>OBAI01000585.1_pt1 | contig 37905 bp, 27 predicted proteins | sample 1517461 | NCBI WGS metagenome assembly OBAI01 (sample SAMN04571696, study PRJEB22368) | human gut metagenome | biome: human gut; material: stool | host: Homo sapiens | place: Luxembourg | collected 2012-06-29
AGCCACGCATTACGCCCGCCTTTCCTCCTTTTGTCAAACTTTTTTTTATTTTTTTGACATTTTTTTAGGATTGGCATTTGCATTCATGGCAAAGTATCCCATTTTGGATTTCTGTAGCATCGTACTTTTTTATCCGTTTGCAAGCTTTTTTTTAAACTTTTTTTAATCAAAAACGCAAGTATCTGTATATAATTATGTTTTAATTGCAAATTAATAGCTTATCTTCCCTTTTAGAGAGAAAAAATGAATATAATTATTGGTACTGTTTTAATAAATTAGAATCAAAAGACTCCAAGCACGCATTTCGGCGATATTCCATAAAACCGCTTTTTCTAAAACAAAATACATTTTTCCACAGAGCTCAAGAAATGCAGACCAGAAACTCTGCCGAAAACGCCACTGCTTTATGCATCCAAAGCGAACCTAAAAAAGCTCCTATTTTCTTCCAGTGTCCAAAGCTGTTTTTTCAAGGTATTCTTTTAATGCGCGCGCGAAATTCCTGCCGATATTGCGCGCGCTGGAATCTGTAATTTGAGAGCCTCCAACATCGGAATATGATATTTCAAGAGTAGTGCAAATTTCAACGCCGTCTAGAGTCAATCCCCAACTCTTAAAACTAGATCGCGTTTTCAATGTGTTCCAACTATAACCATAAGGAATGTCTTCGCGCGCAAAATGAGCTATGGCACCGGGAGTTTCAGTTGTTATTGACTCAAATATCTTAGATAATTTTTCCAAATTCGATTTCTGCTCTTTTGTTTCCTGCGAATACACAAAAAACACCCTGCGCTGAAGATCTGCATCGCCACCGCGATTTCCTATCCACGGACAATGCAAATCTATCATTACTTTTAGTTTTTTCCCTCCCCATTCCGGAAGAATTTTCTTTATTGCCTTGACGCTAGAATATATCGGAACTCCAGCGTAATCGCGATTATGGTCGTGAGGCTTGCGATTCTTGCCTTGGTCTCCATCTTCAACTCCGTCCAAATCGACAAACGGAACTATTAAGAACTCAACATTCTCCCCCAGCCATTTTCCCGTTTCGGAATCGCTCATAATCTCGCCTATAATTCCCTCCATCACATAAGACGCCATACATTCGCACGCATGGTGCCGCGCAGTAAACACGGCTTTATAAGCGCCGTTAGGATTGCCGAATGTTGCATAAATATTTTGGCGCCCGCGCTCAGTTTTTGCGAGATTATGCAACTTGAAATTTTTCCTTTTCCCATTGGCGTAGGGTGCTATAAACTTGGAGAAATCCGCCATCTGATAGGGGAAAGCAAGGCAATACCGCACAGAATCCGCACCTTCGGGAAGTTTGTGCGTAAACGATACCGATTTAAAATCTTTTTGGCGCTTAGCAGAATCCGCGCCCAGCCATTGCCATGTCCATCCTCCGTCTAGCGAATAAGCAGGCCCATGCGCCTCTATTACGTCTTTATTTAGAAAATGAACTTTTATCTCTTTGCCGCCGGCTCCTCGTACTTCAAACCCCCAATAAAACCACCAACCGGAGGTGTCGCGCAAATCCTGCTCAAGAAAGATTTCATTGCCGTTTATTTTTTTTACCACGGCATTCCCCCCAGGGTAATCGGTGTTTACCTCTATTTCTGAAAAGGCATTCAACGCATACAGTACCAACACCGCAAAAACCACTATCTTCTTCATATGCTCTTAAATATTATTATTAAAATATGAATTACATCACAAATTTAAAATAAAAAGCCGGAAACACAATTTCAAGAAAAACAGAAGAATCACGCACATAAAAACTCTGGTTAAAAGACTAAAAAAAGCGCGCATTATGCATCCAGAAAGAACCCCTAAAGCAATGAAAAAAACATTTTATGCCTATTGAATGTATTTTTATATAGGCATCTTCTCCGCCATGCCTATAGACTACTGCAATCAGTGCCAGGAGCATTGCTTCATACCTATAACGCAACATTGCTTTATGTTATAACGCCCCGCCGCCTCCCGTGCGACTTTCTTCGATCATTTTATAAGGCATACAAATTAAAGTAGCTAAAAAACTACTTCTTCCTCGAAGTTCAACGCCGATTTAAACGGCAAAAAATTCTCGTTTTTTTTTCGGCAAAAGCGGGGAAAAACAAAAAAAATTCCGCGCTTTTTTCTTGCGCGGAATTTCCATAAAACTCACTGCTTGCTCTCGGAAGGCATCTCCGGGGGAACATCTTCCGGGGGCTGCTCATCTTCATCGGATTCCATCGGAGCCGTATAATAGTTCTGGTAACTCTTGTCGTAATAGTTCATGCTATATACCGACGCGGAACTCGGGTTTACCATATTCATAACAGCGCCAAGTATCGGAACATTTGACTCCATCATTCGGCGTATATACGCTCTGATAGTCTTGCGCTTTACAGTATTGAACTTTACAACATATATCACACCGTCAACCGTCGGCAACAATGTAATAGCGTCGCTTACAGCGCCAATTGGCGGAGAATCTATAAATATACGGTCGTAAGTGTCGCGGAATTTTTCTATCATTGCGGCGAATTCTTCGCTATTTAATGTTTGCGTAGGATTCTTAGCCCGCTTTTCGCATACCAGAACATCGAGATTCGGGAAGTAATCGTGTATAATTGCATCTTCCAGCGGCTTCCCTTCCTCTATGTGGCCAATTAAACCGTCCTTTGCCGTAATTCCCAGAACCTTGGCCATTGCAGGCAAACGCAAGTCGGCGTCTATAATTATCGTTTTTTCCCCGTGCAATGCGTAAGTAAACGCCAAATTTGTCACAACGAAAGATTTTCCTTCCGAAGGCGTCGTGCTTGTAAAAAGGATGACTTTCGCGTTCTTGCTGAAATTATTAACCTTCAAGGTAGAATGCAAAGAACGGAAAGCCTCTGTAGTGGCTCTATCCGCATTAGACGCGGCAACCTGGGCTTTTTCAGCGGAGTTCAAACGCTTAATTCGAGGTATTACTCCAAGAAGCGGCAAACCAATAACAGCTTCTATATCGTAAGCGCTCTTTGCTCTATCGTCAAGGAACGCAACCAAAAACGCCATGCAAATGCCCCCTATAATACCGGCTATTATTCCGAGAATTATATTCAGCACATAATTCGGGCTGGAAGGCCTCAACGCTGGAGCGGCGCGGTCGATAATGCTTGCGCCTTCGTTAATCAAGCTTACCTGAGCCGTACGCACATTCATTGCGGAAATTAGAGATGCATGCATTCCCTCGGCAACCATGCGCTCGCGCTCCAAAGACTTGTATATAATTGCCTTTTTCCCGAGACTCAAGATTTCCTCTTTCTTTTCTGCCAAACGCTTCTGCGACTGCTCATAATTCTGCCTTGCAGTTTCATATGAAGCCTGGACTTTTGCGTATGCCGCGTCAACGGCGAGAGCCAATTCTTTTTCTATTTGGTCGAGAGTCTTGCGGGCTTCAATCATGGAAGGATGCTTTTCTTTGTAGCGTTTTTCCAAAGAAGCAATAAAAACTTGTTGCGTAGACCTATCGGTTAAAAGTTTTGCTATCTGCTGGAATTCAGATATAAAAGGCAGCGTGCATAGATCTTTGCCGTCGCGCTTGTATTCCTGCATTAAAGTCCACTGCGTAGAAGCAGCGTCAAATATTCTTTTATCGTTTGTAAGAATTGCATTTATATCCCGCAATTCTGTGCGGTCAACATCGTCCAAAGTATCCAAACTGACAGCGCCGTTCTTTTCGCGGTATTCAACCAACTTTTTATCCAGCTCTTTTACCTTGGCCTCCTGTTGCGAAACTTTTGTCCTAAGTTCGTCTATACTTCCCATGAGAGCCTGAACTCTCTTTTGGTGCGTATAATTTATAAACTCAGTGGCAAAAAGATTGGCAATCCTAGCCGCCATATTGTTGTCCGGATGTTTGAATATAACCGTTACAATAAGCGACATTCTTTGCGGAATTATCGAACGGTTGTCCATTAAAAGCTCTTCCTCGGATTTTCTTACGCCGAAAGTAAACATATTATGGTACGGAGCTATAAAACGCTTAAGCTCATCCTCCTTCATTCTGGACTTTACCGCTTTCACGATTTCCGCACTCTCAAACAACTTCACCTGAGTGTTAAAGTCCTCCATGGACATTATGACGTTGTTTCTGCTCCGCTCGGTCGAGCCAGGCCCGTCTATTGGCGAATCAGAATCGCGCAATATCTGAACGGATGCAGCCGACGTATAGATTGGAGTTATTCTAAACGTGTATAAGAGCACTCCGGCAAAAATGATAAAGAAAGTGACTATAATATACCAAAAGCGCTCGCGCAGAATCATCATATAATCGCGGAACGTGCGGTTTGGAACGCCACCTTCGCCAGCTGGATTTTTGGAATTGTAGCCTCCGTAATATCCGCCATACGAGCCGCCATAGCCGCCGTAACCGCCATAACCGCCATAGCCACCGCCGTACGCTCCGTAGCCGCCATAATCCCCATAGCCGCCGCTTCCGTAAGATGCGACTATCTTTTTCCTTATAACTTTTGTTGGCGCGGAATCTGGCTGCGAATTGTTGTTGTTGCTGCTTTCCATGTGAAAATTCTCAATTTAATTTTACTTGTTTGGCAAACGGAAATATAAGTCCTAAAACTAGAAAATGGCTTCCGGGACTTCTATTGTATCGCCGTCATATACTGGAAAATCTTTTACGCTTTTATCATTCAATATTGCGCGCAAATCCACTTCAAAAACCTTGATTGAGCCGTCCGCCATTTTGCGTTTTACATTTACGGAACGGGTGTTTGCAAGACGGGTAGGCCCCATTGCTCCGGCAATTGCCTTTGACAAAGTCATTGTTTCTTCGGGCGGGAAAATAACCTCCCCGTTGCGGTTTACCTGTCCGATTACATAAACTCGCTGGGGGGAATATTCGGCAATAAATATCGAAACGTCGGCATTTACCAAATAGTCTTTTTCATACAGCTCTTTTATGCGCTTTTGGGCGTCTTGAACGGTCAACCCCGCGACTTTTACGGAATCTATGAGCGGCATCACTATCATCCCGTTCGTTCCTATTTTATAAACAGTGTCCAAATCTGGCTCTTTAAAGACCTTTATGTTGAGAACATCCAAAGGGCGAAGCCTGTATGTGGATATTGGATCCTGCGAAGGCTGGGGGCGCGAACCATCTTGCGCTCCAACCGAAACTACCGACAGGAAACATACACTGCTGCAAAAGGCAAACAATTTAAAAATTTTAATCATTCTTCAATTAAATAGACTTACCCCCGTTCATTTCAATCTTTTTTTTGCGTCAATAAATAAGAAAGGCAATCTTAACACATCTGATTTTGCATGACGCCGCCTTCACTGGATTGCCAAATTTCGCAATAACCGGCTTAGGCTCTACCCAAATAAAAACACAAAACCGAAAGGACAAAAAAAGGTTGAAAACGGACAAAATTAAATTAGGGTTGAGCGGATAATAAAAACAGAAACTATGGATAACGACATTATACTGCAAAAAGCCGCAAACCAAGCCCGAGGATTAGCTATAGACGCAATAGAAGCGCGCGCCTCCGGACACTTGGGATTGCCGCTGGGGTGCGCTGAAATCGGAGCCGTCTTATTTGGCGAGATTCTAAAAATAAACCCCAAGCGCCCGGACTGGCTGAATCGCGACAGGTTTATTTTGAGCGCCGGCCATGGCAGTATGTTTTTATATGCATGGCTTCACATTTCGGGATACGACCTTACTATAGAAGATTTAAAAAATTTCCGCGTAAAAGGATCTAAAACGCCGGGACATCCCGAATTTGGGGAAACTCCAGGAGTTGAGGCTACAAGCGGCCCTCTTGGACAGGGTATCGCCAATGCAGTAGGCATGGCAATGTCAGAGAAAATGGCAGCGGCGCGTTTCAACTCAGACTCATTAAAAATTTTCGACCATAATGTCTGGTGCCTTGCGGGAGACGGCTGCATGCAAGAAGGAATTTCATCCGAAGCTTCCGCGCTGGCCGGGCTTTACAAGCTTGACAACCTGATACTACTGTACGATTCAAACGACGTCACCCTCGACGAGATGGCGTCCAAAACCATGTCCGAAGATACTGCAATGCGCTATCGTGCATACGGATGGGATGTGACAACCGTATCAAATGGGCATGACATATCTGAAATTCGCAAGGCTCTCTTAAACGCCCGCGACCAAAGGAACGGAAAGCCTAAGCTTATAATATTTAAGACCGTAATTGCGAAAGGGATTCCCGAAGTAGAAGCGTCCGCCAAAGGACACGGAGAAGGCGGGGCAAAATTTGCGGTCCAGGCGAGGAAAAATCTCGGATTGCCAGATGAGAAATTCTACGTTTCAGAAGAAACATACGAATTTTTTGGAAACGCGCTAAAAAAGAGAGTGTCCGAATACGACGGATGGGTTAGGCTGTTTGAATCGTGGCGCGCAAACAACCCTGAAAAAGCGGAGGAACTCGAAATCTGCATATCCCGCAAAGGATCGGAATCGGCGGAAGAGCTCTTAAAGAATATCCCCCCTTTCCCCTCGGACGACAAGAGCGCAACTCGCGCGTCTGCTGGGGCTTCCATGAATATTTTGGCGAAAAAGCTGCCATATATGGTCACCGGATCGGCCGATTTGTTTGGTTCGACAAAAAATTATTTAAAAGGCATGGGCGATTTCGGCGCCGACAATCCGTCGGGTAGAAATATATGGTTTGGTATAAGAGAGCACGCTATGGGCGCAATCTCAAACGGCATATCCTACTACGGATTATTCGAACCGTCTTGCGCCACATTCCTGACTTTTGCTGGATACATGCTGGGCTCAGTACGCGTTGCGGCGCTTTCGCGGTTGCGGGAACAGTACATTTTCACGCACGACTCCGTCGGAGTGGGTTTTGACGGCCCAACCCACCAGCCCGTTGAAATGGCGACAATATTGCGGTCGATACCTCGTTTGGATGTAGTGCGCCCGGCGGACTCCGAAGAATGCGCCGCGGCATGGGCTATGGCTCTAGCGCGCAAAGACGGCCCGACAGCCTTAATCCTGTCGCGCCAAAACCTTCCAATTTTAAACTCAATACCGGTGGAGACAAGAAGGTTTGGGACGCTAAAGGGTGCTTACATTGCAAAAAAGGAGACGGCGCCGCTTTCAAAAATAATAATCGCCACGGGTTCCGAATTGCAGTATGCGATTTCTGCTGGAGCAAAAGAGCCCGGAACGCGGGTCGTTTCAATGCCGTCTATGGAAGTGTTTGAACGCCAATCTTCGGAATACAAAGAAGATGTTCTGCCAAAATCCTGCCGAAACCGAATAGCAATCGAAGCCGGCATAAGCGCAATGTGGTACAAGTATGCGGACAAAGTAGTGGGAACGGACGATTTTGGATTCTCCGCCGACACTCCCGAACTTTTTGAAGCTTTCGGAATAAACGAAAAATCCCTTCTTGGCTAAAAATAGCGCCAGGTATTTCAAGCGGCAGAATGAGCCGTTTAAGGATAAAGCGCGCGCATGTAAAAAACGGTAAAATATACCGCAGCGCGCTATTTTATCTGAAAGCCTAAACAAGACTTTTATGCTGAGGATATTATGTGCCGCTTACACAAAAGTAGCCGCCAGAAATTATAGGTATAAAAAATATTTTCGTCTAGATTTTGAGGAAGAATATCTTTAAAAATTAAGCAAAAAATATTAGATACCCCAAAAGACTGGAAATATGAATTGGCATAGAGCATGTGGTTTTTCGCAGCCATTGCCTAGATGCAAAAACCGCCCAGCAAGAGCCGGAACCTGAGCCAGTTGAAGCAGCGAAAAAAATCCAAGTTGGACAAATCCATCCAATCTATGCAACCGCAACCTATGCGCCAGGCAGTTTTACTCTAAAATATTAAGCGTATTTAAAACAAAAGCTTAGCCGCAAAAAAATTTGCAGATAGGAATTTTTAGGCGCAATGCTAGTTTTTTCATAGTGCTTTTTCAAAAAATGCCGCGATTGGCAGTAGGCGGAAGTTTTTAGGTTTTTTGTATACGCAAGCCTCCTTTTGAATGAGCTTCGTTTTTTTTCAAAATAGAGGATTAAAGCTGACTTCAGGCAAACCAAAGCGCGCATTTGATCATCCATCTTGCGGCAGGTCTTTTGCGTTATATTGCTGCTCTATCAACATTATTGTTGCAAGCTAAAACTCTCTGCCCCGTCTTATCAAGCTCTATCGGCGCATTGTATCCCAATTGTATTCATCGCGGCAATCTGCGGCTTTTGGCTTTCTTTTCATTAATTTGCCATCTTGCTTTTTCCAACATCGCCGTTAATATCTTATGCGGATTGATATCATACCGCTCATTTCAATCCGCTCCTCTTATTTTATATACCCCGTAAGCTGCCGCACTAATTCTTATGTCGCGCGGAAAATTTTTTATTATATCTGCTGGGAAAAGCAGAAAGAACCTTTTTCTTTAGCGGCAGGTTAGGTTCCCAAAAGGCAAGCGGACAAAATAGTCGCGGCAAACTGTTCTAATCCGCCCAATATTTATCCATCAATGAATGCGCCAATTTTTAATATTGCCAACAAAATTGCAAAGCCTCCCTTTCTGAAGATGCGATACATAATAATATATATGCCAACTCAAAAAAAACAAACGCCATCCTCCCAACTCTCCAAATTCCAAAGCATATTTGAGACAGGAACAAAACGCTCCTTTATTTTGCAGTATAATAGTTTCGTCGGCTATAACTTTTTCTTAGGCCTCCATTTTGTGGCCATTAAGCAAGTGGAATTAGACAGTTTCGGGTCTGGATCGTGTTGGTAATAGACGGTTATTATGCTTCCGTCAGGCATTTCCGCCGACGAAGGATAACCTATGTCGGGATTGTCGGAATACGCCAAGGCAACTTCTCCATCCACATCCCAGGTTTTCCCATTGTCATAGCTAAAACAGCCGAACTCGCCCATTTTTCCCTTTCTGCGGCCGTAAACCGAAAGTATTGAATTGTCTTTTAACCGAATTAAATGCGAAGGATACCCAAAAAGAGGCGTTTTTTCTGCAACGCTCCAGCTTCTGCCGCCGTCGCGGCTGACCGACTGGCGCAAAAATCCGTCTGAATGGCATCTAATTTGCGCGATTATGGAACCGTCAGCAGCCTCTACGGCGTGGGGCTCATGATAGTCGACCAATTTTGCGCCGCGCTCTATTTCGATTTTTGAAATCACCCGCCAAGTCTTTCCGCCATCCAAAGACTCTTCGACAACTATATTCTCACCGCCTCCGTCAGTGCGCCTGTCAGCAGCCTTTCCAACATACAAAAGTCTTCCGTCGCTTAAGCATATCGGCCCGTGGGGAGCGGAACCGACAGTTCTGCTGGGCCTGCTCCACTTTCTGCCGCCGTCGGCGGAAACCATCGTCCAATGCCCAAGATATTCTTCAATTTCATCGTCGGAAATATTATCCAAGACTTTCCGCCATTTCTGCCGCGAATCCTCCGAAACTCCTTTGTTGGACATGTGTACCTTATAATATATCGAAGTAAACCACGCGGCCAGCAACTTTCCATCCGGAAGCTCAATAATTCCGCCGTCGCGATCGTCTAGTGGGCTGTTTGCAATGGTTTCAGGCGCGCTCCATGTAATTCCGCCGTCGCGGCTGCGGACCATCTGCAGTTTTCCAAATGGGCAAATATGGAAATCCCTGTCGCCGGAAAATACGACGAGCAATTCTCCGCCTGAACGCCTGCAAATTGTAGGCCAGCCTACATATCGCCCATCTTGGCGGGAAATGACCCGCACCCATTCTATGTCCGCAGACTTCTGCGAACGCGGGACGTCGAATTTCTCGGCAAAACTGCCATTGGCGGGAAATGCGCCAATGGAAGAAAAGAACAATAAAAAGCAGCTGGCGCAAAATCTTATAAGCATTCTAAAGGAATTTCTTTTTGCCTCCATATCGCAAATCCTCTCCGGCGCACACAAACGCCGAAAGCAAAAATACTTCTTTTAAATCCGCGCGGTCAACTCTTTTTTGCCACTTCCCCAAACCGCAAAATTCCGCTTGACACTTAAGCGCAGTCACCCTAAAAACAATTCTGTCAGATTTGAAATTATATATATGAGAAATGCATTAATTTTTGCGGGAGTTTTTACGGCTTTTGCGGCGTCATGCTGCCCTTGCGACGCCGGAGAACAAAATAGTAGCCAATACGATGTAGCCGCTATCGTTTGGCCTGCGTACCATCCGGAACCGCGGTGGAAGGAACTAGGCATATTCCCACACGGCAATGGAGAATGGCAGAATGTGTATGAAGCCGTTTCCAAAAAGAAAGGAGACAACCAACCACTCGTCCCTCTATGGGGATATGAGCCCGAAGACAACCCTATTGTAGTCGCGCGCAAAATAGACGCCGCCCTGGCTGCGGGAATCAATGTCTTTATGTACGATTGGTACTGGTACCAAGGCAGGCCGTTTCTCGAAGGCGCCCTCAACAACGGATTTTTAAAGGCGCCCAACAACCAGCGGATGAAGTTTTTTCTCATGTGGGCAAACCACGATGTAAACAGCTTATGGAATAATAAAGTAGGTTCTCCTGAAAAAAATAAAACAATATGGAGCGCAGACGTATCGTTTGAGGAATTCACAAAAGTTTTAGTTCCCCGATTCATAGAATACTTCAAAAAGCCAAACTATTATAAAATAGACAACAAGCCGCTGTTTGCGGTATTCGAATTTACAAACATGATTCGCGGCATCGGCAGCGCTGAAAAAACGCTGCAAGCGCTGGATTTCTTGCGCGCGGAGTGCAAAAAAGCCGGATTCGACGGACTCCACCTTATGTCGATGGCATGGCACGGCCCCGCAAAAGGAATTGTGCCAGGCGTTGAAAAACCTTCAAGTACGGACATAGTCAAATATTACGGATTTGATTCCATGTCCACATACAATATGCGCGGCAAACGCGACAATTATGAAAAATGGGTCGACACAAGCATAGCTGAATGGAAGCAGTTTAAAAACGAATGCGGGCTTTTTTTCCCGATTGTTTCAACCGGATGGGACACTAACCCGAGATATCCGCCGGACGAATTTACGCCTATTGTAGAGGGGAAATCCCCCGTTTTATACGAAAAAGCGCTGCGCAAGGCAAAAGCGTGGGCTGATGAAAACATTCCAGCAGACAAGCCGAAACTTATAATAATAAACGCATGGAACGAGTGGACCGAAGGGGAATACCTAGAGCCGGATAAATGCTACGGCTACGACTATTTAAACGCTACAGCGCGAGTTTTCGGCGCCCACGGGCAGTCAAAATAATCATATTATAATAAAATTAAAAGCATTATGATTTAAAATCATTTGCCAATCTGTTGGCGTTTCTTGCCGTTTCCATCCAATATGTTTGCGCGCGCGACTTTAATGTCGCGGATTTTGGGGCTGACGGGAAATCCGAAACAATAGCCGACGCCCAAATCCAAAAAGCCATCGACGAGTGTTCAAAAAGCGGGGGAGGAGAAGTGCGCATCGGCAACGGACTTTACAACTGCAATTGCATACGGCTAAAAGACGGAGTCATGTTGAACCTCGACAGAAACGCCGTTCTAAAAATGACTCCAATTGACGGGAAAAAACCTACGGCACTAATACTTGCCGACAAGGTAAAAACGCCGGAATAAAAGGATTTGGGACACTCGACGGAAACGGAACCCTATACGAGAGAAAAGACAATTTTCCAGGAAGGCCCTATGTGCTATTCGTAAAGGATTCGGAGAATTTTTCGGTCGAAAACGTCCATATGAAAAATTCCGCGACATGGACATTTAGGATTTTCCGAAGCCAATATGTTTTTGTCCGCGGGATAAAAATATACGCGCACACCAACTGGAACAACGACGGAATAGACATAGACGGCAAAAATGTGGTCGTATCGGACTGCATAATAGACTGCGACGACGACGCCGTATGCCTAAAGAGCGACGACGACAAATTTGTCGTTGAGAATGTTTCCATAACAAACTGCATAATAGCCTCCAACTGCAATCCCATAAAATTCGGCACGGCAAGCAGGGCGGGATTCAAAAACATAGCAATCTCCAACTGCATTATCCGCGCTGCAAGCGAATCCAACATACGCAATTGGAATTCCCTGTCGTGGATGGAGCGGTATTGCGTGGCAAAGCCCATAACGGGACTGGCAGGAATAGCGCTTGAAGCAGTCGACGGGGGATTCTTAGAAAATGTAACCATTTCAAATATCGTAATGACAGATATTCAAACTCCGATATTTATCCGTGCGGGGCACCGCAACAATGACGACAAGCGCAGCTTTATAAAAAATGTCGTAATAAGGGGAATCACCGCCACTGCGCAAAGCCAGATTTCAAGCTCGATTACGGGAGTTGAAGGCGGGCGCGTCGAAAACGTATCCATCAGCGACTGCGTTTTTAATCTCTTGGATGGAGGTCCATCATCCGACGGAACAGAAAAAGTTCCCGAAGAAGTTGGATCATATCCCGAGAACAGGATGTTTAGAACTTGCCTTCCCTCCTACGGCATGTATGTGCGCCATGCCGACAATATAACTTTAAGAAACATACAATTCCTAACCTCGCCAGGCAAGCCCTCAAGGCCGTCGGTCGTGTCCGACGACGTAAGCGGATTGAGAATTATAGATTGCGTTTACGAAACACCAACATTTGAAATAGCCTGCCAAAACGTACAAAAATCCGGCAATATCCTGCTTGGGAAGTAATGCCAAAACGCTTGGATTAAGCTTGGTCGTCGGAACGCATTAAACTTCCGGCGACAACGAGAAGCGGAATAAAGACCATAGCCATGCAGACGACATTTGCCGCTAAAATCGCAAGCACAGCCGGCAATGTGCGCTCCCATCCCAAAAGGATGAAAGACGACACCAATACAGCCAAACTTGTAAGCACCGCAAAAAGATTTACCGTTTGCCAAAGCTTGAATTTTCCTGTCCGCTGCCAATCCTTAAAAAAAGGGCTAGAAGCAAACGTAAGCAAAAGGGCGAATTCCGTCAAAATCAGCCCCATGCTAATCGATGCGTAGGTCATCAAGCCGTTTGAGAAGGAATCTATATGGGCATCGGCAATATGCGTTATGGCGGGATTGTCTATGCACAAAATATATGCCGCAAATCCGGAAACTATAAGTACAAATATTATAACCGTAAGCCATACTGCATAAAACAGACGCCCTTTGTCGGTTATCAAATTTTTTCTTTTTAAATTATCGTCTGCCATATAGGAGTTTTCGGAAAATCGCCCGGTTTCTATAATAACAAATAAATGTTTTCGCGCATAAATAGCTCTGTCCAAACAGAAAATGCGGCGCATATGCAGTACATATGCCTCGCCGCCTCGCATCCGCGTCACAGCCCACCGAAAAAAACTCGGCTTAAAGATTAAAAAAAAACGCCGCGCGACGGAATCGGAAACAACATATGAGCCAAGCCGCTCAACTAAAATATTTATTGTTTTATTATAATAAATTAAATGCTGAATTTTGATAAAATTAAACTAATCCTCCATTTCTATTTCAACGCATAAAGAGACATAAAAAACCTTAACTTACAGAATCGCAATATATTGCTTAACTACATTCCCGCCGCACCAGGCATAGCTTCGGCCGGCGCCCAATATTAAAAAAAAGCTTGATTTCGATAAGAAATCTGTGAGAATTTAACGCAAAATTGAGTTTATCTCTCTATTATTATTGAGTTTTAAGCTCAATTTCGAAAAAACCAAACAAACTACAATAAGATATGAAGAAAATAGTCATTAGTTTACTAGTAGCAGGCGCGGCTGTAGCCGCCAACGCACAAGACAAAGCTCTTCTCGAAACACTCGTAAAGAAGGGCATGCTCACGCAGCAGGAAGCCGCCCAGATTGCAAAGGAGTCTGTGGCTGTGACCCCCGCTACTAAGAGCACAAAATCTATCAAGATTTTTGGCGGAGCCCAAGGTTGGTACACATGGGGCAAATATAGTGTAAAGGCCAGCACAACAGGCAGGACAAGCCCCTCTCAGCAGAGCGGTTTTACCCTTCGCTATGTAAAGCTCGGCGTTGAAGCGGACGTTGGCGCAGGTTGGAGCGCGACAGTCGTGACAGACTTTGGAACTGAAGGCGCAAACAGGAACTATCTCGACAAAGTTGTAGCCTCCAAGAAAATCGATCTCGACTACCTCAACGGTACACTCCAGCTCGGTCTCCGCAAGGTTAACATGGGCTATGAACAGAACATGTGCGACTTCGGTCAGTTGGCAATTGAACGTTCCGTAGCCACATTCTTCTTCACACGCGCAGACAGCAAAGGAATCGGCGACAAGAACTTTGGTTCACGCACGGTTGGCGTATTCTGGGACGGTAATATCACACAAGTTGACGGTCTTTACTACAGCGCAGCTGTGACATCCGGCGTTTCAGAAGGTGAAGATTACAACCCTGTAAACAACTTGGATGAAAGCAGCAGCCTCTCTTTCTGGGCGGCAATCGGATACAAGAATGTTGCCGACATCAAGGGTGAATCTTTGGCATACGACCTCGGAATCAACTTTGGATATGCTCCGCAGGGCATGACAAATTATGCCGGAAATGCAGACGCCAAAGGAAGCGTATGGGGCATCAATCCTTATGCTACAATCTCTTGGCGCGGTTTGACACTCATTGGCGAATTCTTCCTCCAGCAGGCTGAAGACTACACCCCGGGACGCAACGGCATTGGCCGCACTCCTATGGGCGCAAACGTAACGGCAGCCTACAAGATGGACATCGGCGAATGGGGCGCAATCGAACCCGTATTCCGCTTCTCCTGCTTGACAACAAATGGAATGATGACCCAGTCGGAATCCGGTCTCCTCTTCTATGATGAAGCAATGACCTTCTTCGGCGGCGTAAACTGGTACGCAACTCCCGCGGTTAAGACCTCTCTCGGCTACGAGTTTGGCTACTTCCAAGGCGGACGTGACGTAAATGCCAATGAACGTCTTTACGGCAACACTGTTCGCGCACAGGTTCAGGTATTGTTCTAATTTAATATAACAGCAATATCTAAAAAAAACGGCGGCTCGGAAACGTGCCGCTGTTTTTTTATTAGTAAAAGCGATGGAAATATAACTTGCGCCTAGAAAAAGAACAAATCCTTATAAGATAATTCTATAATAGGCAAAATAAACGGATAAATAAAATTTTAAACCGGTTAAATATTATATGCCCTAAAATGTGCCGATTTTCCTATTTTTTCGCAAATATGATATTTTCAGCAGACTTGTAATGCGTTTCTTGCGGAGACAAAAAAATCTTTGAATTCTTTTTTAACGAGAAGTTTATATCAACCGCATTCTAAGATACAGTAGATTTGTATTCTTTTGCAAAATCTAAGCCGGAAATCCACCCGCGCTTAAACATTAATATTCCGACGTTGCAATTCCCGCGCCCGCCAAGCAAATACCCAATCCGACATGAATCGTATTGTCCGCCGCTTTTGAAAAGTTAAACAATAGAACCAAATTCCAAAGGCGAAAACAGCAGAAGCACAAAAGCGTTGTTATATAGGTTAAGACAATTCCTTTTGAATCATAGATGAAGCCCTTGCTACAATATTAGAACAAGGCCTTGAATCGTAATAAGCTTGCGTGCGCGGATCAGGAGTGGGAGGTGTCGGAGCATCAGCGGCAAGCTTCAAGAGTTCGCGGCAAACAAGGGAACCGTTTTCGGAAACGAATATTTCAGCCAAGCGTTGAGTATCTTTATAGACCTGTTCTTTAGCCTCCAATGAATCGGAACCGGATGCGTTTTTAAGCCCCCACAACATTGCGCAAGCCAAGAACGCGCCGCATGTTTGACGCATTCTGCCTACCCCTCCGCCAAGAGGCGCCGAAATTCTTAGGGCGGTTTCTTTGTCTATGCCTAGCTTTGGAGCATGCGCCGCAAAAACGGACTGCGCACAATTGTATCCGCACTTAAAAAGTCTTGATGCTTCGTCTTGCATGTCGGTTGTATATTTTTATTAGGAATTGAATTTCTCGCGCATTTTTTCCTTAATCTCGAGAGATGCGCGCATGGAACAGAATTTTGGCCCGCACATTGTGCAATGGTGGATTTCGGAATTGTCGCGAGAAAATTCCTTGTCGTTGCGGCTGCGAAATTCCCGCGCGCGTTCCGGGTCAAGCGAAAGGTTTATTTGATCCTCCCATCGAAATTCTGCCCGCGCCAGACTCATTGCATTGTCTCTATACTGCGCCGCAGGATGGCCTTTTGCTAAATCCGCAGCATGTGCTGCCAATTTAAAAGTAACGACTCCTTCGCGGACATCGTCGCGATTTGGCAGCCCCAAATGTTCCTTTGGCGTGACATAACATAGCATAGCTGTACCCTTCCAGCCTATTATCGAGGCTCCGATGGCAGCTGTTATATGGTCGTACCCCGCAGCGATATCGGTGACAAGAGGCCCAAGGGTATAGAAAGGAGCTTCATCGCACCAGTCTAGCTGTTTTTCCATGTTCTCTCCAATCATGTGCATTGGAACATGTCCGGGCCCTTCGCACATCACTTGAACGTCAAAATTCCACGCTCTCCGACACAACTCGCCCTGAACTTTAAGCTCGCCAAGCTGGGCTGAATCGTTGGCATCGGCAATAGCTCCCGGACGCAATCCGTCCCCTATCGAAAAAGCTACATCGTATGCCGACATTATCTCGCAAATTTCATCCCAATGTTCAAAAAGAAAATTCTCCCTATTGTGGGAAATCATCCATTTTGCCATAATGGAACCGCCGCGCGAGGCAATTCCAGCCATGCGTTTTGACGCCTCCGGAAGGAATTTACTCAACACTCCGGCATGTATTGTAAAATAGTCGACCCCCTGCTCTGCCTGCGCTATTAGGACATCGCGGAAAATCTCCCAGCTTAAATCCTCCACCACGCCGCCGACCTTTTCAAGAGCTTCGTAAAGCGGAACCGTACCAATGGGCGTCGGACAGTTGCGAATAATCCATTCTCTCGTATCTACAATATCCGCCCCTGTGGATAGATCCATTAACGTATCTGATCCCCATTTTATTGCCCACAACATTTTTTCAACTTCTTCGGGAATGGAAGAAGCCATTGAACTGTTGCCAATATTTGTATTTATCTTTACAAGAAAATTTCTCCCTATTATGGCTGGCTCCAATTCAGGATGGTTTATATTTGCCGGGATAATTGCGCGCCCTCTGGCTACCTCGCGCATCACAAATTCCGGAGTTATTTCAAAGTTTCGCCCTTGCGCAGAATGTTCTATAAAAAGGCTGTCTCGCGGAGCAGACGGCCCCATTTTCCCCTCTAAGGAATTTAATCTTGCCAGATTTTCACGCGCCGCAACATATTCCATTTCGGGAGTAATAATGCCTTTTCTGGCATAATACATCTGAGTTAAGCGCCTTCCCTGTTTTGCCCTTAAAATCTGCCTGCCACCAAATGGATTTTTGGGAGAATCCTTCAGGACGCCGATTATTTCGGCGTCTTCGCGGTCAGATATCCAATTTCCGCGGATTTTCGGCAAACCTCTTGCGGTATCAAAATGAAAATTCGGATCCCCCCACGCGCCTGACGTGTCGTATATGCGCACTGGAAGATTGGGAGTGCAAGGCGCACCTTTATGGTGGGTCGGAGTAAGCTCAACCTCCAATAAACCGACCTTTAACCCATTAAATTCGGCGTAAACCTTGCGCCTGCGGGAATTATCTAAAAACAAACTTCTTATATCCATTTTTTTACAAAAAAAAGCGCGCGGGCAACGCGCGCCAAATAAAGAGAAACAAAACTAGTTGCCGAGCGCCCTGGGAGAATACTCGTAAAGAGTCTCTCCGTTAATAGTCACCTGGGTTTCCGCAATCTCATAATCGACCCCAAATACACCAAATTCCGGGAAGCGAAGGAGATTTAAATAGGTCTTTGTGGTCCTATCTCTCGGGTCGTCATTCATAAAAGTCGACGCTGAAAGTTTTGACGCGCAATACACATGGTCTTCCCCCATGCGGTAGTTCCTAAAATCCAAAAAGGTGCGATAAAAATTTACGCGGGATTGGAAACTAGAATTTGTCGTTTGGAAATTAATGCTGGCAAACGTAAAACTCTGCTCGCCGCCATTGCCGAAATCAATTATCGTCTGCAACCCCTGTTTTGCTAAGGTGTTGTCATTCCACATGTCAATTTTACCAATGCGTTCGCTATGCCCGTTTAAATCAAAAATGCAGGTCAAATCAGACGGGCTCTGGGTATCTATAATAGGAGTTTTAAATTGGACGGTAATATCGTCCGCAATTTGGTTGTCGTTCAGCCACACCACATGTGAGCGCCAGCCTACATACAACATCTTGCCTTTGTCGGAAGTTATCGCCTGGGCGCCTCCCCTTTTATCCAAATATATTTTTGCGCAATCGGTAATATGGGTCCATCCCATTACATTACTCTGAGTTCCCTTCAACCAGAAAACTCCTTCGGAATAATTTGGAGCATTGAGCTTTCCACCTCCGGAAAATACTACATTCATTTTTGAATATATGCCGGTATTGAGAATTATATCTCCGCTTGCGTAGTCCATCCATTCATCATATTTACCGCGCTGAGAAAATGAAAACCGGACTTCGCGATACTCTCCGGAAGCCATTTCACCTTCAGCCGTGAAATTTTTTCCCAAAAAAGCCAAATCGGCATCTGAAGTATTCTGAACGATGACCTTATGATTGCCGGAATGCGCCACAATTATATTCGTATCAAAGGAGAATGTGCCTATATTGCGCTCTTTTGTAATAATTGTATACGAACCTTTAATATCGCTGTTTAGAGCCTTTTTATTGAAAGTTATGCTGTTATCCGGCCCGGATATCATAAGCGGGGGCCGGTCTGTGTTATTTATTATCATTCTGCCCAAATCCACATTTTGGCTGAGCATTATAGTAGGCGTAGTTGAAGTTCCGTCAGAGCCGTTGGCACCGCTTCGGAACATCAATCTCATTTCATCAGACTCGCCAGGAATACTAGACGCCGGTTCCAGATTGTACCCGTTTGGATTTGTCGTATTATTGTAAGTATCCTTCAAACTCCAATTGTTTATATTAGTATAATATCTGTTATTTGAACCGGTGGCGGAACCGCGAGTCCAGTAATAAGTTGCGCCCATGACCTGCGAACAAGCCAGTGATACGGCAATTATCGCAAAAATTTTATTTTTCATATGTAATAAAGCCAATGCAAACGTTTTTAATTCGTTGCAAGTCTGCAAAAGGCGGGATAAATTGTCAACCATACTTTTTCAATCGCCTTAAAATTAGGTTGTGCAGGGTGTATTTCTTAAAGCGGAATAATATTTCCCATTTTTATTGCAACTAATTTCGATGAACCTTTCTCCGCGCATATAAAAAGTTAGCTTAAAATTGCTTGACAATTGAAAGCTCTAACGCACGATGTATCCATATATTTTAGATGCGATTCCCAGTGCGGGATATGGCGTCAATAAGGATAAACCTGCCCCCATCGTCTAGTGGTTAGGACTCCTGAACCTCATTCAGGCGACATCGGTTCGAATCCGATAGGGGGTGCCACTTTAAAAATAATATTAGGTCTATTCATTTAGACTGACAAAAGAAAAGACTGCATTAACCATGCGGTCTTTTTTTTCACTCCTACTATTCCTCTTGCCCTTTCATCTCTTGCCACACCACAGAATTCGCATTGGCATCTTATTTTGACATACTATCTAGAGCAAGCTATGCACTATATGCCGTAAACGAGCGAGCCTTATATCAAACTTAGGCAAACCCGCCCGGCGGCGCGATATTGCTTTGCTGGGCTCTAAAGCTCTACACTTTCATAACGCAGTCGCAAGGGCTAAAAAAACGCCATAGAAAAACACGCCAACGCCCTAATTCTCGGCAAAAGAATTTCCCTGTATTTTAAGTCTTCTTACAGTTCCTTTTTCTATGTAAACACCTAAATCCGATATATTTTCTGATAGAACAAACTTATTGTTTACTATGCTGACATCCCTGGACCATCCTACATAAAAACAACCGCGGTATTTTAGCGGGTTCTTGCGCGGCGTTGGATTGGAAAACGTATTGTTCCTAAAAATCAAATTTCTTACAGAAGTCACGACCGCAACCACACCAAAAGTATCTTTAAAAGTATTGTTTTCAAACATTATATCGCGCAAGATGGGATAGTCGGTTTTCCGGTAAGACGGATCCGTAAAAAGATACACGCCCATATATATGTCGCGCTCATAGCCGTTTGTCATGCTTCCCGATGGATTGCAAGTGTCGAATGTGCAATTGCGGACAACCACGTTTTCCACGCCGTAGCCCTCGCACCAACTGTTGCCGGTAAAGCCGGTCTCGATTTTAATGGCGCCCATTTCATTATGAAAAAATCGGCAATTTTCAACCGTAACGTCGCGAGCCAATATCAAGACACCCCGGGCGCGGTTGTCGTGAAAATAACAATTGCGAACAATCATATTGCGGGTGTCGTACTTCTTAGAGAACAAGACAAAATACACGCCCTTCATTTCGGGAATTGGCTTGTCTAGACGCACGCGATAAATTTTCCTTTCCTTGTCGACAAGCGTTTTTTCTATTACCTTTCCCGTAAATCCCGCAGGAGAAAAATCGTCCTGCCTTAACTCTATCTCCTCGCCCTCATTATAGAGATACGAGTTTCTAGCGTTTACCGAAAGCAAAGTTTCGTCGCTTTCGCGGTCCATAATAATGGAGCAGTCGTGCATATTGATGCAATCGTCTGCCCCCAGGGAAAATTCGCAATTTTCCATCTTCATATACCCTTGGGACTGGGCTATGTGCAGATGGTCGGCGGTGGTTGTTATGGCGCGGCGTTCCGAATTCGGAGGGCGCACTATGTTGACATTGTCAAAGTGCCAATATTTTTGTGTTCCAGAAACAGTAAACGCGTGTCCGCTGCAAGAGTAAATGTTAAAGTTTCTCAAAGTCAGGTGGGTGTTTGAAAGCATGCTAACGCAACCGTATTCGTAATATGAATGTTGCAAGCGATAAAGCTCTCCGGCTTCAAACGGATTTTTCGTTTTTATGCGCAATATATTGGAGGCAATCCACTGAGTTTCCACAGGCTTCCCCCTTCCGACAAACATATTAAAAGCCAGCGTTTTGCCATTTTCTATTCCTACTGATTTCGTCTTTGGGTCGTACGCGGAAAATATTCCTATGCGCACGTCTTTTTGGGGAAAATCTTCGTATTCCAAGAACTTTATATCAAAATATTTATCGTTTCCGCCTACAACCTCGACTACGCTCGCAAGCGGATTGGAATTCCAATCCCAATCAAAGTTTAGATTTTCCAGCAAAGTTCTTTTGCAGCGCGCAATGCTTAATGTGGACGGCCCAGACTTGCGCAAGTTTTTATTTATTATAATCGTAGAGCCCTGCCCATCTATGGTAAAATCCTCAAAATCTTGAACGATAATCTGCGTGCCGTCGAAAGACTTATACGTTCCGCGCGGTATTACAAGTTTAGAGGCACCTGTTTTTCGGCAATGCTCCAATGCTTTATTTATTATGGCTGCAGCATTATCGACATTTTCGTTCAGTCCAAAATCGGCGGCTGAAACCACAAGCCCGTTTTTAGGGGTTGGCAAATCCACGGAAAATTCTTTTGCGCCGGTGGGAATTTTTTTCAATTTTGATTCGTCAAACGCTTCCGCATTTGCTGAGAACGGCCTAAATGAAGTAGTATCATCCGCCTGCCTTAGGGTAAGGTTTTTTATTTCTCCCTTTAACTTTCCATGCATATGAAACATAACAGCGTATCCGCCTGCGCCCTTGAGTGTTTTAAAATTCACCCTGCCTTTCATAAATTTGCCGGGCTTGGTCGGCAGAGAAGAACTGGCAAAATCGTTCTTTTTAAAATTCATATCGCGCACGACCACAATAATGTAATTTTCGGCGGAAGGCTCGCACTCTAAAATATAGTCGAACTCCAGAACGTATGCGGTATCGTCTTCAAGCAGCCCCCCCATTAACGAAAAAAGGCTTCCCCAAGGCGAACCCTTGCAGTTGAAAGTTATTTTGTTGTCTGAAACTTGAGAACCTGCATTTAGTTCCAAGTTCATAATATCTTTAAAAAGAGTGAGATTTTGCGGAGTCTGTCCTCCGTTTTGGGCAACTGCGGCAAGCGCGAAAATATGCACCGCCAAAAAAAACAACAAGCATCTCTTCATTTTTTTACGCATTCATGTTCAATAAGACGGGCAATCTTATATTGTCCCGCAAACGAGCCGTCAACCCTAAATCGAGATTAATGCGATACGGGCAAGCTAAATATTTTCCGGTCCGGCTAAAAATTGGCGGTAAAACTTGGCATATTCCGAACTAATAAGCTGCCGCCACGCAAAGCAAACCGAACGAATTCCCGCAAAATAAGCGCAAAAACCAACTGGAAAAATTGCCTCAATCCTTCCTTAAAAACTAAAAACGCTAAAAAAACGGCTACCGTTTCTTCTTCAACGCGCGTTTGTAAACCCATCCACCAATTACCAATGTGGCAATCGCCGCCACGATATACGACGTGTCAAGCTCCGCGCCAAATCCGACTGGGCCGCCGTGCGACGGGGAAATCCAAACAATGTATGATATCACGATAAACGTCATGAACATTCCCGGCAGCAAACTTACATACCCGTTTTTCTTTTGCTTAAACAGCCATACCGAAGCCGCCATCAAAGTTGAAGCCGCCAAAACCTGGTTTCCCCAAGCAAAGTAGTTCCAAAGTTGGCCGAAAGATTTTTCGCTTGCTTGCGACCAAGCCAAGAGTCCTATTATCGCCAATATCAGCGGAATGCATGTGAGAATGCGCTTTTGCACTGACTTCTGGTCTATGCAGAACATCTCCGCCAGGCTCAGGCGCATGCTTCGCATTGCAGTGTCCCCGGAAGTTATAGCCAAAATTATTACCGCTATAACGGTTATTAGCCCCATCCAGCTTCCAAGAAAATGATTTGTAATGACAAGCAGAACATCGTTTGGATTCATGTTGAAATAGTCGGGGAAAGTATTATATATGGCAAGTCCGGCAGCAGCCCATACCATTGCAATCAAACCCTCCACAACCATCATTCCGTAAAAAGAAGATTTAGCTTGGCGTTCGCTTTTAAGTGTCCTGGCAATAATCGGCGACTGCGTTGCATGAAATCCCGATATTATGCCGCAGGCAATCGTCACGAATAAAAGGGGGATTATCGGATGTCCGTTTTCCGCCGTCCACTTCATGGACTCAAACGCAGCGGATTCATCTAGCAACGACGGATTGTCCAAGAGATTCCACATTATTGAGAAAAGCACAGCAAGAGTTCCTATCAAAAGCATCGCTCCGAAAAACGGATATATCTTGCCTATAATTTTATCTATGGGGAACAATGTCGCCAACACGTAATACGCAAAAATCCCCACAACCGACGCCCAAAATATTCCGACCGACGGGAACGACTTGTCTATCAGATTTGCCGGAATGTTTATAAATACAGCCACAACCAGCATCAGAAGAAAAATCATAAAAACCGAGAAGAATTTATAATATCCCCCTCCCAGATTTTCCTTTATTAGGGCGGGCAAGTTTGAGCCGTCCCTGCGCATCGACATCATTCCGGACAGAAAGTCGTGCGTGGCTCCGGCTATAAGATTGCCTATTGGGATTATAATAAAAACAATCGATCCAAATTTTACGCCCAATATCACGCCAATTACAGGGCCTACGCCGGCAATATTTAATAGCTGGATAAGCATATTTTTCCAATGGGGAAGGCAGACGTAGTCCACGCCGTCGCACTTGGATATGGCTGGAGTTTCGCGGTCGTCCGGAGCTATTATTTTCTCTATAAAACGGCCGTATGTAAGGTAGCCTACTATAAGCAGAACAAGACCAGAAAAGAATAATATCATTGGTATCGTGTTAAAATTTGTTTCTATTTCGCCAACCGCTATGCGCGGAAAGATTTAATTTTCTAAAAATAACATTACTGCAGTCAAGAATTCTTTTATAAATCCAAATAACAGATAACCATAAAGAGGAATTAAACGCAGCTTCAAAAAATAATTGTTCGACAAATTAAAATCACGAGAAAAGATATGAACTTTCTTATGCTGAAACAATTTTTCATATTTTTTAAAGATGTGAAATTCCATGCCGCAGCCGTGCCTTTGGAGGCGCGCTAGGTGCGCTTGCGCGCTGCGGAGTATCATTGTCTGTCGACAACCAAATTCTGGCGGTTTTCATATGCAATATATGCGGTTCTTTCATATTGGCCACAGCAATAGAACTTAGGACAAAGATACGAAGCGAGCTGGAGAGCCTTGTTTCTATAGGGTTTTGCGGGGGATTAAGCATTTTCGCCTCGTTTTCAAGGGAGTCGGTGGCGGCGCTTCGCGCGGAGAATTTTTTCACTATTTTTTATAAATCTTTCGGCGAATTTTATATTGTGCGTATGCGCGGTTTTAGCGGCGCAATTCCTGGCGGAGAAATTGCGCTATATTTCGGCATATTTGAAAGATTCGGAAGAAAGCCAAAAATACGATTCGGCAACCGGCAAAATATTTGACGCAATAAGGCACTCTTTCTCGAGGCCAAATATCGAAAAAATTCCTACAATTTCCGAGCGCGCGATGGTTCAGCCGCCCACCCCGGCTCCTCCTCCGTCCCAATCAATCCCACAGCCTCCAATTTGTCCTCAAGGCGGAACTGGCTCAACCGGAGGGGAAAAATCATGAACTCGGTTGCCGTTGCTATTTTGTGCGTTGTTTCCGGCGGAAGCCTTGGAGCGCTACTGCGTTTTACGCTCGCAAAAAATTTCGACGCAAGCGCAAGCGGATTTCCGTTTGGGACGTTCGCGGCAAACATGCTGGCGTCTTTTCTGCTGGGACTATTCTCCGCATTGGCTAATGCTGAAGAACTTTCCCGCACTGCGGAAATATTTCTAGACACTGGATTTTGCGCAACGCTTTCCACATTCTCCACCCTAGCCTGGCAGATAGCGGATATGCTTAAAAAAAGGCGGCTGCTGCTTTGCTCGCTATATTTCACCGCCACGTTTTCCATGGGCATGGCTTTATTTTTGCTCGCCGAAGAATTGGCTGGCTAAACACGTATAAACAAGGCGGAATAGTCCTACGGCTCAATCGTAAAATTTTATGAAATGCGAACCGTTTTGAAGAATCTCAAGTCGAATTTTCACGGCGTTGTCTGGGATGGCTTCGCCTGCCATTTCGGGCCACTCCACGCACACTATCTTGGGACTAGGCGCAATTTCATCTATTAACAAGTCCTCAAAAGCCTCCGCCCCGGAAAGCCTATATGCGTCTATATGCACAAACTTCACACCTTTGGAAGCTTCGTAAATAGAACAGACGTTAAAAGACGGGCTTTTTACCGCGCCTTCAACGCCAAGTCCTGCTGCCAAACCTTTTGCAAAAGCCGTTTTGCCTGCGCCTAAATCGCCCGACAAAGCGATAAAGGCGTCCGGCTTTAGCGTCTTTGCATAGGCGGATGCCAAAGCAAGCGTATCCTCCGCAGATTTGCTCTCAAAGCCGCGTGACAGAAGTCCTGCAATGTCGGATTCCACCATCAACTAAAGGCGCGAGCAAAATTTGCGCATTCTATCCAGTCCTTTTTCTATAACGGAATCGGCTACCGCATAACTGAAACGAACATTTGAATCGGATCCAAACGCAATTCCAGGAACCAGAGCAACTAACTCCTCTTCAAGCAGCTTCGCGCAAAAATCGGAGGACGCCATTCCAAAAGACGAAATATTCGGGAATAGATAGAACGCTCCCTTTGCCCTGCGGCAAGAGATGCCGTCAATTGAGTTGAGTCCGTTCAAAAGGGCAAGCCTTCTTCTGTCGAAGACCTTAAGCATTTCATCCAAGGATTCCTTGGCCAACTTAGGATTTTCTAAAGCCGCCAAAGCGCCAAACTGGGCAAAAGTTGTCGCGTTTGAGGTTGTTTGGCTTTGCAAATTTGCAACAGCTTTTGCAATGTCGTCCGGCGCGCACATAGTTCCCAAGCGCCAGCCGGTCATCGAATATGCCTTGCTGAATCCAGATACGACTATCGTATGCTGCCAAGCTTCCTCGGAAACGCTTGCCGGACTTGCCGCGACGCACCCGTCATACATAAGGTACGAATAAATCTCGTCGCTCATGACCAGAAGGTTTTTTTCAACCACCAAATCCATTATCGCTTTCAATTCGTCAGCCGAATAAACGGATCCGGTCGGATTTGAGGGGCTGTTTAAAATGATAAGCTTTGTCTTGTCGGTAATAGCCTTCCTCAGCTGTTCCGGAGTGACTTTAAAGTCCGCGGCGTCGGAAGCATACACGAACACGGGTTTCCCGCCGCAAAGTTTCACCATTTCAGGATAGCTGACCCAATAAGGCGCGGGAATTATAACTTCGTCTCCGGGGCTTACAACCGCCTTTATGGCAAGATAGCAGCTGAATTTGCCGCCGGGGCTCACAGTTATGTTGGCTGCGGAAATATTCTTTATTCCCTTAGTTTCTGTGTATAATTTTGCGAGGGCTTCCCGCAGCTCAGGCAGGCCGGAAGATGCTATGTATTTTGTCTTGCCGGATTCCACAGCTTTTATGCAAGCCTCCTTTATAAATAGAGGCGTGTCGAAATCTGGTTCGCCGGCGCCAAAACCGCAAACGTCCTTGCCTTCGGCCTTCAATTTCTTTGCCTTTGCGTCGACTATCAATGTCGGCGAAGGCGCAATGTTATTAGCCCATGTAGAGAGTCTGTTATTCATAACTTTGATATATTGAGAAAAGATACATGGCGCAAACGAATCAATACTATTATCCGTTTTTCACCAAATATTACAATTTTGTACTTTTTTGAATGGAATTATTTATTATCCTGCAATATGCAGTTTCCAATAAAAGAACGCCCCATAAAGCACCCGGAATTTTGCCTTGAAAAACGCGGCCTAAATTTAAATATTCGCAAATAAACAAATTTAAAAAAATGGCTTCAAAAGTATATTTCACGGACATGCACGCAACCATGCGCGCAAACCTTCAAAAAAAGCTCGAAATTCTAATGAAGAAAACGGGCTTTGAAAAAATCGATTTTTCTGGGAAGTTCGTCGCTGTAAAGCTGCATTTCGGCGAGCCCGGCAACCTTGCATATCTGCGCCCCAACTACGCGAAAACCGTTTGCGACTACATAAAGAAATTGGGAGGCAAACCCTTTGTGACGGACTGCAATACCCTTTATGTAGGCGGAAGGAAAAACGGACTTGACCACTTGGACAGCGCATATATGAACGGCTACAATCCATTTGCGACCGGAGTCCACACTATAATAGCCGACGGAATAAAGGGACTGGACGAACACTTAGTTCCGGTAAAAAACGGCGAATATGTAAAAGAGGCGAAAATCGGATCCGCAATAATGGACGCCGATATAATAGTTTCTCTAAACCACTTTAAGGGACACGAGCTTACCGGATTCGGAGGGGCATTAAAAAATCTTGGAATGGGCTGCGGCTCCCGCGCGGGAAAGATGGAAATGCATTCGGCGGGGAAACCCGTTATAAACCAAGATCTGTGTATAGGCTGCGGAATGTGCCGCAATATTTGCGCGCATGATGCTCCGGCGATAAAAAACGGCAAAGCGGCAATAGACCATCAAAAGTGCGTAGGGTGCGGCAGATGTATAGCCGTATGCCCCAAAGACGCCGTAACGCCTGCTTTTGACGAGGCCAACGACATTCTCAATTGCAAAATAGCCGAATACGCCCAGGCCGTGGTGCAAGACCGCCCAAATTTCCACATAAACATAGTAATAGACGTTTCTCCATTCTGCGACTGCCATGCGGAAAACGACATTCCAATCGTTCCGGATGTGGGAATGTTCGCGTCATTCGATCCCGTGGCCTTGGATATGGCGTGTGCAGATGCCGTAAACAAGCAGCCGGCTATAAGCGGAAGCATTTTGGAGAAGCACGGACATTCTCACCACGACCATTTCAAGGACGTTTCTCCGGAGACAAACTGGATATCGGCGCTCGAACACGCGCAAAAAATAGGCGTTGGATCAATGGAATACGATCTGGTGGAAATATAATATCCGGCATGATAATTGCCACAAAGCTGCCCAGGAATATCTGCAAAGGGAGCATCGCCTCGCATCCGGTGCCTGCTTAGACTGCCCGGGAGCTGCGCCTTGCGCCATTTTGGACCGCCTGTCCATTATAATATTCTCACTGTTTTGGGCATTGCCCAGACTTGTCTGCTCATTCCACTCCGACTGCGCGGCAATGTTTCCGCGCTTTTCAGGCGTAAAGAATTTTCAGGAAGAGAATCCATCCATTCCCTCCCCCAAAAAATGCCGCCGCAAATTCATGAGCGCAATCTTGTCTGGCAATTTAGCAAACATGGCATTTGGCAGAGTTTGCCAAAGCAATTGCGCTTGTTAAGATACATTCCAGCAAAAAATTTTCACTTAAAAAATACAATTGCAGAGTACGCTCCAATCAGCGCAACTCTATCATTATCGGGCAATGGTCCGACCCTTCCACCTTCTGGAGTAGCTCCGCTCTTGCGACGCGCTCAAGCAGCGTGCGCGAAACAAGGGCATAATCTATGCGCCATCCTATATTCTTGCGGCGCGCTCCAAACCTGTAGCTCCACCAAGTATATTCTCCCGAAGCCCCAGGATTCCGCTCCCTCCAAACGTCAGACAAGCATGCTCCGTCCAAAAGCTCTGAGAAATCCTCGCGCTCCTCGTCCGAAAACCCAGCGTTTAAACGGTTTTCTTCGGGATTTGCCAAGTCTATCTCACTGTGTGCGACGTTAAAATCCCCGCAAGCTACGACATTGTCGAAAGACTTAACCAAACGCCTAAAATCTACGTCCCACTTCATCCGGTATTTCAGGCGCGCAAGAGCGTGCTGCGAATTCGGCGCATAGACTGAAAAAATGTTGCAGCCGCCTATCTTTGCGCGGGTTAGCCTGCCCTCGCGCGGATGCCCGTCCATAAGAATCTCTCCTCCGTCGGAAACGTCTAGGTTTGTAAGAATGGCAGTGCCTGAATATCCTTTTTTATCGGAATGGGAAAACAAGGCATTTTTAAACGGAAGTTCTCCAAGCTTTTCAAGCGCCTCAGGACTCATGCGGGTTTCTTGCAGACAGAGAACGTCGGGAGAATACTCCTCCAGAAAGCCCTCAAAATTTTTTGACATTATAGAGCGCAGTCCGTTTACGTTCCAAGAAAAAATCCTCATTTTACCCCCCTAGCAGATTATGTCGGAAATAGCCTCCAGAAACTTGGTTTGGTTTGACACGTCTTTAAGGCCTCCCAACAAATCGTTAAACAGCTTTTTCTTTTGAGACTGCAAACGGCGCACCCTGTCTTCTACCGTGTCTTGGGCTATCATTCTATATATGAACACATCCCCCTTTCTGCCTATGCGGTGCACGCGGTCAACCGCCTGCTCCTCGACTGCCGGATTCCACCAAGGATCCGCCATAAATACGTAGTCGGCAGATGTAAGAGTGATTCCTGTGCCTCCGGCTCGGAGGCTTACTAGCATCAACGCGCCGCCTTTAGCGCTTTGAAACGCCTCGACCGGAGACGCCCTGTCGCGAGTAGAACCTGTGAGTTCGTAAATATTTCCGGCGCCGATTTTCTGGATTAAGTTCGACTTTATTAAATCCAAAAATTTTGTGAACTGGCTGAAAACTAAAACTTTTTTCCCTCCTTGGTACAGCTCCTCCGCGCGGTCCGAAAGCACAGAAATTTTACCGCCGGTCTCTGGAGCACCTCCAGCGCCTATCCACGGCAGCAAAGCGGCATCGCACGCGGCTTGGCGTAGGCGCGTAAGAAGCGATAATATCGTGAATCTATTCCGTTGCAGCGAAGCGTCTTGCGCTGCGTCGCGCAATTCCTCCCTGGCTTTCGAGAGCAATTTTTGGTACTCTGACGCCTGGAAATCGGTCATCGGGCACATTAAATCTATATATATCTTTTCAGGCAGTTCAGAAGCCACTTCGGTTTTCAAGCGCCTGAGGACAAATGGCGATATTTGCCGGCGAACCTGCGCAACAGCGTCGGGTTTTGAAGCTATCATTTCCTCGAAAGCCTTGCGTGTTCCCATAAGCCCCGGCATGAGCCACCTAAACGCGGTCCACATATCCAAAAGCCTATTTTCCACTGGAGTGCCTGTGAGAGCAATTTTCCTTGCAGCGTTTATGCCCATGCAGGCAACGGTCGTTTTTGCGTCGGGATTTTTTATAAATTGCGCCTCGTCCAGCACTGCGAGCTCAAATTTTATCTTGTCTATTTCCGACTTGTTGCGCCTCAATTGGGTATAGCTTGCTATCAGTAGCCTGGCGTTCGCGTCAATGCCCTTTGATGTCAACACCCCGCATTTTATCGCCGGAAAAAACTTTTTGACCTCTGAAATCCACACGGGAATCACGCTTGCGGGGCAAACGACGAGGAACTTTTTTTCTCCTGAGCTTTTAGAGCGCAAATAGTAGTCTATTATAGAAAGAGTCTGAAGTGTTTTTCCCAGCCCCATTTCATCGGCAATCATCGCGTTGCAATCGTGCTCAAAAAGCCTGACGGCCCATTCAACGCCGCAAACCTGATACTTTCTCAGGAACTGCGGCAACCCAAGCGGATTCCCTTGCCTGCCGGGTTCGGAAAGAGACTTCATCCATTTCTTTAACTCACCGGCAAGCCCCATTCTTGCCCCGCCGTCCGAAAGCGCCAGCAGCATATAACGCGGAATTTTGCCCTCCTTAAAACCAAAATCCCTACCGCGCTCAACCTCCCGTACAAAAGCAGTATCGCTTGCCGAAACGCGCACTATGCCGAACTCCGGAATTATGCGCAAAGATCCTATCCCACCCACTAGCTTAGACATTTCGGATTCGTCTATTTCCTCTCCGTCTATGCAAGGAGTCCATTTAACGTCAAAATCCGCCGAGTCTCCGCGAACCGGCCTTGCCACCGGCCTAAGCTCTACCTTGCGCTCTCCGTAAGAAAGCATGTCTACGTTCGCGTCTTTCCTTATTTTAAAAAACTCGCGCCATTTATCCAACCCTACTTTAAGAAAGCCCGGAATTTTTGAAATGTCCGAAAGCACATAGCTGTCTGCTTCGTATTTAAACGAAGCTTTGCGCGCAAGAGTTGCCAAACGTATGAGATTTTCGCATTCTTCCGGCTTCAGCTTGGACACGGGAATGCAATTCCCCCCAAACGCCCGGCGGGTTTTTCCGTCGGGGAGCTCCCAATTGGCGGTAAATATGAGGCCTTTGCGCCTAGATGAAAATGTCAAACTAAGCGTCTTAAATATCTCAACAGGCTCGTCCTCCACCGGAAGGGAGTGGGCCTCAGCCGGAGGGGTTTCAATTTCTTGAACTTTATTTGAGGAAGATTCATCGTAGTCTATAAATTCATCGCTGCCTAGAACGTCCCCAACAAGCTCGGATATTTCGTACATCCCGGCGACGGTAAGCGCCGCAGTTAAAAGGCTGCTTTCGTCGGAACTTCTATAAACAAACCGGTCGCCCTCAAAATCTATAACGCAATATGGTTCTGAACCGTCTTCCATTCTGGCGCAAATTATGGCCTCGTTTTCGTTCAGCTCCAAAGTGCGGATTGCGCAAGTTTTGTACAAATGGCGGCCGTATTCAAGCTCCGCCGATTTGAACGGGCGTTCCCAATCGCGCTCAACGCGGCGCAACCACAATCCCAATTGACTGTGTTTGTAAACACGCTTTGCCGAATGCGTTATATCCATATGACATCCCGTTGGAAATGCGCGGATTTACGCAGTCCTCGCGTCAACCGACCATTTGTAGACTTGCGCGTACTTTTCCGCCGACGCCGACCAAGAAAAATCCCTGCCCATGGCGTTTCGCCTGAGGGCGGTAATGTCCGGCTTTCTGTCGTACCATGTGGAGCACGCCCAACCTATTGTGTTGTAAAGTGCCGAAGTAGTTGCGTCGTCAAATAAAAATCCCGTTCCAATGCCAGCGCCCTCCTCATATTGCGACACAGTGTCTGCAAGGCCTCCTGTGCGCCGAACTATGGGCAGCGTTGCGTATATCATGGAATACATTTGGTTTAATCCGCAAGGCTCAAACCTGCTTGGCATTATAAAGAAATCGGACCCAGCCTCAATCATATGGGAGAGCTCGTTGCTGTATCCTATGTACGAGGCTATCTTTCCCGGATTAGCCGCCGTAAGCCCCTTAAACGAATCCTCTAGCCAAGGCTCTCCGCTGCCCAATACCATCAATTGTATATTCATGTTATCCACAAGCGGCTGTGCTATGCGCGCAAGCAAATCCAACCCCTTTTGGTCAAACAATCTCGACACTACGCCAAAGAGCGGAATTTTTGACGACACCTTCAACCCTACGCGCTCCTGGAGAGCGCGCTTGCATGCAGACTTTCCGGACATATCTGCAAGGCTGTAGTTTGACGCTATCATGGGGTCGCTAGCCGGATTCCATTCTTGAACGTCCACGCCGTTTATAATGCCTATAAGGTCGGCCGCGCGGAATTTAAGGACTCCCTCCAGTCCGCACCCGTACTCGGATGTTTGGATTTCGCGCGCGTAAGTAGGGCTTACAGTCGTAAGCTTGGTTGCGTTAAAAAGGGCGCCTTTCATCATATTAAGATTTCCCAAGGCCTCGCACGAATCCGCGCGGAACTCCCGCATGGGTATTCCTGCATACTCGAGGACTCCCGCGTTAAAAATTCCCTGGTGCTGCAAATTATGAATTGTAAATACGGTTGCTGAACGCCCCAAAATAGAGTTGCGCAATGTCGTGTTTAAATATACCGGGACAAGCCCGGTAGGCCAATCATGGCAATGAATTACATCCGGAATCCATCCGGTTGACAAGCAAAAGTCCAAAGCCGCGCGGGAAAGAAAGGCAAATCTGCCGCCGTTGTCGCCGTACGACTCGCCGCCTGAATTGTATATGCCGTCGCGCTGGTAATATCTGTTAAACTCCAAGAAGAGCGCTTCTGCCTTCCCCAGAGGGGCGCTCCAAACCGACGCAAACTCTTCTATTCCCAAACCCATATGGATGCTGAAATTGTCGAATTTTTTTACGAATTTGGGCGTGCGCTTTACCGAGGAATAGAGCGGAGTAAAGACTTTTACATCATACCCGTCGGCGGCGAACTGCTTTGAAAGAGAGGAAACCATATCCGCAAGCCCCCCCACTTTGGAAAAAGGAGCGCATTCGGAGGATACCATCAGAATCTTCAATTTCATACATTTAAACCTTTCAACCTTACATTTTCGCACATTTAGGGCGCCCAATGCAATCGTTTTTCTTGCACGGCGCAAAAAAAAGTCCACCATTGAAAATCTATGCCTACGCTATATACATTCACTGCCAATTTGCTGGCTGAAACCACTGCCGTTTTCACAATGCCAAAGACGGGGCAAACAGTCCGGGCAATAGGCGGAACAAAGTTTAAAGTAGGCGGTAAAGGAGTAAACGTGTCCGTTGCAGCAAAAGAGCTGGGTGCAAACACGGTTGCCGCAATATTCCCGGCTGGAGAAATAGGAGCCCGCTGCAAAAAATACCTAGACGGCAAAGTCGAATATATTTCGGTAGAACTGCCAGGACAGACGCGCGAAGGGCTAGTTTGCATAGACGAAAAAACCGGAAAAGAAACTACGTTTCTGGGCGCGGATATTCCTGTGGGAGAGGACGCGTTTGAAAAAATGGCGCAATTGTTGGAAGATAAAATCCGCCCCGGAGACATCTTCGCCTTTTGCGGAAGTTTCCCCGGCTGGAAAAGCCGGTACGCTGATAGACTATCCGGTATTTGCAAATCAAAAAACGCCAGGATTTGCGTAGATACATACGGAGCGCCGCTTGAAGATTTCGCAAAAACAAACGCCGACCTGCTAAAAATAAACCGCGCCGAATTTTTAGCTCTGTTAAAATCTGCCGCAATCCCGTTCGGCGGGGACCTAGAGGATTCCGTAAGAAAATTCCACACACCGGCGCGAATGCTCGCAGTCACGGACGGCCCAAATCCGGCTGTTTTCAGGGATGGGGATGATATATTCAAGGTATCCCCACCAGAAATAAAGGAGGTTTCAGCTACGGGATGCGGAGACATAACTTTGGCAACGCTAATAGTCGAAATGTTTTTAAAAGGAAAATCCGCCCGCGAATCCTTCAGCACAGCCGTGCGCACGGCCTCTGCGGCAGCCGCCACAAGAGAAATAACGACAACAATGTGTTAAGCAAATGCTATCGTCAACTTTAGACTATAATCTTCCAAAAGAACGAATAGCCCGTTTCCCCGCACAAAAACGGGACGAATCGCGGCTTTTAGTTTATGAAAGAAGTTCAGGAAGAATATCCCACGCCATCTTCAAGGATCTCCCCGAAATAATACCCCACCCTTACGACTTCTTCCGCAACGACGCGGCCGTATTGAAAGGGCGCATATTCGCAAAAAAAGCAAGCGGAGCAAACATAGAATGCCTACTGCTTACTCCGTATTCAACACCGGGCGTATGGACCTGCATGCTGAAACCAGGCAAACGCCTTCCTGTTGGCTCAAAGTTCGGTGTGGAAAATCTTTTCGAGGCAACTGTAAAAGAAAAATTTGAAGACGGCAGAGCCGTAGTCGAATTTCACATTCCCAACGGAATGAGCGTAATAGATGTCAGCGAAAAAATTGGCGTGGTACCGCTTCCGCCATATATAGAGCGCAACCAAAACTCGCCAGACTACGACCGGGATTTTGACAACGCGCGTTATGAAACGGTGTATGCCGATTCATCAAAACGCGTCGCCGCCGCCGCGCCTACGGCCGGCCTACACTTTACAAACGAACTTGTGAAAAGATTGGAGGAACGCGGAAATGTATTCCACAACCTTACATTGCACGTCGGAATAGGGACATTCCAACCTCTAAAAAGCGACATCGTTGAACAGCATAAAATGCACTCCGAAATATACGAAATTCCAGCCGATACTCTCCGCGCCATAACTGGATCCAAATTGGGCAGGCTTGCCGTCGGCACGACATCGCTTCGGGCGATGGAGGATTTTTGCCGCAAAAACTCCGAAAAAACCCTGGACATTTCTCGCGGTTTTGCAGACGCGGCATCCCTGTTTGTATATCCGCCACAAAAAATCATTTCAGCGGATGCTATGATTACGAACTTCCATCTTCCGCGTTCAACCCTCATGTGCCTTGTGGCCGCATTTATTTCTCCGGGGGAACAAGACGGCATAGAAATTTTAAAACATATCTACTCTATTGCCGTTGAGAAAGAATATAACTTTTATTCTTACGGCGACGCAATGCTAATTCTTTAAAGCGCCGCAACAATATTAACGCTTGCACGCATTGCGTTTGGAGCAATTCCCGCCCGAAACAGTCAAGAAGTTCTTTCCGTAAAGCTTTTCTTTTATCAATTTTTCTAGCCGCAAAAGCTGGTAGTCGGAACGGCGCAAAATCAACGATTCCAAACTTTGCATGAAAGATTCCGGAGAATAATTTGCCGACTCCAACAGATACAAGATAATTGCATCCTTATTGACTCGCAAATACGTCTTTTTCTCCTCTCCCCGCTTTGCAAGGCCATTTGATAAGTGCCCAAATATCTTTCCGCTATAAAAACTATTGCGCACAAACTGGTCAGACCTGCCTATAAGCTCCCCGGCTTCTTTTGGGCTGAACCATTCCCGCCCCTTAGGGAAGAGATAAGCAAAATGCTCGGCCATCTCCACAAATCCGTTATCTTTCATTGCCGAAAACCTCCGCTTCTTTCGCGTTTAAGGCGCATAAAAGGGTTATTACTTCATATTTTTCAATTATTTTATCCATATTCATCGATTTTTTTTGTTGAGATTTATAATAACTTTGTATATTGTAAGTATAGAATATCAACAATAGTTATTTCAAAATGTCAAATAAAAAATAGAAAAATTCTACTTTATGAAAAATAAACATAATAAATCACCGGACAAAGAATTTGCCAAACGGATGAGAACATTGATGGGGAACAGGAACATAAGGCTTGTCGACATATCCAAGGCCACAAATAATGCCGTAAGCACTGTAAGCACATGGAGGCGCGGCAGATATCCAAGAAGCATTGCCACAATACGCAAGCTAGCCGAAATTTTTTCGGTGACTCCCGAATACTTAATGAACGGCAAATGCAACGGCGACGAAATAATATTCAGCAACGAATCGCCTTCCGGTTTTATGCGTGCCACCAACGAAGAGGAGCAAAATATAAGAAAACACCTAGAAGCCCTAATTGAAGATTGCCAAGGGGACAAAACAGTCTTAGCAGAGATACTAAACAGGCTGCACAAGGAATTTCCGCTTAAGAGACAACGGGCGGCAGAGAAATCTCTGCGTTGAGGTATTTTGAAACAAGCTGAACCTCCGAAATATTGAGACTGCGAGCTGCCTGTTGAAGAGCCTGCGCATTTTCAAATTTGCAAACGTCCATATCCGCAACTGAGAAAGGCAGCGGCAAAATAAAATTATCCCATGTCGGCAATGAAATAAAATGCCTGGCTGTAATCCTAAGAAGCAGTATATTAGCGCCCGATTCTTCGGCAACCCTCAGAAATCCAGACTTTGCAATATTTTTCGGTCCTCTGGGTCCGTCCGGAGTAATAAAGATATCCGAAGATTTAAGACGTTCTATAAGGTCTAAAATCGCTCCGGCGCCGCGTCTTTTAGAAGACCCGCGGACAGTTCCGATCCCCATAAGATAAAACAGCGCGCAAAGATACGCACCGTCGCGACTTGCACTCACAAGTCCGGACATAGGATAATGCGGTCGATATAAATACTTGCACATAGGCAAGAAGAAAATCCTGCTATGCCAAGCCAATCCTATAAGCCTTCCTGGATTAGTAAGCATCTCTAGAGATTGCTCAGATACCCTTATTCTAACAGTCAATTGCCACAGCCTAAGAAATAAATATAAAGGCAGTATAACGCAAAAATGTTTAAAAGAAGGCTCGTTAATTTTTATATTTTCCATTTAATATGCACGCTAAGATAAAAGTAAAATAAGTCTATAAAATAAAGAATATATCGAATAATAATAAAATCACAATAGGTTAAGTCTATTTCCAGCAAGAATTTTAGAAATGTAAAAAGCAAAATTTAAACTTAAAAATTTACAATTAAAAAAAAATCAAAAACGTTATTGACAAGATACGCTTAATTCGTAGCGTGTACATAATATAAATTTCAAGGGGTGGTAGTTCAGTTGGTTAGAACGCCTGCCTGTCACGCAGGAGGTCGCGAGTTCGAGTCTCGTCCATCCCGCCACTTTAAAAGCTGCAAGTTCAAACACTTGCGGCTTTTTTTGTTTCTACATTTCGCGTCAAACCCAGTATCCACGCGGTTTGCGGGGTTACGATGCCCAGCAAAGCCAGTATTTAAGCCACTTGCGGCGGGATACTCGGGGTCAACACCAAAGAGAGTGGATTTTAATGAAAGACGGGGTCAACACCAAAGAGAGTGGATTTTAATGAAAGACGCCGCATAGAACCAAGACCCTCAATCTGTAATTTTCAAAGTTTTTATAACCGTAGGCTAGGCGTTGTATTAGCTTCATCTTGCGGTGGAAGCCCTCGGTAATTCCGTTATTCTTCGTAAACCTCCACATCCTGATTATTGGCGCAAACCATTCGCTTATCGTTTCCGCAAGTTTCCCAAACTCTGTCGGCGCTTCGTATCTCATCACTTTCATCATTCCCTTTAACTTCCTTATGTTATTCTTGCATTGCTTTGCCGTCTGACTCTTCTTGTTTAGCAACTCGCATAGCTTCTCTTTAAATTCGTACGCAAGCTCTATTGCCGGATTTCCCCTAAAAAAGCTTTTAAGCC
>OBAI01000587.1_pt1 | contig 37644 bp, 33 predicted proteins | sample 1517461 | NCBI WGS metagenome assembly OBAI01 (sample SAMN04571696, study PRJEB22368) | human gut metagenome | biome: human gut; material: stool | host: Homo sapiens | place: Luxembourg | collected 2012-06-29
TCATTCAGGACATCTGCGCCACCTGCAACTGCAAGATCGACGTGCAGGAGGACGGTCATGTCTTCGTCTCCGCTGTGGATCAGGAGGACGCAAAGCGCGCCATCTTCACCATCAGGACCATCGTGGAAGACCCCGAGATCGGTGCCATCTACAAGGGCAAGGTCACCCGTCTGATGAACTTCGGTGCCTTCGTCGAGATCGCTCCGGGCAAGGAGGGCCTCGTCCACATCTCCAAGCTGGACACCAAGCGTGTCGAGCGCGTGGAAGATGTTGTTGCTGTGGGTGATGCCATCGTCGTCAAGGTGACGGACATCGACCAGCAGGGCCGCATCAACCTGAGCCGCCGCGACGCCATTCTGGCTCTCGAAGCCAAGAAGGCACAGCAGGAGCAGGGCTGATAGATAGCTTCTGAATATGCCCCCGTGCGTACAGCGCGGGGGCATATTTTGTCTCATGGGCGAAGGAACTTCAATTCCCTACTAAAAAAGTTTGTTTTAGGGGGTTGACAAATCCCGTCGAGGCGAGTACAATAAACGCAATATCACTAAAATGGCTGTGAAGAGAAGAGTAAGCTTTCGCATGAGCCTTACCAGAGAGCCCGGCAGGTGGAAAAGGGCAGGAAACAGGGAGCCGAAAATGGTCTCGGAGCTGCGCGGACGAAGAGCAAGAGCACTAGTCCGCGACGGGTGCGCCCGTTAAAGCGTCCGGCTGTAAGCAGAAAAAATTCTGCCGCAGTTTTGAGGCAGTGTCCGCGAGGATACTGTGAACCAAGGTGGTACCACGGAAGTTTCAGGCCTCCGTCCTTGTGCAGCGCATGGCTGGCAGGGACGGAGGCTTTTTTGATGCTTCCGTTCAAGGCGGGCGCGGACTGTGCCGCGCCGCCGCTGTACATTCTATCCAATAATGGAGAGGGAAAAAACTATGATTACTCGTCGTGATTTTCTGAAAGTTACCGGTGTCGCAGCCGCTGCTGCTGCCCTGACCGCCTGCGGCGGCTCTTCTTCCACCGCAAGCTCTGCTGCTTCCAGCACTGCCGCTTCTTCTGAGGCTGCTTCCGCTGTGGCAAAGCTGGACAAGGTGAAGGTGGCTGTGCCCAACGACACCACCAACGAGGCCCGCGCCCTGACCCTGCTGGAGAAGAACGGCTTCTTCAAGCTGAAGGCTGACGCCGGCCTGACCGCCACCGCAAAGGACATCGAGGAAAACCCCCTGAACGTCACCGTCGATGAGGTGGAGGCTGCTCAGGTGCCCAACGTCCTGCAGGACGAGGACTACGCCGTCATCAACTCCAACTACGCCATCTCCGCCGGCCTGGACCCCATCAACGATGCTCTGGCCATGGAGGACGGCACCTCTGCTTACGTCAACGTTCTGGTCTGCAAGGAAGGCAACGAGGAGGAGCCCAAGATCAAGGCTCTGGTGGCCGCTCTGCAGAGCCAGCAGGTGAAGGACTTCATGGATGAGAACTACAAGGGTGCTGTGGTCTCCGTTGTCGAGAACCCCACCGACGGCTACGACTCCTCCATTGATTACGACGCACTGAACGGCGAGACCGTCAGCTGCGCTGCTACCCCGGCTCCCCACTGCGAGGTGCTGGAGATCTGCAAGGACATTCTGGCTGCCAAGGGCATCACCCTGGACATCCAGGAGTTCGACGACTACATCCAGCCCAACAACGTGGTTGAGGACGGCCAGATCGACACCAACTACTTCCAGCATCAGCCGTATCTGGACGACTTCAATGCAGAGCACGGCACCCACCTGGTGACCGTTGCCGGCATCCACGTGGAGCCCATGGGCATCTACGGCGGCAAGCAGGACAGCCTGGCACCGATCGAGGGCTAAGCCTAAAAAGGAGCAATTTCTGTGATTGAGATCAAACACCTTTCCAAGACCTTCCAGATGAAGGACGGCGCGGTGAACGCGCTGCACGACATCAACCTCACCATCCCGGATGGTTCCATCTACGGCATCATCGGCATGTCCGGTGCAGGCAAATCCACGCTGGTGCGCTGCATCAACCTGTTGGAGCGCCCAACCGAGGGCAGCGTCGTCATCGATGGCACCGCCATGGAGACCCTCAGCGCAGCCCAGCTGCGTGAGCGCCGCCGCGACATCACCATGATCTTCCAGCAGTTCAACCTGCTCATGCAGCGCAGCTGCCTGAAGAACATCTGCTTCCCCATGGAACTGGCCGGTGTGAAGAAGGCGGATGCCGAAAAGCGCGCCAAGGAGCTGCTGGACGTGGTGGGCCTGCCCGATAAGGCCAACGCCTACCCGGCCCAGCTTTCCGGCGGCCAGAAGCAGCGCATCGCCATCGCCCGCGCGCTGGCAACGGACCCGAAGGTCCTGCTGTGCGACGAGGCCACCAGTGCGCTGGACCCCAACACCACCCATGCCATCCTGACCCTGATCAAGGACATCAACAAGAAGCTGGGTATCACGGTGGTGGTCATCACCCACCAGATGAGCGTCGTGGAGGAGATCTGCGATCAGGTTGCCATTCTGGACGGCGGTGTGGTCGTGGAACAGGGCGCGGTCGCAGAAATTTTCTCGAACCCCAAGACGGCGGCGGCAAAGCGTCTGGTGGCCCCCAACGGCGGCAGCGCTGCCCGCGATCTTTCCAGCTTTGCCCCGGACGACCATGTGGTGCGCGTCACCTTCAACGGCTCGTCCACTGCAAAGCCGCTGGTGGCAAGCCTTGCGGCTGAAAAAGGCATTCTGGTGTCGGTGCTCAGTGCCGACACCCGTGATCTGAACGGCCAGTGCTACGGCTCCATGCTGCTCAAGCTGCCTGCCGATGTGGAGCAGGCAAAGCAGGCGGCCGCCTACATGCGCGGCCAGCCCGGTGTGACGGTGGAGGAGGTGACCGGCGAATGAGCATTGCAGATTACGGCTTTGCCATCTGGGAGACCTTCTATGTGACGGCGCTCTCCACCGCCTTTGCGCTGGTGCTGGGCCTGCCGCTGGGTGTGCTGCTGGTGGCCGGTGACAAGGACGGCGTTCTGCCGCTGCCTTCCTGGCTGATGCACATCCTGAACATCGTCATCAACATTCTGCGCAGCGTGCCCTTCCTGATCCTGATGATCTGCGTCTTCCCGCTCACCCGCGCCATCGTGGGCACCACGGTGGGCACCAAGGCCACCATCGTTCCGCTGGTGGTGGCGGCCTTCCCCTTCGTGGCACGTCTGGTGGAGACCAGCCTGCGCGAGCTGGACGAGGGCGTGGTGGAAGCTGCCCAGAGCATGGGCGCTACCCCCTTCCAGATCATCACCAAGGTGATGATCCCCGAGTGCCTGCCCGGCCTGATCTCCAGCATGACCACCGCCCTGACCACCATTCTGGGCTACTCGGCCATGTCCGGCGTCATTGGCGGCGGCGGCCTGGGCAAAATTGCGTTGTCCTACGGCTACTACCGCTACCAGACCGATATCATGATCGTCTGCGTGGTGCTGCTGGTGCTCATGGTGCAGGTGTTCCAGAGCGTGGGCACCTGGTGGGCCAACAAGAGTGATAAGAGACTGCGGAAGTAACCCCTAGCCCCAGGTCGGGAACTAAAATTTAACGTTTCAATTCCCCGCCGGAGGCTGCTGCACTCCTGCGGGGAATTGTGCTATATGGACAAACCCAGTAAAGGAGTATGTAGTATGAATCGTGATACTATCTGCGTGCAGGGCGGTTACACCCCCGGCAACGGCGAACCCCGCCAGATCCCCATTATCCAGTCCACCACCTTCAAGTATGCCACCAGCGAGGACATGGGCAAGCTGTTCGATCTGGAAGCTGACGGCTACTTCTATTCCCGTCTGCAGAACCCCACCTGCGACCTTGTGGCTAAGAAGATCTGCGAGCTGGAAGGCGGCACGGCCGCAATGCTGACCTCCAGCGGTCAGGCCGCAAACTTCTTCGCGCTGTTCAACCTCTGCGAAGCAGGCGACCACATCGTGGCATCCAGCACCATCTACGGCGGCACCTTCAACCTCATCTCCGTCACCATGAAGAAGATGGGCATTGACGCCACCTTCGTGGACCCGCTGTGCACCGAGGAAGAACTGAACGCCGCCTTCCGGCCCAACACCAAGGTCGTGTTCGGCGAGACCATCGCAAACCCGGCCCTCACCGTGCTGGACATTGAAAAGTTTGCCACGGCCGCCCACGCCCACGGCGTGCCGCTCATCGTGGACAACACCTTCCCCACGCCGGTCAACTGCCGCCCCTTCGAGTGGGGCGCGGATATCGTCACCCACTCCACCACCAAGTACATGGACGGCCACGGTGCCGTGCTGGGCGGTGCCATCGTGGACAGCGGCAAGTTTGACTGGATGGCCCACGCTGAAAAGTTCCCCGGCCTGTGCACCCCGGACGACAGCTACCACGGCATCACCTACGCCGAGCGCTTTGGCAAAGAGGGGGCTTTCATCACCAAGGCTACTGCCCAGCTCATGCGCGACTTCGGCTCCATGCAGTCCCCCATGAACGCCTACATGCTGAACCTGGGCCTGGAGAGCCTGCATGTCCGGATGCAGCGCCACTGCGAAAACGGCATGGCCGTGGCAAAGTTCCTGGAAGCACACCCCAAGGTGGCTTACGTCAACTACTGCGGTCTGGAAAGCAGCCCCTACCACGCACTGGCCGAAAAGTACCTGCCGAACGGCAGCTGCGGCGTGGTGAGCTTTGGTCTGGCCGGCGGCCGCGAAGCTGCCAGCACCTTCATGAAGGAGCTGAAGCTGGCTGCCATCGAGACCCATGTGGCCGATGCCCGCACCTGCTGCCTGAACCCCGCATCCAGCACCCACCGCCAGATGAACGACGAGCAGCTGAAAGCCGCCGGTGTGCCCGCAGAGCTGGTGCGCATGAGCTGCGGTCTGGAAAGCAGCGAAGACCTCATTGCCGATATCGCGCAGGCGCTGGATAAGATTTAAAAACTTCCCCAAAGGAGTACGACACTATGCCGCTGATCATCCCCAAGACCCTGCCCGCTTACGACGCCCTCTACAACGAAAATGTCTTCGTCATGCACCGTGAGCGCGCTCTTGCCCAGCACATCCGCCCGCTGGAGATCCTCATCCTCAACCTGATGCCTACCAAGATCACCACCGAGACCCAGATCGCCCGCCTGCTGGCCAATACCCCCATTCAGGTGCACATGACCCTGATGCAGACGGCCAGCCACGCAGCCACCCATGTCTCGGCGGCGCACCTCGAGTCCTTCTATAAGACCTTCGACGAGGTGAAGAATAACCGTTACGACGGCATGATCATCACGGGGGCACCCATCGAGACCATGGACTTCGAGCAGGTGGACTACTGGGACGAGCTGTGCGAGATCATGGATTTCAGCGAGACGAATGTCTACTCCACCCTCCATGTGTGCTGGGGCGCGCAGGCGGGCCTGTACTACCACTACGGCGTGCACAAACAGCTGCTGCCGGAGAAGATGTTCGGCGTGTTCGAGCATCGGGTCACCCGCCCGGCAAACCCGCTGGTGCGCGGCTTCGACGAGGTGTTCTATGCGCCCCACAGCCGCCATACCGGCATCAGCCGGGAGGATGTGGATGCCTGCAAGGCATTGCGCATCCTTGCCGAGAGTGACGTGGCGGGCCCCTTCCTCATGAGCACCGAGAACGGACGGCAAATTTTCGTCACCGGCCACCCGGAGTACGACAAGTACACGTTGGATTCCGAGTACCGCCGCGACGTGGACAAGGGCCTGCCCATCCATGTGCCGGTGAACTACTACCCGGACGACGACCCCGCGAAGCCGCCGCTGTTCCGCTGGCGTGCCCACGCCCACCTGCTGTATGAGAACTGGCTGAACTACTACGTCTACCAGAACACCCCCTACGATCTGGGCGAAATCCAGCGCGTGAAGCACGAATAAATGCACAAAAACCGGTATTGCGTCAAAATTGCGCGATACCGGTTTTTATGCTATACTGTTCCTGCGGCCCTTCTCCATTCCCCTAACCGCGGAAAGGAGGTGGTAACCAATGGAAGTCTTCGTCTCATTTATACAGACTGTCGGAGCAGAGGTAGTTGCCTACTATCTGTGCAAGTGGCTTGACAGCCTGTTCTTCAAGGGCAGCAAGCACTAACCCAAGAAGCCCCCCGGTACTGACACTACCGGGGGGCTTTTGGTTTTTTCGTGGTAACCACGGAACAGGCCTTCATCTCATTGCCTATCTTTAGTATATGCAGTTTTAAGCAAAAGTCAAGCGATGAAATGTAAATTATTTTTTACGCCTTACCGGCTTTTTCTTCCGCACACTGTAGCCAAAGGTGCCCAGCTTTTTGCCCAGCGCCAGATACTCGCCGTGGCTGTACACGATGAGCTTTGCCTTATCAAGGCAGAGCTTGCCGGTCTCATCCAGCAGGCTTTCGTCCACATCGCAGGCCACAACTTCGGCCAGGAACAGATCATGGCTGCCCAGCGGGATCACCTGAGTCACTTTGCACTCGAGGTTCACCGGGCTTTCTTCCAGCACCGGGCAGTCGGTCAGCACGCTGCCGGGGGCGGCATGCAGGCCGCAGGCGGCGAACTTATCCACGTCGCGGCCGCTTTTCACGCCGCACCAGTCGATGGAGCGCACCAGCGCTTCGGTGGGCAGGTTGATGGCAAACTGTCCGCTCTCCTGGATAAGGTGGTGGCTGTAGCGCTCCGGCCGCACGCTGATGGAAACCATGCTGGGCTGGGTGCAGATGGTGCCCGTCCAACCGATGGTGATGAGGTTGGGCTTATCCAGCCCGCCGCAGGAGACCAGCACCGGCGGTTCCGGGTTCAGCAGGGTGCTGCCCCGCCAGCTCTGTTTGCTCATCCGTGATACTTCCTTTCATAGGGGGCCCAGGTGCGCTCGGAGATGATGTAGCGCGGGCGGGCTTTCGTTTCCATATAAATTTTGCCGATATACTCACCGATGACGCCCAGGCACACCAGCTGTACGCCACCCACAAAGCAGACGATGCAGATGGTGGAGGCCCAGCCTGCCACCACACTGCCTAGGATGGCATCAATGATGGCCCAGATCACGCCGATAAAGCTGACCAGGCTCACCACGATGCCCGCGCCCGTGATGATGCGGATGGGCTTGTTGGAAAGGCTGGTGATGCCGTCAAAGGCCAGTGCCAGCATCTTGCTCAGGGGGTAGTGGCTCTCACCGGCCAGACGCTCGTGGCGCTCGTAGGTGACCACTTCGCTCGGAAAGCCCACCAGCGGCACCATGCCGCGCAGGAAGATGTTGACTTCCTTATAATCCGCAAAGCTTTCCAGCACCCGGGTGCTGATGAGCCGGTAGTCGGCGTGGTTGAACACGATGTCCGCGCCCAGAGCGTTCATCACGTGGTAGAAACCCTCGGCGGTGAACCGCTTGAAGAAGGTGTCGGTATCCCGGCGGCTGCGCACGCCGTACACCACCTCGGCACCGGCTAGGTACTTTTTCACCATCTCATCCATGGCGTTGATGTCGTCCTGGCCGTCGCAGTCGATGGAGATGGTGATATCACAGGTGCCGCTGTGCAGCGCTTCCATCAGGCCCGCCAGTACGGCGTTCTGGTGGCCGCGGTTGCGGCTCTGCGAGATGCCGATGAAGTGCTCATCCTGCGCGGCAAAGCCCTGAATGAGCTCCCAGGTCTTGTCGCGGGAGCCGTCGTTTACGAACAGCACCCGGCTTTTCTCGCTCACAAGGCCCTGTGCAGTGAGGCTCTTGATCTTTTCCAGAAACATGGGTGCCGTGATGGGCAGCACCTGCTCCTCGTTGTAGCAGGGGATCACGATCCAGAGGATAGGTTTTGACATGATAAAAAAGCTCCTTATAATAAACAGCAAAAAGGATGCTGTTGAAGTTATGGCCCTTCCCGTGAAAAAGAGTTTTAGAAAAATCCGCAGATTTTTCTAAAACTCAAATATAAAGATAAAATTTCCGATGAGAATGGCCAAAGCGCACGCGGCGGCCATTTTAAATGATCCGGCTCACTGCACCATTTGCTTCAAAGTCTCCGGTTCCAGAAGCTTGAAGCTGCTCTTGTAAGTGTCCAGCAGGCCGTCCCGCTGCATCTGGCTCAGCTCACGGCTGAGGGCGCTGCGGTCGCAGTTCAGGTAATCCGCCAGCTGGATGCGGGAGAACGGGATGCTGAAGGTCAGGCTGCCCGCCCGCTCGGCTTCGCTGAGCAGGTAAGCGCACACCTTGGCCCGCAGGCTTTTCAGCACCAGCAGGTCGATGCGGCGGGAAAGCGAAAAATACTTGTCGCTGATGGTGCGCACCAGGTTCTGCAGTGCGCGCTGGTGCGCCGGGCTGCCGTCCGAAAGCAGCAGCCGCTCGTAGGGGATGAGCAGCACTTCGCAGGGTGCGGCGGCCAGCACCGTCACCGGGCTGGCAAGGCTGGACCCGCCCAGCACGTCGCCGAACACGCCGCCCGGCTCCATGTGGGTGATGGGGATGCGCGCCCCGCCCGGGGCCGGGCGGTAGGCTTCCAGCGTGCCGGTGAGCACCACGCCCACCCGGCGGTTGGGTTCCCCGGCCAGCACGAGGGCCTCGCCCTTGCCGTAACTGCGCACCACAGCACCCAGCTGGGCCAGCAGCACCTGCAGCTGGTCGGTGGGGATGCCGGTGAACAAAGAGGTGGATTGTAACAGCGGAAGATAGTTTTTCATCACAAATCCGTGGGAAAGAGACAGGCTCCCACAGCCCTCCTGCAATTCTGTTGCACACGCAACGGTATTTTTACCCCTATTATAGTAAACTTAGACGCGCAAAGCAAATGATTTTGCAAATTTGCTTTGTAAAATTTTGAAAAAGACCGACCCATTCCGCAAACGATGCGGCCCCGGCGGGGGAAAGGGTGCGGTCTTGCGCGGAAAGAGGAAGGTATCCACACATGAAAAAGATCGTATCCCTGCTGCTGGCGCTGACCATGGCACTGAGCCTGGCTGCCTGCGGCGGTGCAGCATCCGAAGCTGCTTCCAGCGAGGCTGTCTCCGAGGCAGCATCCGAAGCTGCTTCCAGTGAAGAAGCAAAAGAACTCTCCACCACCGATGCCCTGCGCATTGCCGGGCTGAAGGGCCCCACCACCATGGGCCTTGTCAACCTGCTGAGCATGGAAGAAGACGGCACCGCCGCCATGGACTATGACCTGCAGCTCTACGGCGCGGCCGACGAGATCGTGCCCCTGCTGATGAAGGGCGAGCTGGACATGGCTGCCATCCCGGCAAACCTGGCCGCGACCCTCTACCAGAAGATGAACGGCGGCATTCAGGCCGTGGCCGTCAACACGCTGGGCGTGCTGTATGTGGTGGAAAAGGGCGGCGACACCGTCCAGTCCATGGCTGACCTGAAGGGCCGCACCATCCTGTCCACCGGCAAGGGCACCACGCCGGAGTACGTCCTGCGCTATCTGCTGAACGCCAACGGCATCGACCCGGACAAGGACGTGACCATTGAATACTACAGCGAGGCCACCGAGGTCACCGCCCAGATGGCCAACACCGACAACGCCATTGCCGTGCTGCCCCAGCCCTATGTGACCGCGGCCGGTCTGCAGGACGACACCCTGCGCGTGGCCCTGAACCTCACCGAGGAGTGGGACAAGGTGGCTGACACCCAGCTCATCACCGGCGTGACCGTGGTGCGCAAGGAGTACGCCGAGGAGCACCCCGACGTGGTGGCCGCCTTCCTCGCTGACTACGCCAAGAGCGTGGACGCCGCCAACACCGATCTGGACGGCACTGCCGCCCTGTGCGAGGAGCAGGGCGTTGTGGCCAAGGCTGCCATCGCCAAGAAGGCCCTGCCCAACTGCAACATCGTCTGCCTGACCGGCGACGAGCTGAAGGCCAACGCTTCCGCTTACCTGCAGGTGCTGTATGACGCCGACCCCGCAGCTGTGGGCGGCGCACTGCCCGGCGACGACTTCTACTGGACTGCCGAGTAACCCCTGAATAAACCATCTCTCCGGCCGCTGTGCGATTGGTACGCATGGCGGCCTTTTTGCGTGTGGCAATAGGGCAGGCCATCAGATAGCTTTCTCCGCGAACAGCGACGGGTTGCGGCACCCAGCATCCGCTTCGCCATCGCTTGCGTCTTGCTGGCCGCGGCCCCAACAGCAACTCCCTGTTTCCGCCACCGGCGGCGGTCGTTGCCGTTGCAGGACTCCAGTCCCGCCCCAACGCTTGCGCGCCGGGGCCCCACCCCCAGGTCATTCGCTGGAGAAACTATCTGCCGTCCTGCCCGGGAAACTGCTGCCGCCCCTTCCACCCCTTGCCTTTCCGTTCAAAAAAGACTACAATACCCATAGTAAATCAAAACAAACCGAAACGGAGGACATAGATTATGGCTTGTACGACAATTCTGGTCGGCAAAAATGCTTCTTACGATGGCTCCACCATGATCGCCCGCAACGACGATTCCGGCGCGGGCCACTTCACCGCCAAAAAATTCACCGTGGTGCACCCTGCGGAGATGCCTAAAACCTACCGCAGTGTGCTTTCTCATGTGGAGGTGCCTCTGCCCGAAGGTGCGCTGCGCTTCACCGCCATGCCCAATGCGGTGGAGGGCAAGGGCATCTGGGCGGCCGGCGGCGTCAACGCGGCCAATGTGGGCATGACCGCCACCGAGACCATCACCTCCAACCCCCGCGTGCTGGGCGCGGACCCGCTGGTGCCCGGCGGCATCGGTGAGGAAGATATCGTCTACCTGACCCTGCCCTACATCCACACAGCCCGCGAGGGCGTGCGGCGGCTGGGCAAGCTGCTGGAAACGTATGGTACCTACGAGATGAACGGCATCGCCTTCCAGGACGTGGACGAGATCTGGTGGCTGGAGACCATCGGCGGCCACCACTGGATCGCCCGCCGTGTGCCGGACGACAGCTATGTGGTCATGCCGAACCAGCTGGGCATCGACAGCTTTGATCTGGAGGACGCCCTTGGTGCCCAGAGGGAGCACATGTGCTCTGCTGATCTGGCGGAGTTCGTGGAAAAGTATCACCTGAATCTCTCCATGGACGGCAGCCTGAACCCGCGGGACGCCTTCGGCAGCCACGACGACGCCGACCATGTCTATAACACGCCCCGCGCCTGGTGGATGCTGCGCCACCTGAACCCCACTACGTGGGTGTGGGACGGCCCGGACGCCGACTACGGCCCCCGATCCGACGACCTGCCCTGGTGCATGGTGCCGGAAAAGAAGATCACTCCGGAAGAAGTCAAGTATGTGCTGTCCGGCCATTATCAGGGCACGCCCTACGACCCCTACCTGACCTACGGCGACAAGGGCATGAAGGGCGCTTACCGCTCCATCGGCATCAACCGCAACGATTTCATGGCTCTGCTGCAGATGCGTCCGGACGTGCCGGAAGCTTCCCGTGCCATTGAGTGGATCGCCTATGCGTCCAACGCCTTCAACACCATGGTGCCCTTCTACGCCAATGTGGAGCGCACCCCGGAGTACCTTGCAAACACCACCGGCACCGTCTCCACCGACAACTTCTACTGGGTCAGCCGCATGATCGCCGCCATGACCGATGCTTCCTATAATAAGTCGCTCATCCACATCGAGCGCTACGCCGAGGCTGTGGTCTCTGCCGCCCGGGCACTGGTGAATGAATACGACGCAAAGCTTGCGACAGCTGCATCGGACCAGCGTCCCGCCCTGCGCGAGGAAGCCAACGACGCCATTGCCGCCATGCTGAAGGAGAAAGCTGCCGATACGCTGGATAAAGTTCTGTTTGAGCTGAGCTGCCAGATGAAGAACGCCTACTCCCGTTCGGATGCATAAACGATCAAAAACCGTCAAATGAAAACCCGTTCAGAGCTTGTTCTGAACGGGTTTTCTGCTTGTATCCCACTCTCTGTGCGTGCTGCACAAATTTTGACGCATTTTTTTGTGAGTGAACGCGAACGAAAATGACCGAAACTGATTGATTTTGACGCAAAACTTGCTATAATAAAGATGCAAACAATCAAAACACGCCAGACTTGTGCAAAACCGGTCATGGCGTGAGAGACCAAAGGAGAGGATGCAGATGCTGGCAGAAGAACGCTTCAGTCTGATCCTGAAGCAGCTGGAACGGCAGCGCACCGTCACCGTGCAGGAATTGTGCGAGGCGCTGAACACCAGCGAGTCCACCATCCGGCGCGATCTGACCGAGCTGGACCGGCTGGGCAAGCTGAACAAGGTGCACGGCGGTGCCACCCTGCCGGACAGCCGTTTTCTGGCCGATGAGCCCACCATGGCGGCCAAGGAGACGCTGGCCGTGGCCCAGAAGCGCAGCATCGCGCAGACGGCGGCCGGGCTGATTCAGGCAGACGACTTCGTCTTCATCGACGCCGGGTCCACCACGCTGGAGCTGGTGCATGCGCTGGAGTGCGACGCTCTCAAGGCCGGTTATGTGACCAACGGCGTGGCCCACGCCCGGGCGCTGGCCCGGAAGGGCTGCCGGGTGTACCTGCCCGGCGGGCTGCTGCGGCCCCAGACCGAAGCCATCGTGGGCGCGCCCGCCCTGGCCAGCCTGCAGCAGTACCGGTTCACCAAGGCGTTCATGGGGGCCAACGGTGTGGCGCTGGAAGCGGGCTTTACCACTCCGGACCCCGAGGAGGCGGCCGTAAAAGCGGCAGCGGTGCACCGGGCGCGGGAAGCCTGGTTTCTGGTGGATGACGCCAAATTCGCCCGCGTCTACCCGGCCGTCATCGCGGACCTGCAGGGCGGTGCCATCCTGACAAACCGCTGCCCGAACCCCAAGTACAAACAGTACACTTTAGTAAAGGAGACAGAGCTATGATCTATACCGTAACGTTCAACCCGGCCATTGATTATGTGGTGCGGCTGGATGCCCCGCTGGAAGTGGGCGAGGTGAACCGCGCAAACGGCGAGGACTGCGTGCTGGGCGGCAAGGGCATCAACGTGTCCGGCGTGCTGGCCCAGCTGGGCTGCGAGAGCGTGGCCCTGGGCTTCGTGGCCGGTGAGACCGGTGCCTGGCTGGAGCGGGGCCTTGCCGCTCAGGGCCTGCGCACCGACTTCGTGCACCTGGAACAGGGCATGACCCGCATCAACGTCAAGATCAAGGCCGGGCAGGAGACCGAGCTGAACGGCGCGGGCCCCGCCATCCCGGAAAGCGCCATGCAGCAGCTGGAAGCCCGGCTGGACCAGCTGGGCGAGGACGACATCCTCATTCTGGCGGGCAGCATCCCGAAAAGCCTGCCGCAGGATACCTACGAGCGGCTGCTGGCCCGGCTGCAGGGCCGCGGTGTGAGGGCCGTGGTGGACGCCACCCGCGATCTGCTGGTGAATGTGCTGCAGTACCACCCCTTCCTCATCAAGCCCAACAACCATGAGCTGGGCGAGATCGTGGGCAAGGCGCTCACCACGGACGAGGAGATCATTGCTGCCGCCCGCACCCTGCAGCAAAAGGGGGCCCGCAACGTGCTGGTGAGCATGGCCGGCGACGGCGCTCTGCTGCTGGACGAGCACGGCGAGACCCACCGCATCGGCTGCCCGAAGGGCAAGGTGGTGAACAGCGTGGGCGCAGGCGACAGCATGGTGGCCGGTTTCGTGGCCGGGTGGCGCAAGACCCAGAGCTACGCCTATGCCATGCGCCTGGGCACCGCCTGCGGCAGCGCCACGGCCTTCAGCCTGGGGCTTGCCACACGGGAAAAGATCGAGGAATTGCTGAAGCAGATTTGAGAAGAAGGGAGCAAGATCATGCGTATCACCGAGTTATTCACAGCACAGTCCATCGCGCTGGACGAAGCGCTGGAAAATCAGGAGCAGATCCTCAGCCGTCTGGTGGAGCTGCAGGCCACCCACGGCAACATCACGGACAAGGATGCCTACAAAAAGGCCCTCTATGCCCGCGAGGCCGAGGGCTCCACCTATGTGGACAACGGCATCACGGTGCCCCACGCCAAGACCGATGTGGTCACCCGGCCCAGCCTTGCGGCGCTGCGGCTGGCAAAGCCGGTGCAGTACAACGCCGAGGACGACGGCACCACTGACCTGCTGTTCGCCATTGCCGCGCCGGAGAACGGCAGCCTGCATGTGGACATGCTGGCCCGCATGATGCAGATGCTGATGAACGAGGACTTTGTGGCAAAGCTGAAGGCCGCCAAGACCCCGGCAGAGTTCCTCGACTGCATCGACGCGCAGGAGGACGCCCAGTTCGGCACCGAGAGCTTCACCCAGCAGGAGATCTCCCAGAACGGCTACCGCATTCTGGCGGTCACCGCCTGCGTGAACGGCATCGCCCACACCTACATGGCCGCCGAGGCCCTCACCAAGGCGGGCGACAAGCTGGGCCTGCCCACCAAGGTGGAGACCAACGGCTCCGACGGCGCGAAGAACATCCTCACCAAAGAGGAAATTGCGGCCTGCGACGGCATCATCGTGGCGGCCGAGAAAAAGGTGGAGACCGCCCGCTTCGACGGCAAGCCGGTGCTGTTCACCCGCGTGGACGACGGCATCCATAAGCCGGAGGAGCTCATCAAGAAGATCGTCCACGGCGAGGTGCCCGTCTACCACGCCGAGGGCGGTGCGCAGGCAACCGACGATGCTTCCGGCAAGGACAGCGTGGGCCGCACCCTCTACAAGAACCTGATGAACGGCGTCTCCCACATGCTGCCCTTCGTGGTGGGCGGCGGCATCATGATCGCGCTGGCCTTCCTGCTGGACGATTACACCATCGACCCCTCCAACTTCGGCATGAACACTCCGGTGGCCGCCTTCTTCAAGACGGTGGGCGGTGCAGCCTTCGGCTACATGCTGCCCATCCTCTCCGCCTTCATTGCCATGTCCATCGCGGACCGTCCGGGCCTGGCCGTGGGCTTCGTGGGCGGTGTGCTGGCCATGAACGGCACCAACTTCGCGGGCATCGCAAACGGTGAGACCACCGGTATCTCCGGCGGTTTCCTGGCGGCTCTGCTGGCCGGTTTTGCGGCGGGCTATATCGTCCAGTTCCTCAAGAAAATCACCGAAAAGCTCCCCGCCAGCCTGAACGGCATCCGCCCCATGCTCATCTACCCGCTGGGCGGCATGCTGGTCATCGGCGCGGTGATGTGCGGCATCAACCCGGTCATGGGCATGATCAACACTGCTATGACCAACTGGCTGAATGCCATGGGCGGCACCTCCAAGGTGCTGCTGGGTGCCATCGTGGCCGGTATGATGAGCATCGACATGGGCGGCCCCTTCAACAAGGCAGCCTACGTCTTCGGCACGGCCGCCCTTGCTTCCGGCAACTATGAGGTGATGGCCGCCGTCATGGTGGGCGGCATGGTGCCTCCCATCGCCATCGCCCTTTCCACCACCTTCTGCCCCAAGAAGTGGACCCCCGACGAGCGCCGCAACGGCATCGTGAACTACATCATGGGCCTGTGCTTCGTCACCGAGGGTGCCATCCCCTACGCCGCCGCCGACCCGCTGCGCATCCTGCCCAGCTGTGTGGCCGGTGCGGCCGTCGCCGGTGCGCTGTCCATGACCTTCGGCTGTGCCCTGCGCGCCCCCCATGGCGGCATCTTCGTGTTCCCGGTGGTGGACCACGCGGTGCTGTACTGCGTGGCGCTGGCCGTGGGCAGCGTGCTGGGCGCGGTGATCCTGAGCCTGCTCAAGAAGAACCGCACCGACGCCGAGTAAAAAACGCCATTTCCTCCCATTTGGAGATACCATAAAGCCTGCAGAACCGCCCCGGAGCTTTCCGGGGCGGTTTTGCGTTGTTTGTGCAAATGTGTCGAAAAATGGCGGGAAACTTTGGTGGGGCGAAAAAGTCCGAAACTATTGCAACAGAATAGGGAGGGGGGGTATAATGAAGATGAGGTGCCACGCCTTCGGGGGAGGCACCCGGACAACAAAGAGAGCGAGGGATAAACAATGAGAAAAAAGAGTACGAGACTTCTCAGTGCAGCACTTGCGGCGTGCATGATGCTGTCGGTTCTGCCGGTGGGCGCGTTTGCGGCGGAGCCGGGCACAGAACCGGAGAATGCGGTGACCGCGCAGGAAGAAGTACATACACTGAATAAAAACGGCGACAACATTACTTCCGGCGGTACGTATACAATGGAGGGCGGCGAGTATACCGGACCGATCACGGTAAATGTTCAGGATGGCAAGGACGTGATCATCAACATTACCGGTAGCGTGACCACAAGTATCGAGGATATGTTGATCAAAGTGGTCAAAGGCCATGTGACGATCAATGGTGGAAACAACGTGACTGTGGAAAATACGAGAGAAGAGAAGGGATACAGTGACGGTATAGGTTATGTACTCATCGGCCTTTCCAGTACGGATGATAATACAACGGTTGAGATCAACGGCGGCACATATAAAAGGACGTTAGGTGCCGCAGTCGGATGCGCTTATTCTAGCAAGGGAACCCTTACCATCATCAGCGGTACTTTTGAGACAAGTATGGACGGTGTGGTAGTAAATGCTGCTGATGGTTCTGCAGCAGTAATGCAGATCGAAGGAGGTACATTTATTGGAGGACAGGCGTGTAAGGATAATCGCGGTACCCACGCACTTGCAAACTATGGAACAACGATCATCAACGGTGGCGTTTTCCAAGGTTATGATGGTTCGGCTGTTTCCCAGTCTATGGGAGAGCTGCAGATTCACGGCGGTACGTTTGAGTCAATGAATCCTGAGAATACTGTGATAGATATTGAGGATGGCCCATCGAAAACAACGATTACCGGTGGATATTTCAGTAACGTTCAAAGCAGTCGGTGGGGGCATGTAGTATATTACTCATCCTATATGGGTTACGAGGAACAAAATGGATTGTTTATCACAGGTGGCACTTTTGAGATAAAAGGAGAAGATGTAGATGGAATCTACATACCTTATACAAAAGGACCCATCATAATTGAGAATGCAACGATCAAGGTAAATGCAACAAGTGGCAAAGGCGCTGGAATTGTTAGGAGAGTGGATAGCGAGAATCAAATTGCGCTAAAAGTGAAAAATGTGACAATTGAGAATGCCGGCTCATCGAGAGACTTCAGCGATATTCTACTGAATAATTATCGTCCGGGACCAGTGGATTTTGAAATAACGGAAGATTTTACCCACAAGGCGGTGGTAGATGCAACCGACATAGAAGAGGGCTTGCAGGTCACCACAAAAACTGCTACACACTACCAGAAAGACCTGAAGCTGGTCAGCGCAGACCCGAATTACATCATTGACTACCAGAAAAATGATGACGGAACGGAGTACCGCTACTTTAATACACGCGAGACGGGTAAGTATTATGTAAACCCCATCCATGCTACCATGGCGGCTGCGGATGGCACCGAGATGCGGCCTTACAGCCAGTTTGAACAGGGTGATAAAGTGACCTTGACCGCCTTCTCCAACGAGGGGGACCAAAAGTTCACCGGCTGGAAGGTGGAAAAAATTGCGGCCGAAGGCGTGGAAGACGTTTCGAGCCTGATCGTGGCGGACTCCGAAAACCCCGAGACCGCGACCCTGACCATGCCGGACTACGACATTTTCGTGACCGCCGAGTATGAACATGAAGATGAGAGCGTTGACCCCGGCACGAGTGATACCGACTACGGCGGAGACATCGCGGCCGGTGTGGTCATTGGCGGCATTGCGGCGGTTGGCGCATACGAAGTGGGTACCGGCCTGTACCGCATTACCCAGATGGACGACGTGGCCATGCCTGCAAACCGCCTTGCCCTGGCTAAGCTGCTGTGGGAGCGCGCCGGAAAACCCGAACCGGAAAGCACGGCTCTCTACAGCGATCTCAGCGCTGAGGACGAAGACGCCCAGAAGGCCGCCCGCTGGGCCGTGGAGCAGGAACTGCTGAAGGATGACACCAACGAGGATGAGCAGAAGTTCCACCCGGCCTTCCCCGTGAGCAAACTGCGCGTCTGCCTGACCTGGGAAAAGGCAAAGCAGAAGGGCCTCTTTGACCAGAACACCGAAGCATAACCCCTGAAAAACGCAAGAAAGAGCCGCCGCACGAATTGCCGTGCGGCGGCTCCTTTTTTGTGCAGGTGCCTGCCCAGAAGCGCAAGATCAGATGTAATCCGAAATATAGGGAATTTTGTGGAACAGCACGTCGTCCAGCCGCTCCACGGCTTCCTCCCGGCCTTCGATGCGCTCCAGCTCAAACAGGCGCTCGGCCGTCTTGTAGCCCAGCAGCAGGGTGGAAAGGGTGCCGATGCCCATTTTCAGGTGGTATTCGACGGGGGTGTCGGTCAGCGCACAGCTGCCGTCCGCGAACCGGATGCGGAAGGTGCGGTCGTTCCAGGGCAGAAGCGTGTCCTCGATCTCCAGCTCGATGCACAGCTCGCCGCCGTCCGGGTCGCAGGGGTAATCCTCCAGAAAGCTGGCCACGTCCACGATGCGGCCCATGGCGTAGGGGCGGATGGTCTCTTTGATGTCGCCATCGTCCATCTCAAAGGCGATGGGCTCACTGAAGTAGGTGTTGCCGTGCACCTCGTCGATCATGGAGTCGTGGGCGTGGATGTACTCCCACAGGCCCTTCTGCGCCTCGCGGTTCAGGTAGATCATTTCCTTGATGTGCATGATGTCGTTCTTGATCAGGTACACCATGTAGCCGCAGGGTTTGTCTTTTACATTATAATAGACGGCCACATTGGTGTCGTCCTCATCCCAGCGCCAGTATTCCTCCCATGCCAGCGAGTTGCGGAACAAACAGCCGTGGGTGATGGATGCAAAGTGGGAGTGCAGCTCGTGGAACTCGGTGTTGTCCCAGTCCACCCGCCGCACATAGCCGGGGGCAGAAACTTTGGTGGGGATCTGCCGGTCCTTGATGTTGTAGGAGATTTTGTTGGAGATGATCTCCCACCCCAGGTGGTGGTACAGCGGGATGGAGTAGGGGTAGAGCAGGGCGAAGCTCTTGCCCTCCTTGTGCATCTGGGTCAGGCCCTGGATCATCAGCCGCTTCATGATGCCGTTGCCGGTGTACTCCGGGTAGGTGCACACACTGGTGACGAAGCCGACGTGGTACACCGCGTCGTAGATGTTCATCTTCAGCGGGTAGACCGCGAACTGGGAGACAAGGCTCTTGCCGTCAAAGCAGCCCAGCACGTCGGCGCGCTCCAGCACGGGGAACTTGGACTGCTTGATCTCGTCGTCCTTCCAGCCGGTGGCGGTGAGTTCTTCCTCCGTCACCTGAAAGGTGTAGCGCAGCAGGGCGTTATACTGGTCGAGATCGTCTGTCTCGAGATAACGGTATGTATAATCTTCGGCGGAATTCATGGATGGACTTCCTCTCTTTTTTGGTAAAGCGTTTGCCGAACGATTTCATTATACACCCGGCGGGGAAAAGGCGGCAAGAACCATTTCCACAAAAAAGTGCCAAAACCCTCCCGCAAAACACCGCATTTGCTGGAAAACCGCGCCACCGCCCCCTTTTGCATTGCACCGCCTTTTTGAGTGTGGTATACTGTTCCTGTTATGGAAAAGTTCCGGTGCGGTGTGCCGGGCACAGCAAAGAGGAAAAGGAAACGAACGATGAAAATTGGATTTGACAACGACAAATATCTTTCGATGCAGTCCGAGCATATCCGCGAGCGCATCAAGAAGTTTGACAACAAGCTCTATCTGGAATTCGGCGGCAAGCTGTTCGACGACTACCACGCCTCCCGCGTGCTGCCGGGCTTCCAGCCCGACTCCAAGCTGCAGATGCTGCTGCAGTTGAAGGATCAGGCCGAGGTGGTCATCGTCATCAGCGCGGAGGATATCGTCAGCAGCAAGATCCGCGGCGATTACGGCATCACCTACGATCTGGACGTGCTGCGCCTGATCGACGCCTTTCAGGAAGTGGGCCTGTACGTGGGCAGCGTGTGCGTGACCAAGTACACCGCCGCCCCGGAAGTGGAAGCCTTTGAAAAGCGGCTGAACAGCCTGGGCATCCGCACCTTCCGCCACTATAAAATTCCCGGCTACCCCAACGATGTGGCCCGCATCGTCAGCGACGAGGGCTACGGCCGCAATGACTACATCGAGACCCAGCGCCCGCTGGTGGTCATCACGGCCCCCGGCCCCGGCAGCGGCAAAATGGCCACCTGCCTGTCCCAGCTGTACCACGAGCACAAGCGCGGCGTCAAGGCCGGTTACGCCAAGTTCGAGACCTTCCCCATCTGGAACATTCCTCTCAAGCACCCGGTGAACCTGGCCTATGAAGCCGCCACCGCCGACCTGAACGATGTGAACATGATCGACCCCTTCCATCTGGAAGCCTACGGCGTGACCACCGTCAACTACAACCGCGACATCGAAATTTTCCCGGTGGTGAACGCCATGTTCGAGCTCATCGCGGGCGAGAGCCCCTACAAGAGCCCCACGGACATGGGCGTGAACATGGCGGGCAACTGCATCGTGGACGACGAGGTCTGCCGCGAAGCTTCCTGCAAGGAGATCGTCCGCCGTTACTTCAAGTGCCTGTGTGAGCAGAAGGTCACCGGCACCGTGAAGGAAAGCGAACGCTACAAGCTGGAACTGCTGATGAACCAGGCGGGCCTGACCGTGGGTGCCCGCGAGGTGGAAAAGCAGGCCCATGCCCGCAGCGAGAGCACCGGCGGGGCCCCGGCTGTGGCCATCGAGCTGGCCGACGGCACCGTCATCACCGGCAAGACCGGCCCGCTGCTGGGTGCGGCCGCCAGCGCCCTGATGAATGCGCTGAAGGTTCTGGCCGGCATCCCGCAGGAGACCGACCTTGTCAGCGCGGCGTCCATCGAGCCCATCCAGACGCTCAAGACCAACTACCTGGGCGGCCGGAACCCCCGCCTGCACACCGACGAGATTTTGATCGCGCTGTCCAGCTCTGCAGCTTCCAACGAGCTGGCCGCAGCGGCCATGCACCAGCTGCCCAACCTCAAGGGCTGTGACGTGCACTCCACCGTGCTGCTCTCCAATGTGGACACCAGCACCCTGAACCGTCTGGGCATGTACCTCACCTGCGACCCAGTCTATGAGGAAGAAGACCGCAAGTATCACAAAAAGTAAAAATAGATGCAAAAAAGGCAGGTGCCGCGCGGCACCTGCCTTTTTTGTATGGTTTTTGGTCGTTACTGCTTATCAGCGGTACGGGCAAAGAAGTTGGCCAGCACTGCACCAGAGATATTGTGCCACACCGAGAACACGGCACCCGGGATGGTGGCCAGCGGATACTGGGCAAAGTGAGCGGCAGCCAGGCTGGTGGCCAGGCCGGAGTTCTGCATACCGACCTCGATGGAGATGGCGCGGCACTTGGTGGAATCCAGCTTCAGGGCCTTGCCCACGGCGTAGCCGGTCAGGTAGCCCAGCAGGTTGTGCAGGACGACCACGACCAGAATCAGCAGGCCGCTGGTCATGATCTTGGCACTGTTGGCGGAGACCACGGCGCAGATGATCAGCACGATGGCAGTGGTGGACACCAGGGGCAGCACGCGGACGGCTTCCTCGGTGAACTTATGGAAGAAGTGGTTCACCACAAAGCCCAGTGCGATGGGCACCAGCACCACCTTGACGATGGACAGGAACATGCTCATGGGGTTCACATCCACGCGCTGGCCGGCGTACAGCAGGGTGAGCAGCGGGGTGAGCAGGGGAGCCAGCACGGTGGAAACAGCGGTCATGCCAACGGACAGGGCCACGTCGCCCTTGGAAAGATAGGTCATCACGTTGGAAGAAGTGCCGCCGGGGCAGGTGCCCACCAGAATGACGCCGATGGCCAGCTCGGTGGGCAGGTGGAACACCATGGTGAGCACCCATGCCAGGAAGGGCATGAGGGTGAACTGTGCCACGCAGCCTACGATGACGTCCTTCGGGCGGCTGAACACCACCTTGAAATCATTGGGCTTCAGGGTCAGGCCCATGCCGAACATGACGATGCCCAGCAGGTTGTTCACCCAGCTGGTCTTGACCACGCTGAACGGGCCGGGGAAGAACAGGGCACCGGCTGCCACCACAATGACGATGGCGGCCATGTATTTGCCCACAAAGTCGCTTACTTTTTCCAGAGTTTTCATGTTGATTCGTCCTTTCTCTTTTTCGAACATCCAAACGGCCTTTGCATGAAACATCCGGAATGGCCCGGTGCCGCAATAAAAAACGCCTTTGTCTCCCATCATAAGAGACAAAGGCGTGTACATCCTCTGCGGTACCACTCTTACTTGCCGACCCAGAACCGGGCCGACCCCTCAGTGCGCATCCAACAATGCGCGGCTTCTGGTAACGGAAGCCTGCCGTCCGGCCTTACTGGGGTGCGCACGCATCCGTTCAGCCCGGAAGCTCGGAGAGGATCTTCCCACAGGGTTCGTGCACTGCCTTGCATCCACCGGCAGCTCTCTGCAGCATTCCGCCCGGGTACTTGTTCTCGTCATAGCCGAATATTTCACTGCCCCGCAGTATACGCCTTTGCCTGCCGAAAGTCAAGCAAAACGGGCCTGCCAATGTTTCATCTGAACGGAATGGGAAAACAACGTGTTTCACTTTGCATGTGAAAAAATCGCATTTGCGTAAAAATCAAAAAGAAAGATTGTAATTGCATCTCGCTTGTGGTACACTTGCCCTACTTGTGAATCGGAAAAAAAGGATAGGAGCGTGGAATTTTATGGCAAGACAACATAACCGGAGTGCTTTCTCCGGCAAGATCGGCTTCGTGCTGTCGGCGGCGGGCGCGTCGGTGGGCCTGGGCAACATCTGGCGTTTCCCGTATCTGGCGGCAAAATACGGCGGCGGCATCTTCCTGCTGGTGTACATCGTGCTGGCCGTCACCTTTGGCTACACCATGATCACGGCGGAAACGGCCCTGGGCCGCATGACCAAGAAAAGCCCGGTGAGCGCCTTCGGGGCCTTTGGCAAAAGCGCGGGCCTGCGGTTCGGCGGCTGGATCAACGCCATCATCCCCATCCTGATCGTGCCGTACTACTCGGTCATCGGCGGCTGGGTCATCCGCTATCTGGCGGATTACGTCAGCGGCCACGGCAGCGAGCTGGCCCAGGACGGCTACTTCTCCAGTTTCATCGCCAGCGGCCTGTCGGCTGAGGTGTGCTTCGTCATCTTCACGGGCGCTACGCTGGCCATCATCTTTGCGGGCGTGCGCAACGGCGTGGAGCGCGTCTCCAAGGTGATGATGCCCATTCTGGTGGTGCTGTCGGTGGTCATTGCGGTGTACTCGGTCACCCGGCCGGGCGCGCTGGCGGGCGTGAAGTACTTCCTGGTGCCCAACATTTCCAACTTCTCCTGGATGACCGTGGTCACCGCCATGGGGCAGATGTTCTACTCGCTGTCCATCGCCATGGGCATCCTGGTCACCTTCGGCTCCTATATGAAGGAGAACATCTCCATTGAGGAGTCCACCGAGAATGTGGAAGTGTTCGACACGGCCATTGCGGTCATGGCGGGCCTGATGATCATCCCGGCGGTGTTCTCCTTCTCCGGCGGCGACCCGGACACCCTGCAGGCGGGCCCCGCACTGATGTTCATCACCATCCCCAAAGTGTTCGAGAGCATGGGCCTGGGCCATGTGGTGGGCACGCTGTTCTTTTTGCTGGTGCTGTTTGCGGCAATTACCAGCTCCATCGCCCTGACCGAGAGCGCCGTCTCCACCTTTGAGGACGAGCTGGGCTGGAGCCGTGAGCGCGCTACGTTCATGATCGGTATCATCATGCTGGCACTGGGCAGCCTGTCCGCGCTGGGCTACGGCCCGCTGGCAGGCGTGACCGTGTTCGGGATGCAGTTCCTGGACTTCTTCGATTTCCTCACCAACTCGGTCATGATGCCCATTGCCGCCATTGCAACCTGCCTGCTGGTGTCCCGCGTCGTCGGCGTGGAGCGCATCGAACAGGAGGTCACCCGCGAGGGCAAGCCCTTCCGCCGCCAGAAGGTGTTCAACTTCATGGTACGGTATCTGTGCCCCATTTTTGCAGTCATCATCCTCATCAGCTCGGTGGCAAACGCCCTGGGCTGGATCGCCATGTAATGTATGTGCCAAAGCGGCAGCGTCCCTGTGCGGGAGGCTGCCGCTTTTTTGCACCCCAAAGTTTTGCTGTTTTGCACAAGGCATGCGGGGAAACTCTGGGCAGAATGCCAAGGCCGCCAAAGCACCTCTCCGGATTTTGGGGGGCATTTTGGAATGACGATGCTTGACAGAAGGAGTCGTAGGAAGTAGAATGCTGTGCCGTAAAATCGGCACACGAACGCCTGGGCTGTGCTGCGGAAACCGGCCCGGGAAGGGGAGCATTGCAGCATGGAAAGACAGAGGAGGCAACAATGAAGATCTGTACAAAGTGCGGCGCAAGAATGAGCGACAGCAACCGGTTCTGCGAAAAATGCGGCAGCACGCTGGTCACCGAGACGGCGGCAGGCCACACGGCGGTGCCGGTGCGCAGCGAGACCAGCCTGAGCCAGCTGGTGGGGTGGCTGCAGAAGTATGGCCGCCATATCATGCGCGTTGCGGCGCTGCTGGCGGTGGTGCTGTTTTTCTGCCCGCTGTTCCTGGTCTCCTGCGAGGGCGTCCAGATGAACGTGAGCGGGTTCCAGACGGCCACCGGCTTCGGTTTTGACGACGACGGCAACACGAAAAGCAGCTGGTTCCTCAGCGAGGAAGACAACTCCCGCTATTACACGCAGGATAACGCAAGCCTGCCGCAGGGGTCACTGACGGCCTTTGCGGCGCTGCTGCTGGCGGGCGGTATGCTGGGCAGCACCTTTGTGCTTGCCCAGAACGCCTCCAGAACCGAGCAGAAAAATGTGCACGGGGTGCAGATCGCTTTGGCGGCCGCCCATGTGGCCGCGCTGTTCTATATCTTTGAACGGCTGAAAAAGGCGGCCCGCATCGAGGGCATGGCCTGGGCGAACTTTACCACGGTGGAGCCGACCGGCTGGTTCAAGCTGGATGTGGCCCTGACGATCTTGTATCTGATCGTGGCAGCGGTGTGCCTGGCGGGAGCGGCCGCCGACACGGGCAGCGCCGTGCCGCATGCGCCCGCAGCGCCTGCCCCGGCCCCTGTGCCGCCGCGCAGCACGGTGCCGTCCAGCGCGCCCCGCCCGGATGTCCCGGTGCGGCCCAGTGCCCCGGCAGAGCCCCCGGTGCCGGACGACGGCGAGGCCACGCTTTATGTGTTCCCCACCCACCCGGCCGGGGAGAAGAACGCAGCCGCGCCCCTGCCCGACCCGGAACCGGCACCGGCACCGTTCTGGCCGATGGATGACCGCACTGAGCGTGTCACCCCCTCTGCAGGAAACTACGGCTGCGCCGCGCCTGCTTATGGTTATGCCGAACCTTCTGCCCCCACGGCAGCGGACTATGGTTACGCTGAACCTGCTGCCCCGGCCGCGGCAAGCTATGGCTGCGCAGAACCCTCGGCACCCGCCGCAACAGGTTACGGCTATGCCGAACCCGCTGCCCCGGCAGCTCCTGCGGCACCGGCTGCAGCTGCCCCGGAAACAAGCGTGCGCATCAGCGGGGCTGCGGGCGCGGCCAAGAACGAAAAGAAGAATACGCATTTCCATCAGGCACCCAGCCTTTGAGTGAGAATAGGAGAAAAACGGACCCCGGAGAGCGCTCCGGCAAAACGTCCCAAGAAAGGATTTGAACCGTGGAGGAGAAAACCGCAGCAGAAGAAACGACCCGCAGCGGCGTGAAGATCAATAGCTCGCACGCAGAGGAAACGGATGAGGTCGTCAGTGCGGGGCAGTGTTACCCCATTTATTCCTACAGCGCAAACCCCTGGAACCCGACCTGGGTCTGCCCGGCCTGCGATGCCGAAAACTCGGAGCAGGTAAAGGTGTGCGGCGTGTGCGGCGCGGCAAGGCCCGCCGCCGGTGTGCCGAAGGACGAGTTCCCGTACCCGGGCGGCACCGGCGGTGCAGGCGGTCACAAGGAAACAGAACCGCCGTCCGGCGGAGAAGGGCCGGGCAAACCGGACGAACCCAAAAAGCCCAAAAAGAAGCGCGGCGGCATCCTTGTGGTGCTGGCGGTCGCGCTGGCGGCGCTGGCTGCCGCAGCCGTGCTGCTGCTGGGCCAGGGCTCCCGCCCGGCCAACACCCCGGCGCAGACGTCTTCTTCCCGTTCGGTCAGCTCGTCTTCCAGCCGGGACGCTTCGTCCGAGAGCAGCAGCGTGACCTTGGCCGAGCCCGATTCGGAGGAGCCGTCCAGCTCCGAGGAACCGGCAAGCACCTCGGTCCCGGACAGCAAACCGGACAGTACGCCCGACAGCAAACCCGACAGCAAGCCGGTGAGCTCGTCGTCCGGCTCGTCCAGCAGCACCCCGGCATCATCCACCACACCGCAGGTGCCCAGCTATACGGTGAGCTATAAGGTGTCCGGCAGCGGTTCGCTGACGGGCGGCAGCAGCTCCGGCAAGAGCAGCCTGCAGTACACGGTCAAGCAGAACGAGGGCAAGAGCTTCACGGTCACGGCCGTGCCGGGGAACAACTACCACTTTGTGCGCTGGAGCGACGGCTCCACCAGTGCCACCCGCACGGACACGAACTTTACCCAGAATGTGACCTTTACGGCGTACTTTGAGCAGAATGAGCCGGCACCCAGCTACACGGCTTCGGCCTCGCAGGATGGCAACGGCGTCATCACGTTTACGCTGAACGCGGAAGGCCAGACAGTGGATATCTCCATGGAGCTGGTCCAGACTGCAACGGGCAAGAGCTATTCCCTTGGCAAGATCGGCAGCTTTGGCAGCGGCAGCTACCGCTTCGACCCCGCCTGCCCCGGCGACCCGGGCGAATATCAGGTCCGGTTCTACGATCAGAACAGACGGATGCTTGCATCTGTTCATGTTGTATATTAAGCATTCAAGGAGGAATTTGACATGAGAAAGATGAAATTTGTGGCCATGGCCCTGACGGCAGCGCTTGCGCTGCAGTTCACGGTGCCTGCGTTTGCGGCGCAGCTGCCGGAGACCGAGGCAGCGCCGGAGCAGGCCGCCACCGCGGAAGCACCGGACGAAGTGCAGGCCGAAGCACTGGAGGAGGAAAACCTGATCGAGTTCCGCACCCTCGTGCGCTACGCCAGCAACACGCACCCGTCCGAGACGGTGAGCGTCGGCTTCACCAGCAACACCAACTATTCCTGGTCCAGCTCGGACACCTCGGTGGTGACCGTGGACCAGAAGGGCCGTGTCACCGCACAGGGCCTTGGCTCTGCCACCGTTACCGCTGTGCGCAAGGACGACCCGGAAAAGACCAGCAAATACTACTATACGGTCAAGAACGCAAGCCTGGAGCTGAGCTGCTCCCCCAGCTCGCTGACCATTGACTACGACGACCTGCACCCCACCGCGCAGATGCGCATCAGCGATTCCTACGGCACGATCAATTACAAGAACTGGTCCAGCAGCAACCCCAACGTTGCCACCGTCAGCTCCAGCGGCGTGGTGACGGCTTACAATGAGGGCTCTACCCGCATCACGGTTTCCACCAACGAGGGCACCGCTTCTTATATCGTGACCGTTTCCTCCCGCATCGGTGCGCTGTACTTCTCGTACGAACGCGCAGCATCCTACGGCAGCACCAGCCGCACCATGCTGGAGTCCGGTAAGCTGGGCAACATCAAGTCCGGTGACGTGTTCAACCTGGGCGACTATCTAGTAAAGGATTCCCGCGTGCAGGTCCAGAGCTGGACTTCCAGCAACCCGGCGGTGGCCACCGTGACCGAGAGCGGCTGGGTGACGGCCGTGGGCGACGGCGAGACCACCATCACCGTGACCTCCACCGACGGCAAAAAGGCTGAGTGCCGCCTGCTGATCGGCCAGGAAGCACAGGATCAGTACCGTGAGCAGGTGTCGAACTCTGCGACCATCGGCGGCATCGTGCTCTTTGTCGGCTTGGGCGTTGTGGTCATCGTGGCCATTGTGACCCTCGCCAACGCAGCGACCGCCTGAGGAATGGAACAGGTGTACATCGGCCCGGGCACACGGCTGCCCGGCGGCCGATGAGACGAAAGGAGCGTGGAGGGATTGTTTTGCAGATATTGCGGAACAAGACTTGCAAAAAATGAACTGAGCTGCCCCGCATGCGGCAAAGAGCAGGGTCCCCTGTTCGCCACGAGCGGCTACTTCGGCGTGCTGCGCAAGGCATCCGGTGAGGACGCCGCGCAGCCGGAAGCAGCACCGCCCCCGAAGGCGGCGGTCCCGCAGCCGAAGCCGGAAGAACGGCCCGCCCCGGCCCACAGCCCGGCCCCCAAAAAGAACGCGGGCGGGCGGAACGTGCTTTTGCTGGCGGTGCTCGTGGTGGTACTGCTGTGTGCGGTTGTGCTGAACCTCAAGCTTGGCGGTGTGGAGCGCACACTGAACAGCGCGAACGCCAAGCTGGATGAGCTGAAGCAGACCGTTTCCCAGCTGCAGGAAGCACAGGCGCAGCAGAGCGAAGTGCTGAACGAGCTGAAGCAGGCGGTGGATGCGGCCCAGGGCAAGGCCCCGGCGGCAGAGCCTGCCGCCTCGGTCCCGGCCGCCAGCGAGCCGGAGACCCCGCAGGAGAACAGCCTGCTCCCGGCCGACGAGCCCCAGAAGGACGCAGCGCCCGCCGCGGAAAGCACGGCCCCGGCCGCAGATACGGGAAAAGGGGAGCTGCATGAAACTGTCTAAGAAAACGGCCCGGAAGACTGCCGACCCAGGGCTGGAGCTTTCGGCACTGTTCTTTGTGAACGGTGAAAAAAAGCAGGACCTGTGCGAGGACAGCTATGCCCTCGGCGCGCATGACGGGGAAGTGTTCCTGGGCGTGTTCGATGGCTGCGGCGGCAGCGGCGCAAGGGTGTATGACGTCTATGGCGGACACACCGGCGCGTACCTTGCCTCCCGCATCGCCAGCGGTGCGGCCTACGACTGGTTCCAGAACGAGGAGCCGCCCGCAGCACTGGAACGGGACATTGCCCGGGCGCTGCAGTGCTACAAGGAGAACGCCAGCGGCAGCAGCGGCATCCGCAGCTCCATGGCGAAGGACTTCCCCGCGACGGCTGCGGCGGCAAAGTGCAGCTGCAGCCCGTCCCGGGTGGATGCCGACTTTTTGTGGTGCGGCGACTCGCGCGGCTTTCTTATGACGGCAGACGGCCTGAAGCAGATCACCGTGGACGATGTGCAGCACACCGTGGACGGCCCGGATATGCGCAGCGATGGCATCATGACCAGCGTGTGCAGTGCGTCCAAGCCGTTCCACCTGCACGAAAAGCAGGTGAGCTGCAGCCAGCCCTGCATCGTGCTCACGGCCACGGACGGCTGCTTTGGCTATGTGGAGTCGCCCATCCAGTTCGAGGCACTGCTGCTGGACACCCTGCTCCAGAGCAACAGCATCGAAGACTGGCGCGAAAAGCTGTTCGGCATCCTGAAAAAGATCTCGGCGGATGATTACACCATGTGTCTGGCGTGCTTTGGCTATGCAAGCTTTGCGGACCTGAAAAAGGCCTTCGAGCCCCGCCATAAGGCCCTGCTGGAAACCTACCTTGCGGTGTGGAACGACAGCACACAGGAGCAGCAGCAACAGCTGTGGCTGGAATATGCGGCGGATTATCTGTCGGAACAGGATGACGTGAAATGAGATATACAGACTACAATGGCTACCTTGTTGCAGGCACACTGAAAAGCGACAACGCCGGTTTCAGCAAGTGGGGCATCGCGCAGAAGGATGGGCAGGACTACTTTTTGAAGGAGTTCCTCAGCCCCGTTTACCCGCAGAATGCGTCCATGTATTCGCCCGAGCAAGCGGAAAAGCGGCGGAAGTATTGCGAAAAGTACGAGGCCCAGAAGACCTTGCTCTACAAAACGATCAACGAAGCTTCGGACGGCAACGATGTGCGCATCGTGGACTTTTTCCGTTGTGAGAGCCACTATTACATCGCAATGCCGTGCATTCCTTCGGAGAAGCTCACGCCGGAGGACGTTGCGCAGGTGAGCAGCGCCGGTCAGGCCCAGCAGAGGCTTTTGTGCAAGACGCTGGCCCACAGCATCTGGAAGCTGCACAAGGTCGGCATCGTTCATGGCGACCTCAAGTGGGACAACGTCCTGCTGCAGAAAAGCCAGTCGGGCGGGCTGACCACCAAGATCATCGACTTCGACAACAGCTTTTTTGAAGCTGAACCCCCTTCGGACCCGGAAAGCTTCAACTTCGACGTGGTCTATCTGGCACCGGAAGGCTATCTGTTTGCGGCCGGAGAGGACGTCAAGGTGGGCAAGCCCCTGGATGTGTTCGCGCTGGGCGTGCTGTTCCACCAGATCTTCCAGGGCTGCGTGCCGGAGTTCGTCAGCGGGACCAAATATAACTACCTGTTCGAAGGGCTCCTGAGCGGCGACGAGCTGAAGCTGGGCGACGCCGTCCCGGCGGATATGGCCCGGCTGATCGCGGGAATGCTGGAAACGGACCCGGTGCGGCGGTATTCGCTGGATACCGTGGTGCGGCTGCTCTCCGGCGAGGACATCCGGCCGGAACAGCAGGCGGAAAACCGCGAGGCCACCCAGAACGACCGGGAGGCAGCGCTGCGCATCAACATCTACAAGAGCACCAAGGGCGCCGAAAAATTCAAGCAGGCGGGCAGCCTGTTTTGAGCACAGGAGGAATGCAACATGATGAACTTCAACTTTGACTACAATGTGGACATGGTGTTCTGCATTGACGCAACGGGCAGCATGGGCGGCCTGATCGAAAAGGTCAAGGATAACGCGCTGAATTTTTATCAGGACGTGCAGCGCATGATGACCAATAAGCAGAAGACCATCGCACAGCTGCGCGTGCGGGTGATCGCCTTCCGCGATTACGCCGCCGACGGTGACGACGCCATGATGGTGACCGATTTCTTCAACCTGCCGGAGGAAGAAAAGGATTTTGAGGAGACGGTGCGCAGCATCCACGCAGAGGGCGGCGGCGACATCCCGGAGGACGGCCTGGAAGCGCTGGCCTATGCGATTCGCTCGGACTGGAACAATGCTGGCACCAAGCGCCGCCATGTGATCGTGGTGTGGACCGACGCCCCGACCCACGAGATGGGCTTTGCAAAGTTCCTGCCCAACTACCCCAACGGCATGCCGGAAGACCTGCGCGAACTGACCCAGTGGTGGGGCGACGCCGCCACCCAGGAGCGCGGCTACATGGACCAGAACGCAAAGCGCCTGGTGCTGTTTGCCCCGGAGGCCGAATATTGGTCCCAGATCATGGATTCGTGGGACAATGTTGCCGCTTACCCCGCCAAGGCCGGTGAGGGCCTGAAGGAAGTGGACTATCAGCAGATCCTGAACATGCTGGCCAACAGCATCGGGTGAGAAAAGCACCTGCAAAATCTTCTTAAAAACAAGCAGCGGCAGCTTTCCAGACGGAAAAGCTGCCGCTGCTTGTTGCATATGTCCTCATGCAGATTCGAACTGCAGGCCTTTCGCTTAGGAGTAGGGGCTGAAGCCATAAATCCTAGGCAAAAGTAGGTAAAACAAGTGACGTTTTATCAATGGATTTTTTGTTGCGCTGTCAATCCGAGTAAAGAACACAACCCCTGAAATAAAACGAGTAAAAGGCTTTTCATTAGCAGAAAATTAGCAGAGCTAATGAAAAGTGGAAGGTTCATTGTAAAATGCCCACCTTTCATTAGCTGGAAAGTGTACGTTTCCCTACGGATATTTGCTTGTTTAGCATTCGTGAACCAGTCCATACAGCCGTAACTGGTGTGATGGACAAATGTTTTCAATAGAAAAAGACAGAGCTTTCTGAGAGAAAACTCTGGCCTATGTAACAGTATGATTGGAAATGTGCATTGTCTTGTAAAAAGAAGGGTCTTATGGTATTCTTATGGGAGTAAAGGCACTGGATGCAAGGAACTTTGCGTGATCTTAGGAGTGTGCAATGGAAAAGAAATTTAATATTGTAGTCGGTGAAGATGGAACTGTAAAACTCCCAGATGCGGTTCTGGAAAAACTTGAAGTCAAACCCGGAGAGGAAGTTCGATTCGAAGTAGACGACAATTTCTATGCAGTCAGGCTTCTATCACGGATAGAAGCTGAACGCTTGGATTACTTGAATTGGATGCATAATAAGCATTGCCCCTCTATTGAGGAAATGATTGCGGAGTCGAGAAAACAAGCCACCCAGAACATTGTGATCTCCTGTATCCTTGATGGGATGCCGGCAGAAAAAATCGCAGAAGACTATGAAGTTTCACTCGACTATGTAGAGCAGCTTGCCCATCAGTTGAAGATGGATATAGAAGAAGCTAAGGCAAAAGCCCGTAAAGAAACTGAATCATCATAAAACAAGCAGCGGCAGTTTTCCAAATCGGAAAGCTGCCGCTGCTTATGTATAGAGGTTTATAGGTTCTTTGCAAGATTTTTAATGAGTGTAGCCATAGAGGGGTCAGCCAGCAGTTTGGCAAGAGCTGCTGCCGCATCTGTATCGACTGGGCTGGCTTTGGGAGCGGCTTGCTCTGCGCGAGGGAGGGCTTCAGGCTCTGCACCATGATGCTGATAGAAGAAATCGTCGAATCGTTGTGCGTTCAAACGCCGATCATCATCCAGAATGTGTGCGTACTGCTCGGTGACCATTGAAGCCTGTGCATGACCGGAATCGCCCTGCACGGCTTTGATATCGCCGCCGTTCAGCTTGAGCTTGTATGTAATGCTGGAGTGTCGGAAGCTGTGGAAAACCACTTTGGGGAGATCGTTTTCCTCAATCAGCTGCTTCAATGCACCGTTAATGGTGGATTGTTCGGTCGGCATTCCCAGCGGGCCGGCAACCACGAGATTATAGTCTGCATACTCTGCACCCAGTGCGTCCTTTGTCATGTCCTGCTCGGCTTTATAGTGGACAAGCATTTCAGCAACTGTTTTGGGGAGAAAAATGGTTCGGATACTGCTGTCTGTTTTAGGGCTTTTCAGAACCTGGACCGTGGTGCAGCGGGAACTCAGCGAGGGAAAACGAGTGATGACATTTTTATTTTCCAAGGCGTTCAGCGAAGCAATATCTACACGCTGCAATTCCTTATTTATGTAAATGGAGGCTCGCCCGGCTTCAATGCTTTCGGGGGAGATATCCACACAATCCCATGTCAGACCGAGCAATTCCCCTAAGCGCAGGGAACAAGAGAAGGAGAGGTTGATGCACAGCCGCAGCTTCGGATCATCACAAACTTTCAAAGCACGGAACAGCGTTTCGGCTGTCCAGATATCACGTTTCTTGGAAGTGTACTTGGGCAGGGTAGCGTAAATGCAGGGATTCTTTTCCATGAGTTCCCATTTTACAGCCTGCTCAAAGGCGCTCCGCAGAATCTTATGAACCGAACGGACTGTACTGGGGGAAACAAACTGGTGCTTCCGCTTCCCACACATAGGGTCAGCAGCCTCATATTTGAGCAACCGCTGATAATACCCCTCGATCACGCGGGTGGTGATATCCTGCAACTTTATCGAGCCGATGAGCGGAGCTATGTAATTGGCGATCAGTGCAGTGTTTGCCTGATAGGTTGAAAGTGCCCATTTGCTTTTTCCATAGAGGGCAACATATTCAGGAAGCAGGTCGTTAAGGGTTTTACACTGCGGAACTACAAAGGTTCCAACTGATTCCTTGTATTCGACCTCTTTCTTGCGATTCTTGGCATCCGAAAGATCGGTGAAGGTTTCCCACTTCTGCTTGGGGGTGCCATTTGCATCCTTATAGGAATAGACAACACAGAAATTATTGTTGCGCTTGATAATGCTGGCCATTATGTATCTCCTTCCACTTTACGTTTGGATTTCAGAACATCATCGAATACATCTTTTCGGACGCGTTTTGCCCGCCCTACATCAATTGTGGGGATTCCTTCCTCACGAATCCATGTTACAAGCGTGGTGCGGCTGACACCATAGAAATCCTGAATCTCCTGAAAACTGTAATACTTTCCGCTTTTAGGGCTTTTCAGTTCCAGCGGTGGCTCTTCATGCGCTTCCATGACCGGTTCTTGGAGTCGATATGTAGATTGTCTGTTGAGCCATATTTCAAAACTTGTTTTGGTAATGCGCCGCCTGTCGGCCACGCGCTCAATAACGAAACAGTCTCGGTATTTTTTACAGTCGAGAATCCAGTAGACCTTTTCTCTTGGAACACCGAGCAGTTTTGCCATTTCTGGGATGGAGATGGTTTGTGCTTCGATCTCCCGGTCACGCTTTCGATCAGCCGTAGTGCGGTGGCGGCTTTGTGACCGATACCAACGCTCAAATTCCTCTTTCGGAATCCGCATCCAGAAGTCTACCGTTTCTGCTTTCAACTTTCCCTGACGGATGAGTGTATAGACAGTGTCAGAGTCTACCTTTAATATTTCAGCAACTTCCAAAATAGAATATGACCGCTTGCAAAGTTCCTCGCCCGGTGGAGGACCATTGACCTTATGATATTTGACCTGATTGGCGTACCATTTTTCAAAACTGGAAATAACGATACGCATTTTGTCGTTTATCAGAATGACTTCAAAGAAATTCTTATGAAGCAGCCAATAGCTATCCGTTTTGCCGAGACCGAGAAGATGCTGCATCTCACGAACCGACATGGTGGTTTTAGCGGTGGCAGGTTCAGCTTTTCCGTATAAGGAAGCCTGAGTATTCCGCATATCATCCATGAAAGACACCTCTCTATCTATGTAAAAGTTTAGCCGGGATTTCTCGTCCCGGCTAAAGAATAGCAGATTTCGCTTGAAATGTTGAGGATGTCAAACAGCAGGATTGGGTTCGATAATGCCATCGTTCAGCCACGCATCGAAGCTGGTTTTGGAGATACGATAGGCACCACCAACTTTGAACCAGCGGAATTCATTCTGTTTCAGCAGACGACAGACGGTGGGGCGGCTTAAAATCAGCATTGCCATCAGATCTTCAATCGTGTAACAGCGGATATCCTGTACTATGGGCGTGGGGGTGGAAGATGCAGTAGGCATTTTTTCTTCACAATTATTCATGGGATAAAACCTCTTTGATTATACATTGAGTTAAAACTTGAGCGGCAGTGCAGCCCGGCGGCTTCCACCATTATAAATAGTATAGACCTGCTGAAGGTACTTCGTCTTGCCGGGAAGGCTTACGCCTGCGGTTCGAGCAAGGCGAAAAATCGTGAACGCATCGACCTGCCGCAGTTTGGCAATCAAGCGGCCTTTGTTATATTCGGAGTGATACAGTTCTACAAAGCGGCAGATGCCGAGCAGGTTTGCGGAACTCATGGAATCAGTTTCGCCGTTCCAAGCGTTCAGCAAAACATCAAGGGATTCGATATACAGTTCCGGACCCAGCCGGATGAATTCGTGATAGGCGGTTGCAATGCAGCTGATCCGCTGCTTGCCTCGGCCTTCTTCAAAAGAAAGATGAACGCCAGCCAATTCGGTGGCCTGCTGGAATGCAACGGCAGCAGGCTCCCCTGCAAAAATCAGGGCACGGAGCTTCTGCCCTGCACTCAGCCGTTCCGAAATGCCTGTCTGCTGTGCAAACAGGAGGGCTTCTTCTCGTTCTGTCATACCAAAATAAACCTTGCAGCGAATCTGCAAATCTTCGCCGCCGTTCAGAAATTTCCGTGCAGCGATGGTGTTCTGTCCGTCCATCACATAGTAGTGACCATCCCGGAAGCTGATCTTCGGCTCATTGGCAACCCGCTCGTCAAATTCTTTTGCGATGCGGGCAACACGAGCGGGGTGAAGAGCACGCTGATAAGTGTCGCGCGGCACGATCAGTTCGCTGCTGTTCAGGCACATCTCATGGTAAGGTTTTACAACTGCGTTCATCATAAAGGAACCTCCTTCTTCTTTTGCAGAAAATCAATTCCTGATTGGATAATCAAACCGATTTTCTTCTTTTCGTTATCGGATAAGCGGAAACTGGAATACCGTTCATAACAGATATTCCAGCGGAACATAAGCGATTGAAGTGCATCATCCAGTTCTGCGACCATGAACTCAACAGAAGATTCTGTCGGGGTGGAGAGCATCCTTTCCGATATCTGCTCAATGCTATGTAAATCGCCTTTTGTGTGCTTGGCGAGAGCAGGGGGCTGACTGTTCAGCACACGAAGATTTTGAAACTGCTGGGAGAGCAGCTCTTTTGCAGCGGCGAGAACATCCTCCTGCGGAGGAGCCGTAAGGTATTTTCGGAATGACTTATACCCAATGAAGCCAAAGCTGTATTGCAGACACACTGACACTTGCCGCATTTCATATTTGGACAGGTGCCCAAGGTAGCTTAACACTCTGGATTTATCTGCGGGGCGCGGGCTTTCGCAAATCGCCATAGATGGCGCACTCAAAAAACGATTGTGCAGAATAAAATGCGTTGGCATATTTCGCTTTTTGATTTGTGTTGTCAGCGGAACGACCAGAAGAACATTGGAATAAAAATTACCGTCATCGTTCTGGACAACAATGGCAGGTCGGATGCCGCCTTGCTCGGAACCGCTGTAAGGATTCAAATCTATCATGTAGACATCCCCGCGCTTGTACATCCAGTTTGCTGGCATAGGCGGATACTCTTTCTCTTTTTTGCCTCGTGTTGCCAATTTAGATTTCTCCTCTCTATCCGTATATGTAACAGTGGGCTGCTCGCACAGCCCACCCTACTATCTCAAACAGCAAAAAAGCTGTGATTTATAGTTCTATACCTTTCCGTATTTGTCCCCGACATCCCCGGAAAACGAAAACTCAGCTTTCGTGTGGGAAATCTTTCAGCCGTCCGGCAGCGTACCGAATCCATAGGGTTCTCACCTCTCCGTGGTTCTCACCGAGCTGCCCGAAGGCAGAAGTATCATTATTCTGTGATGGCTCTTAGCTATGGAGAAGCTGTCATCCATTTACCGTCAACCTACCGCTCATTCCCTCAGTGGGAGATCATCGCATTTGTTACGGACGTGGCTCATCATCACAGGAACGTGACTGAAGAATGCGTGTTCAATTTTCAAGGGGCGGGATAGCTTGAGGGCTGCTTTGAACGCTTTCCGAAGCTATGGCTGTATTGTAACCGATGCGGAACGAAATGAACAGGAACTCAGAGTTCACAATTTTTGAGGAAAATAGGAAGTATCGTTCCTGTTTCTCGATGAGCCGTCAAAAATATATTTCTTGACTTTATGTAAGAAATGAAGTATTATACTCGTAAGAAACTAACTTACGAGTATATAAATTCGATAAATACACTTTGGGGAGGGAACAAACTACCACTACTACATTTTCTCGAAAGGCGGATTTACGGACGGACTACTTCAGGCACAGGAACGCGGAGAAGTACAGCTGCTTACCCTTGCCGATATTTTTGAATAACACAAGAAACGCTCTTGCCGGTGTAAAACTGGCAGGAGCGTTTCTTGTTGAAGTGATTATAAAAGACCTTTGATTTTTTCAAGATGATCTATAGCGGCTTGCAGTTCATTTTGAAACTGATCCCTAGAAGGATCTCGGCCCAAAAGAAGATAATCCATACTGACATGGAAGTATTCTGCAATATCGATCAGGATTTTTACAGAGCCATTGGAGCTTCCCCTTTCAAGATCGCCGAGGTGTCGATGGGAAACACCAAGTTTTTCAGCAAGTTTTTCCTGCGATAACTTCGCATTTGTACGCAAAGTAAAAATACGGTTACCAATAGCATTCGGATCAAAACTCATGTGTGACCTCCAAATTTTCGATAAAGCGTGAGAAGTCGAAAACTCGGAGTTGCTACGGATATCTAGCCGCTTGGGGCATCCACGAAAAACGGACAAACATAAAGCC
>OBAI01000589.1_pt1 | contig 37477 bp, 33 predicted proteins | sample 1517461 | NCBI WGS metagenome assembly OBAI01 (sample SAMN04571696, study PRJEB22368) | human gut metagenome | biome: human gut; material: stool | host: Homo sapiens | place: Luxembourg | collected 2012-06-29
TACAAAATATTTGTGAGACTACCAACTTTTTTATGAACTATTTCTTATCCCGAACTGGGGTAGTTTATATATGTTGGAATGTCTATCGGTTGGTTTGGAAAGACTACTCCTTTTTAGTTATTCAGTTTGTAAAGTTTTGCTCGGTTGGTGCACCGCTTGCTCGGTTGGTGCACTTGAGACAAGTGCACCCCCTTCTCCTGAGTAGGCGGTTTCGAAAGAAGAAGCTGTTTCTCCTTCGGTTTCGAGAGAATACTATTTCTCCATACGAGTGAAGAGAAGGCTCGTTCTCCATGCAGTTGCGTGAAGAGACATTTTCTCCGTCGTGTGCCAGTAACTCCTTTTGGGGTTTGGTTTTTGATTTTGGGTTTTGTGTGGAAGGCTATCTGTAGCGAAAGCCGCTCCGATTTCGTTTTTGTATTTTCGTCAGTTTGCGTCGTTGATTGCGTCAGTTAGAAATTTATCGTTTTCGTCAGTTTGCATCATCTTGGTTTCTCTTTTCGTCTGTTTGCGTCGTCGTCTTTTCTGTGTCGTCTGTTTGCGTCAATAGCAAATGCAGTTTGTATGTGTGATAAACCTCTTCTTTTGAGAAGAATTAGTTTTCCAATTGCGAATTTAGGAAATGTTTTTATAACTTCCAAACTTTTCTCAAGAAAACTTTACGTATTTAACGTTATTCAACATATTTCATAATTAAACACAAAATACGTTATAAGTAAAAAAAACGCATAAAAAACTAACACTTTGACCTACATTATGTAATTAAAATCAGCCATTTTACTTTCACACACTATTTTCTGCTTTTATTACATACCGTTTAGTGTCAATATGTCAAAAAATAGGCTACAATTTGTAAGCAGCATACACTATGTAGTTTCCGTCGCCACGCAACGTGACGCTCTCGCCAAGCGCCTCGTTGAGCGTACCCTGCCAAAGTGCGGAGAAGGCGTAGGGCTGCCAGCGCAGTCCGTCGCCATCGATCTGCGTGCATGAGAGATTGAAGATGCTTATCTGCTGTCCGGCGAAAGTTCTTATTGCGGTTTCGCCCGCAGCCGGGATGAACACACCGTAGTCGGTGAGCATCAGGGCGTATACATACAGCTCGCGGCGGTAGAAGTCGAGCAGCGAGATGTTGCCCAGCGTGTGGTCCTCGCGCTTGCCCGTTGCTCCGACGTAGGCAATGCGGCGGCAACCGCGCTCCGTACAGAACCGCGTAGCCTTCGTGAGGTCGTTGTAGTCCTGCTCCTCCACCTTATATATAATGTCTGCATGCGCCGCACGAAACTCCGCCGACATCGAGTCGCAGTCGCCCACTATAGCCGTCGGCTTGTAGCCACGGCGTATGAGTTCCTCGCCTGCCGAATCGCATGCCACAAGCATCTGTGCACGCTCCATCACGGCAAGCGGAACGTGGTGCGTAGGGAAGTCGCCGCCGGCTACTATCACGGCGTCGAAGGCGTCGGGCTGAAGCGACGCAAAACTTTTGGAAATGTGTGGTTGGTTGCACATAGTTATTATGTTTTTAACTGACAGTAGTTGTTCGTCAACTGTATACTTTGTTTTTGAGCAGGCAAAAGTACGCAATAAAAAGCACTTTTTATTGCTTTTTTCTTTATATTTGCAGCACCAAATCAAACTATTCATCTATTATTCTATTATGGCTGAAGACCCGAACACTCTACACGTACTGAATCAGCAGCGCAACTGGGACACGCTCTACTTCTACCAGAAGTCGGATGTAGTGTATCAGCTGGCGTTCGCTTTCTGCGACCGCTTCATTCATTTATACAAAGACCGAACGCGCGACCAGGTGATTCAGGCGGCACGCTCCTGCAAGCAGAACATCGTCGAGGGTTTGGCTGACGGTGTGGCATCGACGGAGATGCAGCTGAAGCTGCTCAACGTGGCACGCGCCTCGCTGAAGGAGTTGCGCGAAGACTTCGAGGACTATATCAAGTCGCGCCACCTGCAGTTCTACGTTGCCGGCGACCAGCGCTACACCGATATGCTCGACTACTGCCGCCACCACAACCGCCTGCCCGACTACGCTCCGTTCTTCCAGCAGTGGAGCGACGAACAAATGTGCAACTACGCCATCACGCTCTGCCATTTCATCGACAAGATGATGATGTCGTTTCTGAAGAAACTTGAGCAGGAGTTCATCACCGAGGGTGGCATCAAGGAGCGCATGCACCGCGCCCGCACCGCCTACCGACAGCAGCAGGACGCACGCCTGAAGCAGCTGGAGGAGGAGCTGCCACGCCTGAAGCAGGCTCTTGCCGAAGCGCAGGCGGAGGCTGCGAAATGGAAGGCTGCCTTAGAGGATATAAAGCAAAGAGCGCTGAAGGCGTATTATAGGCAGGAGGCAGAGATAAAGAGGCTGAAGGAAAAGCTAGACAGCCTGGAAGGAAGCAAGGAGATATAAGCTAGAAGAGCTAGGCTTGCTAGGTGTTCTAGGTTAGCTAGGTTTCCTAGACCACCTAGAAAACCTAGAGAACCTAGCCCCCCCTAAAACAAAAAAGATGCCCTATGTTTCCCTAAAGCATCCAGATGAGTTATGCCTTTTTCGCAAGGCCCTTCCACTTTATGTATCCCAGCACCGCTATCACGACATACAGGCCGTACAGCCCTGCCTTGAACGGTATGCCTTTCACCACATACAGATAGCAGCAGACCACGTCTACGGCTATCCAGAACAGCCACTGCTCTACGTACTTGCGCGCCAAAGCCCACAAGCCGACAAAGCTAAGAGCGTTGGTGAACGCGTCGAGCAAGGGCACGGTGCTGTTGGTGTAAGCCACGAGAACGTAATAGGTAGCAGCCCATGCGAGAAGGAAGAAGCCGAGCGTGCGCAGGATAAGGCGGCGTGGGAAGAACGTTATCGGAAGCTCTTCGGAAGAACCGCCTGCAGCATCTACTGCTTTATCTGAGCCTGCAACATCTACTGCTTTATCTGAGCCATCGGCTTCAAGAGCTTTATCTGAGCCTGCAGCCCCAGAAGCCTTACGCTTCAGCATCCGCTTCCATTTCGCTCCGAACTTCCACACGGCGTAGCCGTATATCGCAGCCAGCGTGTAGTAGACAGCCATGCCAGCGTCGCCGTAGAGTCCGTGGCTCCAGTAGAGGTAGATGTCCATGGCGGGCATCACGATGCCCACTACCCAAAGCGCTATGCTCGCACGATATTCGAGGACGAGATAGATTAGCCCGAGTATTGTCGTTACAATGTCGAGCCAATGAGTGGAGAGAAATTCAGTCATAACAATTAAAAAAAACAGCCCCTCCCGACCTCCCCATCGGGGAGGAGAGAGAGGATTGAATTATTAAATTATAAGAATGTATGCTTAGCCATGCAACCTTTTTAAAAAGAAACAAAGCGTGTATCACTCTGCCATGCAACCTTTTTTAAAAAGAAGCAAAGCATGTATCACTCTGCCATGCAACCTTTTAAAAAAAGAAACAAAGCATATATAACTCTGCCATGCGCCCCCTCCCCGACGGGGAGGGATGGGGAGGGGCTTTTTTTTTAGAACTTCAGCGTTACGGTTCCGAGGCAGTTGAAGCCAGCCATCGGGATGTAAGCCACGGTAGAGTTGCGCTTGTTGTTGTTATACCAGTCGTAGTAGACGTAGCCAGACGCAGCGTAGTGGCGGTCGAAGATATTGTTGAAGTCGGCACCAAGCACCACCTGCTTCAAGCCGAGCACACGCTTAGCGAAGTTGAACGTGTACGAAGCGTTGACATTGGTCTGCGAGTAGCAAGGCAGCGAGCGCTCAGAGCTCTCGGTGTTGTCGAGATACTGCTTGCTGACGAAGTTGGTGTGCCATGTAACGCGGAAGCCAGCGAAGTGAACGTCGACGAAGCCATTGAGGATAGCCGATGGCGAGAATGCTATGGTAGAGCTCTTGTATGTGTTCCATACAGCAGGACCGTCCCAGCTTTCCACACACTCCTTGAAGTTCTTCAGACGGTTGCGGCTCAGAGCGGCGTTGCCCTCAACAGAGAGCCACGAGAGTGGGCTCCAGCCTGCAGACACCTCAGCACCGAGACGGTAAGAGTCCTTGATGTTGCGTGTCAGCGACTCGCCGATGTCGCTCTTCTCGCCGGTCATCACGAACTGGTTGACGTACTTCATATAGTAGAAGTTGACACCTGCGAACCAGTTCTCGCCCTGATACTGATAGCCCCACTCCAAGTCGAGCAGACGCTCCGGCGACGGATTGCCGTAACCGATGTTGTCGGTGAAGTTGTTGCGCTCGGGCTCGCGGTTGGCGTAAGCGATAGAAGCGTAAGCCTTGTGTCCGTTGGCGTCGTAGCTGATGCCAGCCTTCGGGTTCACGAAGAAGTAGTTCTCGTTGATGTCGATGCTCTGGTTCTTGTAGTTGCCGTCGGCGCCCTGCTCGAAGTGGTCGTTGAGTCCGTCGGTGTTATAGTTGACATAGCGCATCTGCATGTCGAGGAACCAGTTCCAGCCGTTGCCGAACTTGCGGTTAGCCTTGAAGAACCAGCTCCAGTCGTTCTTGTTGGCGTCCGAGTCGTAGTACTTGTATCTGCCGTCGGTGAAGTATTTCTTCTCAAGAGCCTCGTCAGCGATGTACGTCACCTTGCCCCAGTGGTTGCAACGGAAGAGCTGCATGCTGAAGCCGCCCATTACGTCCCACAGAGCGTCCTTGTAGTTGACGTTGTAGAGAGCGCCGTAGTTGTTCTGCGTAAGGCCCTTCTTGCGTATAGCGTCCGACTTTACGGGCTTCAGCTCGCCATTCTTCTCGTACATCTCGTTGATGCCGAACTTAGAAGCCAGCTTTGTGTCCTTCTTGAACTCGGTGTAGTAGCCGTAGCCGTATGTGTAGTGAGCCGTTACGGAGTGGCTCCAGCGCATGTCGGCAGGCTGCCATGTGAAGTTAAGGATGTTGTGGCTCTGCTCGAAGTTGTCGGTAGTCTGCTTCCAGTACGATCCGTCGCGCATCTTGTAGCGTTCTGTGGTGAGCGGCTTTGTGGGATCGGCAGCCCAGTTGTCGTCCATCGGTATTACAAGTTCCTCGTAGAGCGAGTTGAACTTGCCCAGTCCGTGCTTCCACATATCCTTATAGCTGTTGATGCCCCACGCCTTGAGGTCGGTATCGCCGTCGTAGTTGCACGCCGCAACGCCGTTCCACGCCTGACCCGTGTGCTCGAAGTTGCCGATGTTCTTATACGACAGCTTGAAGCGGTCGCCGAGCCAAGTCAGTCCGCCGTAGTAAGAGCCAGAGCGTCCGCCTGTGCCGTGGATGTATCCATCGGTGTTGGTCTCGTGATAAGCGCCGTCGATGATGAAGTGGTCGGCAAGCAGACCTGTAGAGAAGTTGCCTCCGACGCGATATGTGTTGAACGAGCCGTAAGAACCCGTCACCTCCACGGTAGGCTTAAGCGACGGAGCGGCTGTAGCGAGCGACACCGAACCGCCGAAGGCTCCGTCGCCGTTGGTAGACGCGCCAATGCCACGCTGTATCTGCGCGCTGCCCATAAGAGCTGCGTAGCTGTTCATGTTAGCCCAGAACACGCACTGGTCTTCGGGTGAGTTGAGAGGCACACCGTCTACCGTGACGTTGATGCGGCTACCGGCAGCGCCACGCATACGCATATAGACGGTGCCGGTGCCAACGCCGTTCTCGCTCCACGCGAGCACACCCGGTGTGCGGGCGAAGAGCCAAGGCAGCTCCTTGCCTGAAGAGGCAAAGCGCTCGAGCTCGGTCTTCTTGATGTTCTCTACTGCAAACGGTGAACTCTTCGGGGCTCTCACAGCCTTCACTACCACCTCGTTGAGGTTGTTCACACGGGTAGTGTCGAGCCTGGTCTGCTCGCCGGCGGCTTGCGAAGGGCAAGCACACGCTGCAGCCAAGGCTACTCCAATGAATTTCTTCATCTTTTAATTGTTTTAGTTATCCCTGAAAACCAAAGGATTAAAATAACACAAAAAGGGGACTTTTCATGTATGTACCTTATCGCTACGCCGGTATTATCCGGATCAGCTTTGAGGGTATGCTCTCAGACGGAAATATTCCGCCACCCCTTTGTCTACACTTTGTAGACTGGGTGCAAAGTTAACTATTTTTTGCATATCCAAACAATCCGTTTATATAATAAACCCTAAAAAATGGGCGGAGCAGTCGAAATATGAAAAATTTGTAGTAAGTTTGCATGTAATAAAGACCAGTCTGCAGCGACTGACGTGTCTTTACCACTAAAACATTATATATAATAAAGGACAAATGGAGCGTTTGAAACTCATTCTGGCTCTAATAAGCCACTATAAATATGCCATCACTATAATCATCGGTATTCTTACCGTAGGTTTCGTCGACGAAAACAGCTTTCTTCACCGCTTCCAGCTCGAAATGCAGATAAACGACCTGGAGGAGGAGATAGACAAGTACAACGCGCAGAACGAAAGCGACCTGAAAAAGCTTAAGGATATGCGAAAAGGTACGCAGGAGTTCCAGAAGATTGCTCGCGAACGCTACTTCATGAAAGCCGATGACGAGGATATCTATGTGCTCAGCGACGACCCAAAGCCCGAACAAGCTAAAGAAGAACAATAATGAAACAACTAAATACACTACAAAGCGTGCTCTTCCTCACGGGAGGCATACTGATGGTCATCGGAGCCGGATGCTTCGTGTTAATGTTCGCACAGCAGATTGTCTGCTGGATATACCTGCTGGGCGCACTGCTCTTCGCAGCAATGCAGGTGAACCAGGCGTATGAAGGACAGAACCCCACCATCAAGCGACTGAAGAAGATAATGACCTTCGCCGACATCTTCTTCGTATTGGCAGGTCTGCTCATGGTAGACAGCGCAAACATGTGGCTCAGAGACTCGTTCTCCGACCCCGTGACATATTTCAACCTCATTTACAACAAGTGGGTGATGCTGCTGCTCGCAGCCGCCATCCTCGAGATGTACTCTATGCACCGCATCGCGTCGGAGCTGAAGAAGGAGGAAGCGAAGGAAGACGCCGAAGAGAAGCAGGAAGAGGCTTCCACTACAAACAAAGAATAAAAGAAGACAACAAGAAACCAACATTTTTTTTAAAACCAAAGATGATGAAGAAGCTACTCTACGCTTTACTCGGTATAATAACACTGGCATCGTGCACCAGCTCGTACAACATTCAGGGATCGTCGAACGTGTCTACGCTCGACGGACGCATGCTCTACCTGAAGGTGCTTAGCAACAACGACTTCAAGAAGATCGACTCGTGCGACGTGGTACACGGCCAGTTCCAGTTCTGCGGAACGTTCGACACGGTGCGTCTCGCCAATATCTTCATGGACGACGAGAGCATACTGCCGCTCGTGATAGAAAGTGGCGACATCACCATCAAGCTCGACAACACTCAGCAGATCGTTAGCGGCACTCCGCTCAACGACGAGCTGTTCAAGTTCTTCAACAAGTACAACCAACTGAAGAACCAGGAGGCCGAACTGCTGCACACGCACGACCGCGCCATAATGGACGGAAGCGACATGGACGCCGTGACACGCAAACTCAACGACGAGGCGATGCGACTCACCGCCGAAGAGGACAAGCTCGTCACAACGTTCGTCACCGACAACTTCGACAACGTGCTCGGACCGGGCGTGTTCTTCATGATGACTATCGGCTACCGCTACCCCGAACTCACACCGTGGATAGAGGACATCATGAGCAAGGCTACAGACAAGTTCAAGAACGACCCGTACGTGAAGGACTTCTACCAAAAGGCTCTGGAGAACCAGGCTATCATGAACGGCATGAAGGACATGAACACAGCGCCTGCCGGCGCAGCACCCGCCCAGCCGATGCCCGACGGACCGACGCCTAACCAACTGGCGCAGCCTGCTGCTGCCGAGTAACGGCGCTAAACACGATAAATAACTATCATCCAAGAAATATGAAGACATTAGTATTTGGTGGTAAGCTGGTCAACGAGGGAGCTACTCGCGTAGCATCCGTCGTTGTCGACGGCGACACCATTACAGACATTATAGAAGGTACAGAAACACCTCGTGGCGACTACGACAATATCGTGGATGCCACGGGGTGTTTTGTTATGCCTGGAGTTATCGACTGCCACGTCCACTTCCGCGACCCAGGTCTCACAGAGAAGGCGGACATGGAGACAGAAAGCCGCGCTGCGGCTTACGGCGGAGTGACAACCTACTTCGACATGCCGAACACGAAGCCGCAGACCACGACACTCAAAGCGCTCGACGCAAAGATGAACGATGCCCGAAACAAGTCGCACGTCAACTACGGCTTCTTCATCGGAGCCACCAACGACAACATCGACTGCGTGACTGCCATCGACCCGCACCTCGTGCCCGGCATCAAGCTGTTCATGGGTTCGTCTACGGGCAATATGCTCGTAGACCGTCAGGATGTGCTGCACGAGCTGTTCGAGAAGACGAAACTGCCTATCATGGCTCACTGCGAGGACACCGACATCATCAACCGCAACATGAAGCGCGCGCAGGAGCTGTATGGCGACGACCCTGCCGTAGAACATCATCCGGAGATTCGCTCGGAGGAAGCCTGCTACGAATCGACAAAGCGCGCCGTAGCCCTGGCAGAAGAAACCGGCGCCCGTCTGCATGTGGCTCACATGACCACGGAGCGCGAGCTGCAGCTGTTCGGCACTTCGCCACGCATCACGGCTGAAGCTGTGATAGCCCACCTCGTGTTCACACAGGACGACTATGCGCGTCTCGGAACTCGCATCAAGTGCAATCCTGCTATCAAGACTGCGACCGACCGCGACGCTCTACGCCACGCTCTCACCGACGGACGCATAACGACCATCGGCACCGACCACGCGCCGCATCTGCTTAAGGACAAGGAGGGCGGCTGCGCACGCGCCGCTTCGGGTATGCCTATGGTGCAGTTCTCGCTCGTAACGATGCTCGAACTCGTAGACGAAGGCGTGCTCAGCATGGAGCGTCTCGTGGAGCTAATGGCGCACAACCCCGCAAAGCTCTTCGAGGTATCGAAGCGAGGCTTTGTGCGTAAGGGCTACAAGGCAGACCTCGTGATTGTAAGACCCGACGCTCCGTGGACCGTTACCAAGGAGAGTATACAGAGCAAGTGCGGATGGAGCCCGATGGAGGGTCACACCTACCAGTGGCAGGTGCGCACTACGATGTGCAACGGACACATTATATATAATAACTGGGCATTCGACTCGACGAGTCGCGGTGAGGCTGTGCGCTTCAGAGAGTAGGCTCAAGCAGGGTTTATACAAATAGAAAAACAATTCAGGTAACTAACGATGTTGAAATACACCGACTACAACATCTCTACGCTGCGCCCGTACATCAACTGGATATACTTCTTCTTCGCCTGGGGACTGTCGGGCAAACCGCAGGAGGCGAAGGACAAGATGCGGGCGGAGGCTGAACAGATGCTCGACCGCTTGGAGAAGCGCTACAGAACGCACGCTGCTTTCGGGTTGTTCGACGCCAACAGCGACGGCGACGATATCCTTATCGGCGATGTGCGCATGCCTATGCTGCGCCAACAGCACCCTACTCGGGAGGGCGACCCGAACCTTTCGCTCGCCGACTTCATACGTCCGCTGTCTTCGGGCGTGAAAGACCACATCGGAGTGTTCGCCACAACGGTCGACTTGGCGTTGGAGCACGACTTTCTTGCCGACGACTACCAGCGTATGCTGGCGCAGATACTCGCCGACCGACTCGCTGAAGCCACGGCTGAGGTGTTTCACATGGAGGTGAGACGGTCGATTTGGGGATATGCTCCCGACGAGAATCTGTCGGTAGCCGAACTCTTGCGCGAAGACTTCCAAGGCATTCGTCCGGCTGTGGGCTATCCGTCGATGCCCGACACAAGCGTCAACTTCATCATCGACCGGCTTATCGACCTCAAGCAGATTGGCATCCGGCTCACAGAGAGTGGCGCCATGAAGCCTCATGCGTCGGTTTCGGGACTGATGTTCGCACACCCGAAGGCGCACTACTTCGAGCTTGGACGCATCGGCGAAGACCAGCTGCGCGATTATGCCCGACGACGCGGACTGCCGGTTGAACTGATTCGCCGATTTTTGAAGTAGAATACAGGATAACGGTTCGGTCCGAACTGTTATAAATTCAATAGAAACGTTTGCGGGTTCAATAGTAACGAAGCAATCGAAAGTAAAGTTTAAGACAATGATAGCAAGAATATCAATACTCATACTGCTGCTCACGCTGCTGCCAGACCTGTACATCTACATGCGCTATCTGCGCCAACGCAGAGACATAACGCTGTGGATGCGCCTGTTGTGGTGGGTGCCGGGAGCCGCTATGCTTGCATGCACAGCTGCCTACTCTATGATGCGCAACTTCGCACCGAATAACCTCACGTTCTTCAACGTGTATCTGTTCATGATAGGTCTGCTCATCGTGCCGAAGGTGATTTTCACTTTGGCTTCGCTTGCAGGCATGGCTGTGAAGCGACTGCTGAAGCAGCGCAAGAACTGGGGCAACCACACAGGATTGGTGCTTGTGCTCGGATGGTTATACGTGTTGTTCATGGGAACAATGGTAGGACCCGACCAGCTGCACGTGAAGCGCGTCACACTCGAGTTCGACAACCTGCCGCAAGCCTTCAACGGCTACCGCATAGTGCAGATCTCGGACATGCACCTCGGCTCGATGAAGCAGGAGTTTGCACGGCGCATAGTGGCGCAGGTGAACGAACTGCATCCCGACGCGCTGCTCTTCACCGGCGACTTGCTCAACATGCGTCCGCAGGAGGCTGTGAGCTTCACGGCCACGCTGATACATCTGCATCCTGTCGACGGCATCTTCTCGGTTCTCGGCAACCACGACTACGCCGACTACGTGAAGACTGCCACCGCAGAGCAGAGAAGTGAAATGGAACGTCTGACGCGCTCGCTGGAAGGCTCAATGAACTGGGACTTGCTGCTCAACGAACGCCGCATACTGCGTCGCGGAGCCGACTCTATAGTGATAGCAGGAACTGAGAACGACGGACGCCTGCCGTTCCCGGCGAAGGCCGACTACCGCAAGGCGCTGCACGGCATATCGCCCGAGTCGTTCGTGATAATGATGCAGCACGACCCGTCGGCTTGGCGCCGACACATTCTGCCGCAAACCAAAGCGCAACTGACGCTGAGCGGACACACGCACGGCGGACAACTCTCGTTGTTCGGCTGGCGACCGACAAGCGTCGTGAACACAGAAGATGCCGGACTCTACAAAGAGGGCAACCGCTATCTGTATGTGTCTACAGGCGTTGGCGCCTTCATACCGTTCCGCTTCCACATGAAGCCGGAGGTTGTGGAAATCACGTTAAAAGTAAAAAAGAGCCCCTCCCAACCCTCCCCATCGGGGAGGGCTTAGCAAGGCCCAAGAAGGCTTAGAGAGGTTTTATAAAAAGGCTTAGAAAGGCCCAAGAAGGCTTAGTTCGGCTTATAAAATAGAATAAAAAAACAAATTATGAAATATCTGTATCGTACATACCAACTCCTGATAGCTCTCCCCTTGATAGCTATCTATACCATCATAACAAGTCTGATAGTGATAATAGGTTGCTCATTGGGCAACGGCCACTTCTGGGGCTACTATCCTGGCAAGTGGTGGGCGCAGTTCATCATACGCATACTCATGCTGCCGGTGAAGGTTGAAGGACGCGAGAATCTTGTGAAAGGACAATCGTACGTGTTCGTCGCCAACCACCAGGGAGCGTTCGACATCTTCCTCATCTACGGCTTCCTGTGCCGCAACTTCAAGTGGATGATGAAGCGCCAGCTACGCCAGATGCCGTTCGTAGGCAAGGCGTGCGAGGCTGCTCACCACATCTTTGTAGACAAGCGCGGCGCAAGCAAGATACGCGCCACATACGACAGCGCACGACAGACGCTGCAGGGCGGCATGTCGCTCGTTGTATTCCCCGAGGGAGCGCGCACGTTCACCGGACACATGGGCGTATTCAAACGTGGTGCATTCATGCTCGCCGACGACATCGAACTGCCCGTAGTGCCGCTCACCATCAACGGCTCGTTCGACGTCATGCCTCGTACACGCGACATGAAGTGGGTGATATGGCATCCGCTGCGCCTCACTATCCACAAACCGATACAGCCTATTGGCAAGGGTGCAGACAACATCAAGTATCTTGAAGAAGAGAGCTACAAGGTGGTGATGAGCGGACTTGAGGAGAAATATCAGGGTTTTGTAGAGAATCCCGACCAGTAACACGCATAAAAACACGTTTTTTAACGCAACAAGCGCACTTGTGTCGAATACATTTCGTACATTTGCATTTTAGTTGACCAGTTGACAAGTAAACGAGTTACAAGTAGACGAGTTACGAGTTGACAATGTAAAACCATTTCAACAGCAAGACTATGAACAAAAGCGACAGTATCGTAATCATACCGACATATAACGAGAAGGAGAACATCGAGAAGATAATACGCGCGGTGTTCGCACTTGAGAAGTGTTTCCACATTCTTGTAATCGACGACGGCAGTCCCGACGGCACCGCAGCCATCGTGAAGCGCCTCATCAGCGACGAGTTCGCCGACCGCCTCTTCATCCTCGAGCGCAGCGGCAAGCTGGGCCTCGGCACAGCCTACATCACAGGCTTCAAGTGGGCGCTTGAGCACGGCTACGACTACATCTTCGAGATGGACGCCGACTTCTCTCACGACCCCAACGACCTGCCGCGCCTCTACAGCGCTTGCCACGACGAGGGCTACGACGTGGCTATCGGTTCGCGCTACGTGAGCGGCGTGAACGTTGTCAACTGGCCTATCGGTCGCGTGCTTATGAGCTACTTCGCTTCGAAGTACGTGCGTATGGTTACGGGCTTTAAGGTGCACGACACCACAGCCGGCTTCAAGTGCTACCGCCGCTGCGTGCTCTCGTCTATCGACCTCGACAAGATCCGCTTCAAGGGCTACGCCTTCCAGATAGAGATGAAGTTCACGGCCTACAAGATGGGCTACAAGATAAAGGAGGTGCCGGTAATCTTCGTCAACCGTCGCGAGGGCGTGAGCAAGATGAGCGGCGGAATCTTCGGCGAAGCGTTCTTCGGCGTGATGCGACTCAGATGGGACGGCTGGTTCAGAAAGTATCCTGAGGCGAAACACTAAACCACCCACCCTATTCCTATGGAAATAAGAGAAATCAGTAATGTATATACAGCCCTGCCTCAGTGCGGGGCTTTTTTGAAAGCAATCAGCGACGAGTCGGTGAGGCATGTATTCCTTAGTGGACTACTTGCCTCATCGGCTTCTGTGTTTTTCTCAGCCGTAGCCGAACGAGTTAACGGGAAGAAAAACGCAAAGCCCAAAACTCAAAATTGCGACGCTCCGTCGCAACAATTCAAAACTCAAAACTCAAAACTCAAAACTCTCACCGCCATTTTCGTTCTGCAAGACAATGAGGAGGCAGGCTACTTCTACCACGACCTCACGCAGATACTCGGCACCGACAACGTGCTGTTCTTCCCGTCGTCGTATCGTCGTGCGGTGAAGTACGGACAGCGCGACGCCGCCAACGAGATATTGCGCACCGAGACGCTGAGCCGACTCTCTGCACAGACAGCCGGCGACGCCTTGTACGTCGTCACCTGTCCCGAGGCGCTCAGCGAACTTGTGGTGTCGAAGCGCCGCCTCGACGAGCGCACCATCAACATTGCCGTGGGCGACATCGTCGACTTTGCCGACCTTGGACGCAAGATGCGCGAGTTCGGCTTCAAGGAGGTCGACTATGTGTACGAGCCGGGGCAGTTCGCCATGCGCGGAAGCATCATCGACGTCTACTCTTACTCGTCGGAGCTGCCGTTCCGCATCGACTTCTTCGGCGACGAGGTAGACACTATACGCACGTTCGAGGTGGCGGACCAGCTCTCGAAGGACTCGAAACAGCAGGTGCCCATCGTGCCCGAACTGGCGCAACTCACAGAAGAAAAGCAACCGTTCACGTCGCTTCTGCCCGAAGACGCTCTGCTCGTGATGAAAGACCGTCTCTACCTTTGTTCTACCATCGAGAAGATATACAACGACGGCTTCTCGCAGCAGGCCATGACCGAGCGCTTGGAGGGAGCTACGGAGGTAGAGCAACAGCAGATAATGCGCGATATGCGCAAGGAGAACAACCTCGTGTCGCCGTCTAAATTCCGCGAGGAGATATGCCGCTTCCGCCTCGTCGAGTTCGGCGCACAGCCTTCGGGCACGCCGCAGGTGTCTATCGAGTTTCACATCTCGCCGCAGCCGCTTTTCCACAAGAACTTCAGTCTGCTCACTCAGACGCTCGACGACTATCTCTTGCAGGGCTACCGGCTCTACATCCTCGCCGACTCGGAGAAGCAGACGCAGCGCCTGCGCGATATTTTCGACAGTGAGGAGTTGCAGCAGATGCGCAGGAAAACTCAAAACTCAAAATTCAAAACTCAAAACTCTCAACTCCCAACTCTCAACTCTCAACTGAGCAACTCTCAACTGAGCAACTCCTCATCGGCGGAGCCGACAATTCAAAACTCAAAATTCAAAACTCAAAACTCTCAACTCCCAACTCTCAACTCTCAACTGAACAACTCTCAACTGAGCAACTCCTCATCGGCGGAGCCGACAACTCAAAACTCAAAATTCAAAACTCAAAACTCGAATCTCCCCTTCACCCCCGTCAACCGCACTCTGCACGAAGGTTTCGCCGACAACGATCTGCGTCTGTGCTTCTTCACCGACCATCAGATATTCGACCGCTTCCACAAGTACAACCTTAAGTCGGACGCAGCCCGCACGGGCAAGATGGCGCTCACGATGAAGGAGTTGCAGGAGATGGAACCCGGCGACTTCATCGTGCACGTCGACTTCGGCATCGGCAAGTTCGGCGGCTTGGTGCGTGTGCCTGTTGGCGACTCCTATCAGGAGATGATACGCCTCTACTATCAGCGCGGCGACATCGTCGATGTGTCTATCCACTCGCTCTACAAGATATCGAAGTATCGCCGCAGCGACACGGGCGAACCGCCCCGACTCAGCACGCTCGGCACCGGCGCATGGGAGAAGCTGAAGGAGCGCACGAAGAAACGCATCAAGGACATTGCGCGCGACCTCATCAAGCTATACGCCAAGCGGCGCCACGAGAAAGGCTTCGCCTATTCAGCCGACTCGTACCTGCAGAACGAGCTTGAGGCGTCGTTCCTCTACGAGGACACGCCCGACCAGCAGCGCGCCACTCACGACGTGAAAGCCGACATGGAGTCTGCCCGACCGATGGACCGCCTTGTGTGTGGCGATGTGGGTTTCGGCAAGACCGAAGTGGCGATACGTGCGGCGTTCAAGGCGGCGTGCGACTCTAAGCAGGTGGCGGTGCTCGTGCCTACAACGGTGCTCGCCTTCCAGCACTACAAGACATTCTCAGAGCGTCTGAAGAACATGCCGGTGCGTGTCGACTATCTCTCGCGTGCCCGCACGGCGAAGCAGACACGCGAGGTGCTTGCCGACCTTAAGGCTGGCAAGATAGACATACTCGTTGGCACGCACAAGCTGATAGGAAAGGCTGTGGAGTGGCACGACCTCGGACTTCTCATCATCGACGAGGAGCAGAAGTTCGGCGTGTCTACAAAGGAGAAGCTGCGCAAGCTGAAGACCAACGTCGACACGCTCACGATGTCGGCTACGCCTATACCGCGCACGCTGCAGTTCTCGCTGATGGGCGCTCGCGACATGAGCATCATGCGCACGCCGCCGCCCAACCGCTACCCCGTGCAGACCGAACTGGGCGTGTACGGACATGAGATAATAGCCGACGCCATCAACTTCGAGATGTCGCGCAACGGACAGGTGTTCTTCGTGAACGACCGCATCAGCAACCTGCCCGAGATTGCTGCGCTCATAAAGAAATACGTGCCCGACGCGCGTGTGGCTATCGGACACGGACAGATGTCGCCCGAGGAGCTTGAGAAGATTCTCATCGGCTTCATGAACTACGACTACGATGTGCTGCTCTCTACGACCATCGTCGAGAACGGCATCGACATAAGCAACGCCAACACCATCATCATCAACGACGCCCACCGCTTCGGACTCTCCGACCTTCACCAGATGCGCGGTCGCGTGGGTCGTTCCAACCGCAAGGCATTCTGCTACCTGCTTGCGCCGCCTAAATCGGTGCTCACGCCCGAAGCACGACGCCGCCTTGAGGCTTTGGAGAACTTCTCCGAACTGGGCAGCGGCTTCAACCTCGCCATGCAAGACCTCGACATCCGCGGTGCGGGCAACCTGCTTGGCGCCGAGCAGAGCGGATTCATGGAGGATCTTGGCTACGAGACTTATCAGAAGATTCTCAACCAGGCTGTCACCGAACTGAAGAACGACGAGTTCGCCGATATGTATGCCGAGGAGATGGCTGCTGGCAACCATCTCACGGGCGACGCCTTCGTGGAGGACTGCGCCGTGGAGAGCGACCTCGAGATGTACTTCCCCGACACTTACGTGCCGGGAAGCGCGGAGCGTATGCTGCTCTACCGCGAACTCGACAACATCAGCGACGACGCTGCGCTCGACGCCTACCGCCAGCGACTCATCGACCGCTTCGGCGCTATGCCTCACGAGGGCGAAGAGCTGCTGCAGGTGGTGCCGCTGCGCCGCTACGGCAAGAGTCTCGGCTGCGAGAAGATTATTCTGAAGCAGGGCCGCATGCAGATGCAGTTCGTGAGCAACCCCAACTCTGCCTACTACAAGAGTGCTACATTTGGCAAGGTTCTCAACTACATCGCTGCCAACGCACGCCGCTGCGACCTCAAGGAAGTGAGGGGCAAGCGCTATATGGTGGTGAGCGGTGTGCCTACCGTGGGCGAAGCGGTGAAAGTGCTTTTAAAAGTAAAAGAGTAAAAAAGTAAAACAACGATATGACAACACTTCTTCTTGTGCGCCACGGCGAGACCGTCGACAATGTGCGCCAGATTATGCAGGGGCAGACTCAAGGCAAGCTGACCCCGAACGGCATCGAGCAGGCACGCGCCCTCGCTGCCGAGCTAAAAGATACGCCTATCGACGTGTTCGTGTCGAGCGACCTTAAGCGCGCTTTCGACACATGTGTGATACTGGCGGCTGCGCACGGCGTGGCGCCAGACGCTATCGTGCAGACGAAGCTGCTGCGCGAGCGCGACTGGGGCAGCTTCACGGGCAGATATATCCCCGACCTAAAGGATGCGGTGTGGACCGACGACATCGAGTCGCTCGACGCTCTCAGGGCGCGTGCCGCAGCATTCCTGCAGTTCGTGAGAGAGAATTATGATGGAAAGACCGTGCTTGCCGTGGGACACGGAATAATGAACAAGGCAATAAGAAGCGTGCATAGCGGCACGCCGATGAACGAAACGCCACGCATGGCGAATGCGGAGGTGGTGAAGCTGGAAGTAATTCGTAATTATTAATTATTAATTAGTAATTACGAATAGTAAGAGCAACATAAGTAGCGGAGGTCTCCGGCCTCCGCAGCACCCTAAAACAGACATACAATTTGTATCAGACTTGGTGCTGCGGAGGCCGGAGACCTCCGCTACTATTGTTATCTGCGGCTGCCGAAGCCACCGCCTCTTGACGATGAGGAGCCTCTTGACGAACTGCCGCCACCGAACGAAGACGAACTTCTCGACGGACTGCTGCTTCTTGAAGAGCCGAACGAAGAAGAGCTTCTTGACGAGCCGAACGAAGAAGACGAAGAACTTCTTGACGAACCGAACGACATGCTGCTGCCTCTTGACGAGCTGTCTACGGGCTTGAACGTAGAGCGCGGTGTCGACTGCATGGGCGAGCCGAAGCTGCGGTTGCTGCGACCAGAGCCGAAGCTGCTGCCAGAAGAGCTGCTGCCGCTATCCGACTGGCGCACGGTGGTGCGTGTGCTGCTCTCGCGACTGCCGAAGCCCGACGAGCCGCGGCTTGAGCCGAAGCTGCTGTTGTCGCGGCGTGAGCCAGAGCCGAAACCGTTGACATCGCGGCTTGAGCCCGAAGCTACGCCGTTGATGTTGCGACGGATGGCATTGTTGTCGCGGCGGGAGCCGAAGCCCGAGTTGTTGTTCTTCTGCTCCACCTGACGGTTGCCGCGCGAGCCGAACGACTGGCGGTTGCCGCGTCCGTAGTCGCCACGCTGGAATCCGTCGCGCATACCGAAGTAGTTGTCACCGCGGCGCGAGCCGAACGTTCTGCCGCGATACCACGAGCGTCCGTTATTCTGACGCCACGAGTGGCCGCCACGATAGCTCACGTACACCGCAGGACGATGGAAGTAGAAGTAGTCGCGGTGCGGATAGCGAGCATAGATGGCGAAGTGCCAGCAGCCTGAGTGGAAGTAGAGCGGACGGTAGAAGTAAGCCGCGGCGCAGAACATGCGATACTGCCAGTCGAGCAGCACGTAGCTGAAGTCGAGGTTACGCCAGCGCCAGTAGTCGCCGTACAGCTCGTCGTACGAGTTGACGCTGAGCAGATAATCGAGGTTTATCTCGTAAGCCGCCTCATACTGGTCGTCAGTGAGGTTCAGCTCGTAAGCCATCTTGTCGGTGAGGAACAGAGCCTGTTCGCGCGCCTGACTGTAGCTCATTGCGCCGGCTGTCACCATGAAGCCGAGCACCATTACTATTGTTGCGAAAAACCTTTTCATAATATTTCTGTTTTAAAAGTTATACATTATCTTAAAGTGGCCCTCTCAGGGGGTGCACTTGTCTCAAGTGCACCAACCAAGTAGAATGCTCTGTTGATGCAACGACTGCTATGTTGGTGCAGTTGAGACAACTGCACCCCCTTGAGGTTTCCTTTCGCTTGCAAAGTTAGAACTTTATCAGAGCACGTCAAAGGGATTTTCCCTAAACGCTTGTGGGAAAATCCCTAAACAGCTTAGAGACAATCGTCGGATTGCGTACGCCGCCCGATCAGATTCCGTTCGCCGTCCGATCAGATTCCGTACGCCGCCCGATCAGATTCCGTACGCTATCCGATGACTTAACGACCGCCCCAACACAACAAACCAACCACCGCAACACAACAAACCAACTGCCCCAACACAACAAACCGACCGCCGCAACCCTATTGTTTCATAACATTTAACGCCTCAGACGCTACATAATCAATCAAAAAAGCGTAACTTTGCACTTTAAAGGTGGCTGTTTGCACATTGTTATTATCGCACACAGCGCACTACATATCAGTAAATTAACAATAAAACACATATAAAATGGCACAAGAAGACGTTTTCAAGAAAATCGTGAGTCACTGCAAGGAGTATGGTTTCGTGTTCCCGAGCAGCGACATTTATGACGGACTGGCTGCAGTGTACGACTACGGACAGAACGGTGTAGAACTGAAGAACAACATCAAACAATACTGGTGGAAGAGCATGGTGCTGCTGCACGACAACATCGTGGGCATCGACTCAGCCATCTTCATGCACCCTACTATCTGGAAGGCAAGCGGACACGTAGACGCTTTCAACGACCCGCTCATCGACAACCGCGACTCTAAGAAGCGCTACCGTGCCGACGTTCTCATCGAGGACCAGATTGCAAAGTACGACGAGAAGATTGAGAAGGAGATTGCCAAGGCTCGCAAGCGCTTCGGCGAGAGCTTCGACGAGGCTCAGTTCCGCGCTACCAACGCTCGCGTAATCGAGCACCAGCAGAAGCGCGACGCTCTCCACGCACGCTACACAGAGGCTATGCAGGGACCCGACCTCGCTGAGCTGAAGCAGATCATCCTCGACGAGGAGATCGTAGACCCGATCAGCGGCACAAAGAACTGGACCGACGTGCGCCAGTTCAACCTCATGTTCTCTACAGAGATGGGCTCAGTAGCCGACGGCTCTAACAAGGTATACCTCCGCCCGGAGACAGCGCAGGGCATCTTCGTCAACTACCTTAACGTGCAGAAGACAGGCCGCATGAAGATTCCGTTCGGCATCGCACAGATCGGCAAGGCGTTCCGCAACGAGATCGTAGCACGCCAGTTCATCTTCCGTATGCGCGAGTTCGAGCAGATGGAGATGCAGTTCTTCGTACAGCCGGGCACCGAGCTCGAGTACTTCCAGAAGTGGAAGGAGCTGCGCATGAAGTGGCACCAGGCTCTGGGCTTCGGCGCCGAGAACTACCGCTTCCACGACCACGAGAAGCTGGCTCACTACGCCAACGCCGCTACCGACATCGAGTTCCACATGCCGTTCGGCTTCAAGGAGGTGGAAGGCATACACAGCCGCACCAACTTCGACCTCTCGCAGCACGAGAAGTTCTCGGGCCGCTCTATCAAGTACTTCGACCCGCAGACAAAGGAGTCGTACACTCCGTACGTCATCGAGACATCTATCGGCGTAGACCGTATGTTCCTCAGCGTGATGTGCCACTCTTACAAGGAGGAGAAGCTCGAGAACGGCGAGACACGCGTCGTGCTCATGCTCCCGCCGGCACTCGCTCCGACAAAGCTCGCCGTGCTGCCGCTCGTTAAGAAGGACGGACTGCCCGAGAAGGCTCGCGAGATTGTGAACAACCTGAAGTTCCACTTCAACACAACTTACGACGAGAAGGACACCATCGGCAAGCGCTACCGCCGTCAGGACGCCGTGGGCACACCTTACTGCGTCACCGTCGACTACGACACGCTGAAGGACAACACCGTAACACTCCGCTTCCGCGACACTATGGAGCAGGAGCGCGTGAGCATCGACCAGCTCCTCAGCATCATTGAGGACAAGGTGAGCATCACAAGCCTGCTCAAGAAATTGCAGTAATAACACACCCAATAAATGAGAAAATACTATTTATTCATACTCTTCGCCATGACGACAGTCTTCGCAGCAAGCCTGTCGTCGTGCAAAGAGACCGACAACGAGGTGGAAGAGTTCCCCAACTGGCAGAAGACCAACGAGGCTTACTACGACAAGAAGTACGCCGAGGTGAAGCAGCTCGTCAATGGCGGCGCTGCCGACTGGAAGGTGTTGCGCTCTTGGAGCCTCGACGACAAGCTGGCTACACACAGCTACGACTACGTGCTCGCCAACGTGCTCAACGCCGGCACGGGTTCGGGCTGTCCGCTCTACACCGACTCGGTGAAGGTGCACTACAGCGGCCGACTGCTGCCGTCAACGAGCTACGCCGAAGGCTACATCTTCGACCAGTCGTGGCAGGGCGAATACAACCTCAGCACGATGAAACCGCGCACGTTCGCCGTGAGCGGCGTGGTGAAAGGCTTCGCTACAGCGCTACAGAACATGCACATCGGCGACAGATGGCAGGTTTACATACCGCACCAGCTGGCATACGGCTCGTCTGACACGCCGGGCGCAGCCTACTCCACCCTCATCTTCGACATAACCCTCGTCGGCTACTTCCGCAAGACGTCTACAGCAGCCGCTCCCTCAAAGGACGGCGCAGCACAGCAGCAGACAGCGGGATACTGGGTCTACGAGTAGACAATAGATATAATAGGTAATAAAAAAGAGGATACCGCATTTGCGATATCCTCTTTTTGTATTTACAGATTCTTCACAGTGAGCTTGTCGCCGTTGAGCTTCAGCGTATAGCGTGCGCCTCGCTTCGTCTTGAACTTCAGCACCGAGTCGCCGTAGCGCACCTCGCATGGAGCACCCGCACCAGAGAGCAGCGTAGCCTCAACGAGCTTGCCATTCTTCCAGCTGATAGACACGGTGAAGTTGCCCTTTGCGCGCAGACCGCTCACAGCGCCCTCTTTCCAAGCGTCGGGCAATGCAGGCAGCAGGTGCACGAATCCCATGTGGCTCTGCATGAGCATCTCTGTTACGCCGGCTGTTCCGCCGAAGTTGCCGTCAATCTGGAACGGAGCGTGCGTGTCCCAAAGGTTGTCGAGTGTGCCGTTCTTCAGCAGGTTGCCGTAGAGCGTGTAGGCATGGTTGCCGTCGTGCAGGCGCGCCCACTGGTTAAGTTTCCAGCCCATCGACCATCCTGTAGCGCCGTCGCCGCGATGCTCGAGCACTACGCGCGAAGCCTTAGCCAGTTCGGGCGTCGTAACGGGCGACACAGTGTGGCCCGGATGCAGACCGAAGAGATGGTTCACGTGGCGATGCTCGTCCTTCGGGTCGTCGATGTCGGTAGACCACTCCATGAGCTGTCCGTAGCGACCTATCTTGTACGGAGCGAGATGCTTCAGAGCGTCCTCCCACTGGCGGCGTTCCTTTGCGCTCTTGCCCAGCACGCGACTTGCCTCAATAGCATCCAAGAGCACTTCGCGTATCACGGCGTGAGCGAACGTTGCGCCCTCGTCAACCGGTCCGTGCTCGGGCGATGTAGACGGAGCAGCGGTGTATACGCCATCGGCGCGATGCCAGAGATAGTCGGCAGCGAAGTCGGCAGACTCCTTCAGCATGTCGTAGTTGTCGGCGAGGAAGTGGCGGTCGCGTGTGAAGTCGTAGTAGTTCCAGAGGTGAGTGGCGAGCCACGGACCGGCGAACGGCGAGAAGTTCCACGACATATCCTCGCTCGAGAGCGGCGATGTGAAGCCGAAGATATTGCCCGAAACGGATGTTGTCCAGCCACGTGTGCCGAAGTACGACTTAGCCGTTACGCGGCCCGGCTTAACGAGTGTGCGCATGAAGTTGAAGAGCGGCAACTCGCACTCCGGAAGTCCCGTCGGGCAAGCCAACCAGTAGTTCATCTGCAGATTGATGTTGTTATGATAGTCGATGCGCCACGGTCCGTCCACGTTGTTATGCCACAAGCCCTGCAGGTTAGCCGGCATATTGTCTGCACGCGACGACGAGATGAGCAGGTAGCGGCCAAACTGATAGTAGAGCTGCTCCAGATAGTAGTCGGGCTTGCCCTGGCGGTAAGCCTCAAGGCGTCTGTTCACGGGCAGGTCGGCGGTCTCAACCGTAGCGTTGTTGATGTTCAGACGCACGCGGTTGAAGAGCTCCGAATAGTCGGCGTAATGCTCGTTGAGCAGAGAGGCGTAGTCCTTAGCCGCAGCCTTTGCGAGCCAGTCGGCGGTAGTCTTTGCCGGGTCGACGCCCACATAAGCCTTCGGGTCGTTGAAGTCGGGGTCGTAGTTGGGCTTGTAGTCGGTGTCGGCAGTGATGAGGAACACCACCTCGTCGGCATCCTTCACCGTGAGCTTGCCGCCAGCGTTAGAAACCTCGCCGCCCTTAGCCACAGCCTTGATGCGCACGGCGTACTGCATACTGTTGTTGTCGAGACGCGCCAGCCAGCAGAGCGCATCGGCGCCGTCGGCCTTCATCTCGCCCGTCGAAACAGGGTTTGGAGCGTAGGAGAACACGAGGTTCTGCTTACCGCGCTGCGACGCAGCGAAGCGCACAGCCATCACATTGGCAGGATGCGACACGAAATACTCGCGCTCGTACTGCACGCCGTCCTTGCAGAAACTCACTTTAGCAAGGGCTGAGTCGAGCGAGAGCTCACGGCGATAGCCGGTCATACCCACCGAACTCAGTCCGGTCTCTATATAGAACTCGCCGGCTGTTGTGAAGCTGCCGAAGCGGAACGGCTCCTCGGCGTCTGCCTCGTAGGGCACTACGCTGTTGAAGTTCTTGCGTGTGAGCTGCTCCGCCTTAGCCCAGTCGCCCTTGGTGAAGGCGTCGCGTATCTCGCCCACCACATTAGCCGACTGCTTGTTCACATCCCAGTAGTATGAGGCGCCGCGCGCAGTGTTGGGACCGCCGCGCCAGAGCGTCTTCTCGTTGAACGTGATGCGCTCAGCCTCAACAGAACCGAGCACGTTGCCGCCGATATTGCCATTGCCGATAGGCAGCGACTGCGACTCCCATTCGGGATCGGGGTTGTTCACTAAGTCGCCGGCACGCACCAGCTGACGCTCAGTAGGCTTGCGGTCGGGGCTCGAAGCGAGCCACACAGCCTGTCCGCGCATCGTCGTAGGACGGTCGAACCAATACTTCAAGGGCGTCTTCTGCTGCGCGAAGCCGTTGGCAGAACCAAAGGCGCAGAGCGCAAGAAGCGCAAGGAGTTGTCTTTTTGCTTGCATTATGATTAGTTTTTAATTTTTAGTCTATCACCACAAAGTTACTGCAAAAAAGCGAAATAAGCAGCAATAAAGACACCTATTATAATAAAAAAGCCGTAAATTTGCAAAAATCAAAATAAAAAACTATGAACAATCTAAACAACATTACCAGCAAGTTTCTCATCGAAGGCACCGTCAGCGACATCAAGCCGCTCGGCAACGGACTCATCAACGACACATACCGCATACAGACCGCAGAAAACGACCGCCCCGACTACGTCCTGCAACGCATCAACCACCACATCTTCACCGATGTTGACCTGCTGCAGCACAACGTGGAGACCGTGACCAACCACATACGCGAGCAGCTGAAGGCAGAAGGAGCCGACGACATCGACCGCCGCGTGCTGCGCTTCGTGCCCACCACCGACGGAAAGACCTACCACTTCGACGGCGAGAGCTACTGGCGCGTGTCGATATTCATCAGCGACGCCGTGACGATGGACGCCGTGACACCCGAATCGTCGTACGACGCAGGCAAGGCGTTCGGCGACTTCGAGGCTCGACTGGCTGACATCGCCGACCAGTTGGGCGAAACAATCCCCGACTTCCACAACATGTGCCTCCGACGCGACCAGCTGCGCAAGGTGTACGCCGAAGACCCCGTAGGACGCGCCGAGAGCGTGAAGCAGTTCGTAGAAGAGATTGAGGCGTACATGGACGAGATGTGTCTGGGCGAACGACTGCTCGCCGAGGGCAAGCTGCAGAAACGCGTGTGCCACTGCGACACGAAAGTGAACAATATGATGTTCGACAAGCAAGGTAAAGTGCTCTGCGTGATAGACCTCGACACCGTGATGCCATCACTCTTCGTCAGCGACTACGGCGACTTCCTGCGTACAGCCGCAAACACCATCGCCGAAGACTCGCCCGAGTACGACAAGATCGACTTCCGCATGGACATCTTCGAGGCGTTCACACGCGGCTACCTCGAATCGGCACAGCGCTTCCTCACTCCGCTCGAAGTGTCGCTCCTGCCCTACGCCGCCGAACTCTTCCCCTACATGCAGTGCGTGCGCTTCCTCTGGGACTATCTCTCGGGCGACCACTACTGGAAGTGCCAGTATGCCGACCACAACCTCACACGCGCCCGCAACCAGTGGCACCTCTTCCTGAAGGCAAAGGCACACGAGGCTGAGATGAAGCAATTCATCGAAGAACTGAAGAAGTAGAATGTGTGGAGTTTTCTCATCCGCACCGACAGTTACGAGCATCCGCGCCGACCGTCGCGGATGCTCGTAACTGTCGTCGCGGATTATAAAAGTCTAATAATATTTTGCCAGTCTCACCATTTTTCACTATCTTTGCAGCCACTAACGCGCTTGTGGCGGAATTGGTAGACGCGCCAGACTTAGGATCTGGTGTTTTAGGACGTGAAGGTTCGAGTCCTTTCAGGCGCACCATACAGAATCCTAACTGCTTGAATATAAGCAGTTAGGATTTTTTGTTTATATAAATTGCCGAGATTTTGCCAACATAATTCGTCGCTAATTTGTTGTGGTTGCCAAAAACCTAACTTTTATCACATTCTTTCACACGATTTTTGTGGGTTATATCTGTTTGATTTATGGTGAGAGAACTTCACCAAGTTAATAAATAAACATAAATTCCGTTGCTTTTATGTGAGATTGTTATGTTTTATGTCTACCTTTGTATTCAAACTTATTCCTAAATATGGCCAATCTTATGGAGATTGCCAAACTGCTTGAAGTGGAAGAGGTTGACCTTCTCAGGAAAGATAATATAGACCGATAAAATGACAACATACAATAAAGACAACAAGTTCTCAATAGGGAGTAGCGATTATGCCGAGATGCTGCGACACGCTGTAGCAGTAATTGAACATGCACGGACTGAAATTGCCCGACACGTTAATGGCTATGTCTCTACCGCCTATTGGGAGATTGGTCAAATGCTTCATGAACGCAAGATCGAAAGCGGGTATGGTGACAACATTGTGAAAAGATTGTCGGCAGACCTAAAAGAACGATACCCCAAGATGGGTGTTTCACCACGCCAACTTTGGAACATGAAGAAATTCTATGAGCGTTATGCTGAACATGGCGAGAAACTGCTACGCTCCGTAGCACTTTTGCCATGGTCACACAATCTACTGCTATTGAACAAGGGACTGGATGACCTGTCTTGTTGCCGTTGACTTGAAGATAGGAGCTTTCAAGCCTGAATATGCAGTAAAGATGAACTATTATCTGTCTCTGCTCGACCGCCTTGAACGTGGTGCAGACGAGAACCGTTCCATAGGAATCATACTTTGTGCGGAGAAAGATCGTGTAGAGGTAGAACTTGCGCTTGAAGATATGGGAAAACCTATCGGAGTGGCGGATTATCAACTGATAGTACCCAAAGAGAAATTACAGAAAGTCCTTGCTGACGAGATAAAGGCGTTTAGTGAGGAAAAAAGAAATATGAATCTAAATATATAAATATTCAGAAAATGAACCAACATATATCTATATCTGATAAATTATGCAAATTACTGAATGTCAATACATATGATCATTTTCGTGACATCACGAAAATGGTCGCATTTGACAGTGGATCTAAGCATTAAACAAATGCTATGGCAATACGGAATAAAAACCCGAGAACCTTCCTCCTGCTGAGGACATCAAGAAAGTGGAACGCAGAGTGGCAAGCAACGAGAAGAAAATAGAAAAGACTTCAAACAAATTGCCAAAGAAGGTTGAATGATATTGAATAATCTTAAGGCAGACAAATATAATAAGTGAGGTTATTTCAACACTATCAGAAACCTTCTCGCAAGAAGATGTTTGTTTATAAAATCAACTTTTGTCGGTAGTGAGAAATAATTTTAAAGATTGGGCTGAAAAATAACAATGAAACAATATAAGTTTGTAGATTTATTTGCTGGATGCGGCGGTCTGAGTTTGGGATTGCAACAGGCTGGATTTACTCCATGGTTCGTTAATGAAATCGTGGAACAGTTTTGCAATACCTATAAATTTAACCATGATTTGAGTGATGACCACTATTTTGTGGGAGATATTGCGGAACTCAACCTACATCTTGAAGGATACAAGGATATGCTATCAGATATAACATTGGTATGTGGTGGACCTCCTTGTCAAGGTTTCTCTATGGCTAATCGTCAACGAATATTGGATGATCCTCGTAATGCTTTATATAAACAATACTTGATATTCTTGAAAAATACTCGTCCTAAGTTCTTTATTATGGAGAATGTAAAAGGGATGATGAACAAAATAGAAGAAATCAAACAGAATTTTGAGGAATATCTTGGCGGCGAGTACCAATATGATTATGCACTTTTGAAGGCACAAGATTATGGTGTACCACAAAATAGAGAACGTTTCATAATGATAGGCAATAGAGTTGGGGTAGAGCCAAAGTTGATATTTGAAGAAATATACAAGCATAAACGCAAGCCTTTCGTGCTGAAAGACGCTCTTGAAGGGCTTCCTCATTTAGTCGCGAAGAAAGAAAAAGGTTCAAAGGGAGTAGAATGTGCAGAGTCTGGCTTTACAGAATGCGATTTCTCGTACATCAAGAATGACTTCTATAAATTTATCAATGGTGACAAGGAGATTACAAAGCTCTACAATCATAAGAATCGTTATAATAATGAGCGAGACATAGAAATCTATCGTAGATTACCACAAGGCGCAAACTCCTTGCATGAGTCTATTGCAGACATCATGCCATATAAAAGGAGAAATGATATATTCAAGGATAAATACTTCAAATTGGATGAGACGCAAATCTGCAAGACGATAACTTCTCATATGAAGTTTGATTGCAATATGTACATCCACCCTTGGGATGCAAGAGGATTAAGTCCTCGTGAGGCTGCACGCATTCAGACGTTCCCCGATGATTATGTGATAACGGGCTCTCAAAATATGTGGTATGCACAAGTAGGAAATGCCGTTCCTGTAAAACTTGCCAAAGCCATAGGCGATGGCATCATGAAATTTATAAGATGAGACATTTAGAATTATTTGCTGGCATAGGTGGTTTTAGAAGAGCAATGGATTTGCTTACGCAAGACCACATCATGGATTTTCATTGCATTGGCTACTCTGAGATAGATGCCAAGGCCGTGAAAACTTATTGTGCCAATTACCACCCTGAGGTTGATGGCGAGTTGGCTATGGGGGATATAGTGGAATTTACTAGCAATAAAAACAACATGGACAATTTGCCTCAATTTGATTTGGTGACTGGCGGTTTTCCCTGCCAAACTTTCAGCATGATGGGAAAGCAAGCTGGTTTCAATGAGGATCGTGGGCAAATGTTTTTTCATATCATTGATATCCTTGCTGTAAAGATGCCAAGATATGTGCTTCTTGAAAATGTGAAAAACCTTAAGTCACATGATAAGGGAAGAACATTTGCACGTATCAAACAAGAGTTGGAGGCATTAGGGTATCAAGTCTTTACTGACATATTTAATACTGCACAGTTCCATTTGCCACAAACTCGTAACAGACTGTTGATTTTTGCGACAACAGAACCTGTCCCTGCAGATTTTGAAGTGCAATTTACTTGCGACAATATTGCAGGCTTGTTTGATCAAGTATATCAAGACTTGGGCACATACCATTATCAAAGCGTCAATGACATATTAAGTTTGGATGTTGATCAGAAGTATTTCCTTTCGGAAAGAATCAAACCGACCCTGTTAGCTGATGGTTCTGCCAACTTTAAGTCGAAGTCAGACATCAATATGAGTATAGCTCGGCCTTTGACCGCAACGATGCACAAGATGCACCGTGCTTGTCAAGACAACTATTATAGTCAAGACTTCATAGAGTCACATGGTGCTATCAATCCTGTAAAAACGATGACCAAGGAACAATTGGCACAGTTGCCTATCCGTAAGTTGACACCAGAAGAGGCTTTCATGTTGCAGGGTTTCCCTGCAAACTTTGCCATCAACGGCCGAAATGCGGGGGTTGCAGATGGCTCGCTATACAAACAAGCAGGGAATGCAGTCAGTGTAAATACGATTTATGCTGTTTTGTATTACCTTATAACAAATCATATAATTCACGAATAGCTATGTTTTTTGAAGTTCACTCAGAAAAGAAAATTGGTTTCAAGAAATTAAGTCCTAACGACCTTGGTTTGAAGGAGTCTGGGCATCAAACTCATATTGGACTTTATCAGCACGTCTTGGATTTCTTGCCAGATAATCATGTGGAGAAAGCTGCCATATTGATTTATGACGACTATTGTGAAATCTTGAATTGTGACTATGGAAAGATAAATCGTAGTACTGGCAAGATGGAAGCTCCCAATATTAAGTCGGGGGCAAGAAACGAACATACGATTGTAAATCAGATTCGTGAATTCGCTTCCTTGAAACCAACTTGTGAGTGGTATATAGTGTGGTTTGGCTTGCAAAGTGAGGAATTAGTCTTTTGGCTAATATCAAGTGACTCGGAAGATTTCCAACATGCTTCTAACATTTTCCCAACTCAGAACAAGGTCTATGATGAGAATAGTGCTTCTTTTTCGCTTGCTATAGACTTCTTGGAAAAGAAAGTGAATGGAGTTTCCATAAAGTTACAGGAAGAAATAGAAGTTGCTTCGCAGACAGGTAAACAAATTAAAAAGTATAAGAAACAAGATATTGAAAAGGCAAACAAACTTTTCAAGCAAATAGGTTATAGCGGAGAGCAAATTATTGCACAATATTTAGAAAAGCAAAAGTTAGCTCATACGATAAGTAATTACAGATGGATGAATGCCAATACGGAGTCTGGTATGCCGTTCGACTTCATCATAAACGAAGGATTGGAAGAAGAAAACTTTATTGACGTGAAATCGACTCGGTTTGATTTCAACCAGTATCTCTATTATAGCGATGAAGAAATCGGTTTTGTTCACGGCTTGAAAGAAGATAAGAAATATTCAGTTTACAGGGTATTCGATATGGACAGTGCTAAGAAAAAGCTCCGGGTATGTACGAACTGTATGAGTTATGTTTCTTCTGTCAATGCTGATATAGCTGACCTTTCTTCCAAAATGGAAAAGGTTCAGACAATACTTCAATCCATAAAGATTGGAGTAAGACCTAATGACTGTTTTGTAAACATTCAACCGCAAATTATATTATAAGTATGGACGAAATTGTAAAACATATCAATGATACTAATGCCAGTTATCGACCATTGGGAGCTGGCGATGCCAAGAATACAGACTTGTTCTTGGATAATGAGCATTACCAACTCTTCGAGGGAGCAGGAGAACATATTACTGTAAGATACCACAAGGAAAATCTTGCAAAGGCGATTTTGTTCATTGCTTCAATCTTGCCAAGAAAGTTTGACCAATCATCAGTGCATTGCGTTGTTCCATATTCCAAGGATTTTGTTATAAACCAATTATCTTTGCTCGATGCATTGTTTGTCGAAGACGGTAAAAATGTAGAGACTATTACGCAAGAGTGGAATGCTCGTAAAGATGTGCCGCAGAAGAATGGAAAGATAGATACTCGCTTCTATTTCAATGGATTGTTGAAAGATGTTATATATAGAGACGCTACAGGCAAAGAACAAAAGGGAAAGTTTACCATCCGTAATTATTTTGCAGGTGGGTATTCTGAATTACATATCAAAAAGGCTAATGATGGTATTTTTGACATTGAGATTACAAATGTAAACACACCATATGATGATGGAAAGGAAGATGGATTGGAAGAAAAAGAAGTGATGGCTAAACCTTCTTTGTCTTTGCAGCAAATCTTTTATGGTGCACCTGGTACAGGAAAGTCGCATACAATTAAGGAGGAAACAAAGGAGTCGGATGTGATTCGTACAACTTTCCATCCAGACACTGACTACTCAACTTTTGTTGGGGCATACAAACCAACAACGGCATTACTACCTATTTGTGATGAACTCGGACAACCAATGAAAATTGGTGCGACAACATTACATAAGGAGCAAATTGTCTATGAGTTTGTGGCACAATCATTTCTGCAAGCATATGTCAATGCTTGGAAGAAATATGATGAGGGAGATAAGCAGTACCTTGTCATAGAAGAAATTAACAGAGGTAACTGCGCTCAAATCTTTGGCGACCTGTTCCAACTTCTCGACCGTAATGATTATGGCTTTTCGGATTATCCTATAAAAGCAGATGCTGATATGAAGCGACAACTTCAAAAAGCATTTGCAGGATTGGTTATTGCGCAAAAAGACAAAATTAATACCATGTATGAAGGCAAGGATATTGTATCACAAGTGTTGAATGGCGATATTCTACTATTGCCTAACAACCTTTACATATGGGCTACCATGAACACAAGCGACCAGAGTCTTTTCCCGATAGACTCAGCTTTCAAGCGTCGATGGGATTGGACTTACATGCCTATATCTGATGCGGAAAAGAACTGGATTATAGAAGTTGATGGAAATAACTATGATTGGTGGCTATTCCTTGAAAAGATAAACGAGAAGATAGGCTCTACAACTAATTCTGAGGATAAGAAACTCGGCTATTTCTTCTGCAAAGCACAAGATGGTGTTATATCGGCAAAAACATTTGTCGGTAAGGTTATCTTTTATCTGTGGAACGATGTGTTTAAGGACTATGAGTTTGGTGATGCCATTTTCAATGATGAGGATGGAAGTAAATTGTCTTTCGACAAATTCTATACCTCAGAAGGGAATAACTCAAAAGTAGTAGAAGAGAAGGTTGCTTTATTCTTGAAAAACCTTGGGCTCATACCAATAGAAATCTCTAAAGAGGAAAGTGAAATAGAAGATGAGGATGGTAATACGCCAGAATCAAACAGCAGAAACTATGACAAGTTTACTGTAAATGATGGCGCAGAATGTGCCAAAAACAAATTGGCTATAGAATGTATAAAAGAATATATTAAGTTAAATCCAGACATTACAGCCCAAGAGGTTTATGAAAAATGGACTTCATTAGGCAGTATTGTGCCTCATTTCATAGAGACTAAGGAACAATTTGATTCACGTACAGATAACAGTAAGCGTTCTGATGCTGTAGATTGTTATGGAATACCTATTTATGTTGCTCGTAATGGATACGGCAGCAATGGTAAAGCAGATATTCTCATGAAATTAGTAAATGAGAAAAATTGGGGTATTACTATTAAGAAAATTATAAAGTAATGCGCATACTGATAGAAGAATATCAATACAATGTTGCCAATATAAAGAACATTCTCTATGGCATTGATGCTTTGGAGAATGTTGAGGGTAAGGTGTCCGTTCACTATGTGGGGTATTTCTATAATACTCTACTGAAGGATTGTGTCTTTATCCTTCCCAAGGTATTGCTCAAAGATGTGGTGGGGCAAGAACTTGTATTTGGTAAATATAAGCCAGAAAGCATAGCTAACTTGGATGAGAACAATCCTCTTGACGCTGTTGAGAGAAATTTTCTCTACAAGTTTGCAGTTTGGATTTATCGTGCCATTGTGGTTTACAAGAACGACAAACGCAACGATACCGATATTGTATATCATTCGCAAATAGCCCAAGTTGGTAATGGGCAGCGCAGATTGAGCAATACTTATCTTGATATTCTTCTGTCGTTGTTACAATTCAATCGTAACAACCAAAGTTTCTTCTTTTTCATTGTGAAGAACTTACATAGTGGCTTGAATAAAATCAATTGGACTCGAACCATCGGAACGCAAGCAGCCATTGTGCAAGATGGACGACCTATATACTTGAATCCTGTTAACAAAAAACGACAAATCAACTTTGATGAAGAACTGCTCGTTATCTTCTTCTCAATTTTGAATTATATAGGTGAGACTTATGGCTTTCCAAAAGAAATCTGTTGCCAGTTTCAGTTGATAACGGGAAAGAAGTTTGAGACGTACTTGAATGGTTTCGGCAAAACTCGTTTACGCCAAATCAAGTATAAGTATTTTTCTGACAAAGCATTGCAATTGTGGCAGTTGTGCTACGCTTTCTTTGATGAAGCACGACAAGTATTCATCACGACAGAGCAGAAAGAATATCTGTTGGTCAAGAATTTCTATATTGTATTCGAGGCTATTATAGACGAGTTAATTGGTGATAATCCATTGCCAGATGGTATGGAGAAAAAGCAAGAGGATGGAAAAATCGTTGACCACTTATTTACAGCCAAAAGTTTGATTGAAAGCGAGAACAAGCAGACCTATTATATAGGTGACAGCAAGTATTACAAGATGGGGCATGAACTCGGCTCAGAATCCATCTATAAGCAATACACCTACGCAAGAAATGTCATTCAATGGAATCTTGACATTTTCAATAGTGGTAAAACAACGGAATCTGGCATTCGACTCCGTGATGATGTGACGGAAGGATATAATATCATTCCGAACTTCTTCGTGTCAGCAAAAATGGACGAAAGTTTTGACTATACGAATGATGGTATCGAAAAGACAGATCGCAAGAAGAACCGTCACAAACAAGTACAATTCAACAACCGCTTGTTTGACCGCGACACCTTGCTTCTGTTCCATTATGATGTAAACTTTCTTTTTGTCCTGTCGCTCTATGCAAGAAATAACACGGATCAAAAGACGCAATGGAAGCATAACATTCGTGAGCGTTTTCGCACAGAAATACAAGAATGGCTACAAAAGGATTACGACTTCTATGCAATGAAGGCACATCCCGATGTGAATGGAGAAGAATACATCAAGACACATTTCAAAGAGTTACTTGGCAAGGTTTATACTCCATTTACGGACGAAAAAGTCTATTCTTTAGCATTAGACACAACAACAGATGCAAACAAGGCGGAGAATGAACAACTGCTAAGTGAATTGAAGAAATATTTCTTTGTAGCAGATTGTAGACTTGGCGAACACCCTGACAAGGTTCTGCAAAAGCCTATAGTCGAAGGATACTTACCCGTTGCTGACACAACAAAAAATGGTGTATTAATGGTGATGATGGAGAACTACGAAGGAAAGAAACAAAAGTTCCTGCCAACAGGGAAACTTGCTGTCGGTATCAAATACACAAGAGACGGCATAGAAATTGCAGAAAACTTGCAATCCATTGGATATGTGCTATTCCATATTCGTAAAGATGTCGGTCAGCATCTTTTCCGCGTGAAGAGTGTTCAACTCATAAAGTCAGTAGATGACTTGCCAGCAGGCATATACAAGAATGTCAGCACAACGGAAATGTATATCGTGGTTGATATTGATACATCCTATGAAATGGATTCATCTGAGATACATTCTTCAAGGAAGGCATATACTCCGAATACGAGATACGATGCACAATATTTCAAATTATCACAACTAAAGAGTCCGAAATAGAGATATCCTAAATATGGTAGATAATAAAAGGAAACATAAATATACTAATTCAAGAAATAATGCATATTCATTCTCGAAGAAAAAAGAGAGTGAAGCCAAAGAGATTTTCTATTGGTGTATTGAACACTATAAGTTTTGGATAGCTTTATTTTCTATATTCGGTGGAATATGTGTAGCTTGTTATAAGTTTGGTGTGTTTTGTTCTGACCAATCCTGGACTTCTGAAACTGCCTATTGAGCAGATTTACAAAGGTGGCGAGTCAAAGGCACGTAATCAGCGTATGCAGAATATGTTCCGCATGATAGGCTATGGCGAGAACCTTGGCTCGGGTTTCCCACTCATTCTAAACGCATGGAATGAAAAGCATTGGATAAAGCCTGAGTTATTAGAACAGCCTGAACTTATGCAAGTGAAATTGACTCTGCATATTCAGAACAATGTTGCATCTGGTTCATTGAATGACCCAATAAATGACCCAATAAATGACCCAATAAATGACCCAATAAACTTGACCGAGAGACAGAAGTTGATTTTGCAGATGTTCTCCGAAGAACAGAGTCTGAGCAGAGAAAAGCTTTGTGAGCAAACAGGATTGTCGGATGCCACAGCCAAACGTGAGATAGCGTTCCTTAAAAAGACTGGCTATTTAGAACGTGTCGGCAGTTTCAAGAGTGGATATTGGAAAGTGTTATCAAAATAATTGATTTTGGTTTGTGAACCCAAATGTTCAAAAGTCGCATCGTCGCAGTTGTTATAGCAAAGACCTCCGCCGCCTATGCCCATCATCTCATATAATAACATAGTACGAAGCATAAATAACACTGTACGTGAAAAAATCTGCCATATCTTCCAGTTTCGGCATAACTCGTTGTATATAAGCAAAATAAAGGCTGGCAGATAACTCGATAATCGGGTTATCTACCAGCCTATCCCCCAGCCTCAATAATTCTTCTGCCAGCCTCAACAAACTATCTGACATGGTAGTTCTTTACAAATGAGCACATTTTTATACAATTCAGTTTGCATTTTATTGTGACACCTCAAAGAAAAGCCTTATATTTGCAGAAGAAAGGCATTTTAAACGAAGTCTTCCATATGCTGAAAGACGACGAGATACGCCAGTACGGAGAATACCGCTCCAAGCGACTCTTCCTCGAAGCATGGAACAAATTCGGATTTGACAATTAAAAAGAGCAATTACAATGGTAGAAAATAGTATAAACGTCCAAGTACACAATGATTTCAATCAAATTTTTGAAATCATCAATTATCATCGTCAACGGGTTTCAAAAACTGTTGATGACGAATCCCTGCGTATGATATGGGAAGTTGGAGGCTATGTTAGCAAAAAACTAAAAGCATCAGAATGGGGATCTAATATTGTACGTCAACTATCAGAATACATAAGAACTCAAGATCCGACTATTAAAGGTTGGAGTTATCGTACTATATATAAAATGGTGCAATTTTATGAGGTATATAGCTCAACATCATTTAAGAATCTGTTGCAAACCACAAAATTAGTTCAGTTTACAAAATTAGAATTACCATCAAAAGATTTTGTGCCATTTGAAACGGCACAAATTGGGAAAGATGATTTTGTGTCATTTGAAACGGCACAAATTCCTACTATTCTATTTTCTACTGGTTGGACTAACCATCAAATCATAATGAATCGCTGCAAGAGCGATGATGAGCGTCTGTTCTATATTTTGTTTGCTCAAAAAGAACATTTGCAAAACAAACAATTAGAGCGGGCTATCAAGACAGACACTATGGCATCAATTTTAAGAGCTAAAGATATTCAATCAGAAGCTCTGCATACCACTTATACAAAATCGCCAGCCCTTTTCAAAGACACCGCATACCTTGACTTTCTTGGACTACCCCAAAGATATAAAGAGACAAGATTACGCAAAGGAATTGTTGAACATATGAAGGATTTTATTCTTGAAATGGGTAAGGACTTCCTATTTATTGATGAAGAGCATCCTATAAAAGTTGGAGGGAAAACGTACAAAATTGACTTGCTTTTCTATCACAGGCAATTGCAGTGTATGGTTGCATTTGAGTTAAAGACAACAGAATTTCACCCCTCTTACCAAGGACAGTTAGAATTTTACCTCGAGGCACTTGACCAAGAAGAGCGCAGATCTAATGAGAACCCAACCATTGGCATTATCCTGTGCAAAGAATCTGATATGGAAACTGTCAGATTTGCTCTCAATCGCAGCATGAGCCCAATGATGATTATGCAATACAAAGAGCAATTGAAAGTTGGCAGCGTTATACAACGCAGTATTGAAGAATATTGCAAGTATATCAATGCTGAATTGTAAAACCAAGCATATTCCAAGTAGAATAAGAACATTTAGTGGTCTTGAAAAGTAAATAAATAACTAATACAGATATTAATAATTTAGACTTGTAGCAAGATGAAGAAAACGACATGGATCAACGATAACGGAAATTTATGTTTCTTTTGGGAAAAAGACTCCTATAAAGGAGTCTTGTCTTTTTTTTCAGCGATCCTCATAGTACTAATCGTATCAGGCATTATAGACTACTTTTGGGTTAAAGGAATCTGTTCAATAGTTCTAATAGGGGTATTCATAGCCATGTTTATAGCATATAACTATGTAAACCATAAAAGTAATAAAAAAGATGCTATTCTCTTATCTATAATAAAGGATAAGTTAGATGAGCAGATTACTTTTTATATTTCAAAACGAAAACACAATATTCAAGAAGTTAAAAGGAAAATTTTCTATCAAGACGAAGGAACTTATGGACGAATTATAGGTACATTTGTCATTTGTGTATTTTCAGATAAAAGCGTAATTGAGTATGAGCTTATTCGTCATTTAACTGGAAATACAGAATATTACGAATTGACTAATGAAGCACAAATTTGCAAAGAAAAAGAACGATTAAAGGCAGTTATTCCATTCTACACCATAAAGAATATATTAAATAATCTCTCTTTTTCCACAGAAACAAAACTAAGAGTAGAGAGTGTAAAATAAACTGTGTCAGGCTATAATAATAATAGTTTAACACAGTTCTTATAATATGGACAATTTGGAAATAGACTACAAGAAAGCAGCCCAGCAGCTGCGT
>OBAI01000591.1_pt1 | contig 37437 bp, 60 predicted proteins | sample 1517461 | NCBI WGS metagenome assembly OBAI01 (sample SAMN04571696, study PRJEB22368) | human gut metagenome | biome: human gut; material: stool | host: Homo sapiens | place: Luxembourg | collected 2012-06-29
GCGGATATGCTTTTGCTCGATTATTGCCAGACAAATACTGCCCCCACTGCGGGGCGAAAATGGACGGCGAGAGAAAGGACGGCGGGGATGGCTAAACAGTCTGGGTAATTGCAACGACGGGAGGCGGAGCTGGATGCCACCTTCAACGCCGGGGCGGCGATGGCGATGCAATTCGCCATGGATACCCTTCAGATGGCCCTCCACCAGACGGAGGGCTGGGGCTACGATCGGATCATGCGGATCACCCATAACTGGGTTGCCGTTCAGCGGGAGTACAAACCGGCGCTGGACTGCCGGAACCCAGAGGCGGACGTCCGGCAGGTGCACATGGATCGGGTGCTTGCGGAGATCATCGGCGGGAAGGCGGAGTTGATCCGTTTCCCGGATCGGTATCCAAACGCGAAAAAGATCAAATACGGGAGGTAAGGCATGGAAACTGAAAAAATGAGTTATGAACCAATGGAAATTGATCGCGTACCGTATATGGGCTTGCCAGATTGCAAGGACTGCCCGGAAAAACGCTCAACGGTCATTGAGCATCGGTTGTATGGTAATTCTGGCTGTGTGGCAGTTGATACGCATGTGGAATGTGAAAAACTGGATCTTTGCCTCAAACTCAAGCAGCGTTTGATGGAAAGCCTTCGGGATGGGATCATCTGCGGGGAGGGCGACAGTAAGCCGCTGGGCCTGAGCCGTGCGGAGCCTCCTGCCGATGGCTGATCCGTTTGTGTGCGTCAGGCAGCGGGCGGGGCCGTTGGTCAAGGCGCTGGTGACGGACAACTACGGATATCTCCGTCGCTACGGGCCGGATGCGGTGCGGGGCCGGTGCGGGCCGGCCCTCAGCCGCACCACCGTCGACAAGCTGGAGCTGCGGCTTGCTCTCTTTGGCTATGACGGTATTTTTTACACGCTGACCTTTGACGATGACCATCTCCCGCCGGATCGGGCCGAGGTGGATCGGATCTGGGACGCATTCGCGAAGCGTCTCAGGCGGTGGCAGCGCGGGCCGGTGGACTACTACGTTTACCGGGTGGAGGGCCTCCACGGTGACCACCGGCTCCACATCCACGTGTTTCTGCGGGATCAGGACTTCCCGCCGGCCGTGGTGCAGTATCTCTGGCGGACATGGGGCAGCGCCTACGATGTGCGCTGGGACCGGGCGCGGGTGCTGTCAGAGGGCGGCTACCGTGGGCTGGCGATCTATTTCACCAAGGAGGTCCCAGAGGTGGGGCGCCACCCGTGGGGCTGCTCACGGGCGCTGAGTAAGTACATCCCGCCTCCGGAGGTGACCACCTGCAAGAGCGGCATGGTGCGGCTGCCCAAGGGCGCCACACCGCTGCCCATGCAGGGCCGGGACCGTCCTCAGCTGGGCGGGTGGGGGCTATACGGATACAGCCGGTATCTGCTTCCCGAAAAATAGCGCTTTTATTTTAATAACAAAGTTTGGTATTACTATCTATAGATAGCGTATCCTCTTGAAACCTACGGAATATCTACGGACAACCGCAAGAAAGTGAGGGAAAAGCCTTGATTCCAGCCAGAAACGGTGATAAAATAAGCACAAAGGACGGATGGTTGACCTGCCCGATCTGCAAGCGCAACCACCGGCTGCTGAGGATCACAGACGCCACCAGGGCGAGAGGCCTGCCGGTCTACTGCCGGACGTGCCACAGCGAGGTGATCCTGGATATCGACGAAGGCCAGAGCGTTAAACGCCAGAGCCAATGACTCCCCGGAGGGGGCGTTGTTGGGTCTGGCGTTTTTGTTTTTACCCGGAGGTGATAGCCCGTGGCAACAAAGCCGCTGAGACCGTGTTTATACCCGGGCTGCTATCGGCTGGTGCCCGGCGGGTACTGCGCAGAGCACCAGCCGAAGCCCAAGGAGCGGAGCCAGGAGGCGCAGGCCTGGCGCTGGATGTACCAGACACAGGACTGGAAGACGCTGCGCAGTGAGCAGCTCCTTCGGGAGCCGTGGTGCCGTGAGTGTGCTCAGCATGGCATCCGGACGAGGGCCACGGACGTGGACCACATCCGGGACCACAAGGGCGACTGGGCTGTGTTCATCGACGCAAGCAATCTCCAGAGCTTATGCCACAGTTGCCACAGCCGCAAGACTGCGGCGGAAATGAGCAAAAACAGGCCGCTTCGGCGGAGCTGATTGCGGAGAAAACTGGCGGACGCTTGGGCGCGCGGAAGCTCAGGCCCGCGCCTGCGGGGTTCCTTGCACCCTCCCCCCGGGCAGTTGAAGTTTTCGCCGCTGCCGGAAATACCGCGGCCCCCCCTCCGTGCGGGATTTTTTCCCCACGGGAGAGTCGGCGGCGGTCCGGCGGCAGTCAAGGCGAGGGCCAGGGCGCTGCGGGAGCGCAGCGCGAAGGCGCAAAACGCTGCGAGGACGCAGCGAAAAGTAAATCACATGGCATAGACCAAAAGCCTGAAAGGCAAGAGTCAGCACGTACCGGAGACCGGTGCGCGTCGGCCCTTGCTTTTTTTGTTTTCCGGCTTGTGACCCGGCCCCTGTGCCGGTATTCATCCTTTCTTCCCTTCCCTTCCGGTCTCCGTGCCCTACCACGGAGGCCGGGTCATGAGCCGGAGCTGCCGCCCTGCCTGCGCCGAAGGCCTGCGCTGGATGCGCGGGGTATTGACGTAGACGCGGTGGGGCGGCACGGTCCGAATCGGACACATTTCCCCGACGCACACGGCGGCGTTCGCGCCGCAGCGGGTTTGATATCCTCCTGCGGCGGCCCTGGCTGCCATGCGAGGGTCGCCGTGTGCGCCGGGTATCACAACAGGAGGATCAGCATGGCAAAGAAAAAGACACCCGGCGGTACTGCCGGAAAGGGCGGCGTCAACCCGGCGCCGACGAGAGACGATCAGACGGTGCGGATTGCAGCGGAGCAGCTCACCATGGTCCCCATTGACGATCTCATCCCCTACGCGAACAACGCCAAGAAGCACGGCGTTAAGCAGATCAACCAGCTCCGGGCCAGTCTGCGGGAGTTCGGCTTCGTGACGCCGGTGCTCATCGATTTTGACAACAACATCATTGCCGGCCACGGTCGGGTGGAGGCCGCCAGAGCGGAGGGCATGAACGAGGTGCCCTGTGTGGTGGTGACCAACCTGTCGGAGGCCCAGCGCAAGGCCTACATCCTGGCAGACAACCGTCTGAGCGAGACGGCAGTATGGGACACGGAACTACTGAAAATCGAGCTGGAAGGCCTGGAGGCTTTGAACTTCGACACCGGGATCGCCGGCTTTGATGCGGAGAGCTTCGCAGAGATCGAAGCAAGCCCCTCCGGCCATACGGCTGCTGAAGATGCAGCGGAGCCGGAAGGTAAGCACTTCTGGGGCGACGAGGAGGGCGAAAGCTCCGAGGAATACGAGGCGTTTACCGATAAGTTTAAGGCCAAGAAAACAACGGATGATTGTTTTACTCCTGAGATCGTTTATGACGCCGTCAAGGATTGGGCTATATCGCATTATAAACTGGGTGATGCTCAGATCCTCCGCCCGTTTTACCCAGGCGGTGATTATGAGCACGAGGACTACCCGGAAAGCTGCGTGGTGATCGACAATCCGCCATTTTCCATTCTTTCGCAAATTTGCAGATTCTTCGATGAGCATAGCATCCGCTACTTCTTGTTTGCTCCAGCACTGACGCTGTTTTCCACAAATGCGGGAAAATCAAACTATGTGCCTGTTTCGGCCTCGGTTACATACGAAAACGGTGCCCGCGTTAATACTTCCTTTGTCACAAATTTGGGGGGGTGGCGTGTGGAGATTTCCGGGGAGTTGTTCTCTTTGATAGACGAGGCTGATAAACGTAACCGGGGTGAATCCCGGATTGAGCTTCCGGGGTACATTTATCCGCGCAACGTTTTATGCGTTCAGGATTTTGATCTTGCGAAGCATGGCCAGTCATTGTGTTTTTCCGATGAGGATCTTCAATTTACACGAGCTCTGGATGCCCAAAAGGAAAAAGGCAAGGCCATTTTTGGCGGCGGCTTCTTGTTGTCAGAGGCGGCGGCTGCTAAGAAATCCAAAGCAGAAGAAGCCGCGTTGGAAGTCATGAGCGCGCGTTTTGCTGCCATTTCTGAATCTCAGCAAAACTCCCGCATGTCAGCGGATGAAAAAATCATTTGGCCATTATCTGACCGCGAAAAGGCGCTTGTAAAAAGCCTTGGAAAGCGAGGCGGCGCTGAATGACCGTGCAGGAGGCTGAGCGGATCATTGCGCGGACCAGCAGCCCGTACCTGAAACGGGACATGCAGCGGTTTATCAGAAACCAGCGGAGAAAGGAGGGCCGGAATGGCCGGGAAAAGACAACCGACAGATGTGGTGATCGCCAACGGGCGAAAGCACCTGAGCCGCGCCGAGGAAGCGGAGCGGCGGGCCGGTGAGGTGAAGGTCTCCCCTGCCAAGACGGCCAAGCCGCCCAAGTGGCTGCCGGAGACGCTGAAAAAGGACTTCCGGGCCATCGGCAAGCGGCTGATCGCCTCCGGGCTTTACACGGAGCTGGACGCCGACACCCTGGGCCGCTATCTGGTGGCCCAGCACCAGTGGCTCATTGCCACCGGCGAGGCAGAGACGGCGCTGGCCCAGCGAGACCAGGAAGGCGCTGACGGCTGGGGCAAGATCCAGGAGCGATACTTCAAGCAGGCCCGGAACTGCGCCAACGATATGGGCCTGACCGTCACCAGCCGCTGCCGCCTGGTGGTGCCGGATACCGGCAAGCAGGCAACGGAGGACAGCAACCCCATGCTGGAGCTGATCCGGGGAGGCATGGATCGGTATGCCTGAGATGCTGACGCTATACCCCGGCATCGAGGTACCGACGCCGGATGACGGCGCGGAGCTGCGATACAACCAGGTCGAAGTGAACCGTGTGGAGAAATTCTTTTCCATGCTGGTGTTTGGCCAGAACCAGTGGGCCGGTCAGCCCTTCCACCTTCTGGAGTGGGAGCGGCGGGCCATCCGGGAGTTCTTCGGCATCCAGATCCGCAACGATCGCGGCCAGTGGGTGCGATACCGCCGGTTTCTGTATGACGAGATCGCCAAGAAAAATGGCAAGAGCGAGTTTGCGGCAGGGCTGGGGCTGAATCTGCTGGTGAATGACGGCGAAAGCCGCCCGCAGGTGGGCATCTTCGCGGCCGATAAAACCAACGCGGATATCATCTACCAGTGCGCCAAGTACATGGTAGAGCACACGGCACTGGGCCAACCGGCACACCGGCCGCTGGCATGGTGCCGGGACAGCGTCCGAGAGATCCGCACCCGCTTCGGCGGCATAATGAAGGTCTACAGCAGCGACGCGGACACCAAGCACGGTTTCAGCTTTTCGGCCATCATCATCGACGAGCTGCACGCCCAGCCCAACCGGCGGCTGTGGGACGTTCTGACGGTGGGCTCCAACGCGGCCCGGCTCCAGCAGGCGGTGATTGTGCTGACCACGGCGGGCGATGACCCAGACCGCAAGTCTATCGGCTGGGAGGTCCATGAGAAGTGCCGCAGGCTGCTGGCATGGCGGCGGGGTGAGCCGGAGCGTCCCATGGATGAGGACGATCCGCAGTGGCTTCCCATCATGTATGGCATCTCCACCCTGACGCAGGACGATCCGGACAGGATCGCGGAGCTGGACATCTATGACGAGGCGCTGTGGAAAACCTGTAACCCCAGCTATGGCGTGACGATCCAGCCCCGACAGTTCCGGGATGACGCCCGGGCGGCCAAGGCCAGCGAGGCGGCGGAGCGCAATTTCCGGTGGCTGCGGCTGAACCAGTGGATCAGCACCAAGGACGTGGGCTGGCTGCCCCTGACCCTCTACGATAAGACCCAGATTGGCCCCTCCGCCAAGGCGGAGCGGGAGGCGTGGGTGGATGAGCACCTGACGGGCAAGACCTGTTACGGCGGGCTGGATATGTCCCTCCGGACGGACCTCAGCGCCCTGGTGCTTGTGTTCCCGCCCCAGCCGGGACTGGATCAGGGCGTGGCCCTGTTCCGGGCATGGCGGCCCCTTGAGGGCGTGACGGAGGCGGAGCAGCGGGACCATGTGCCCTACCGGGACTGGGAGCGGGCCGGGTTCCTCACCCTTTGCCAGGGCGACATGATCGACAACCGGGACGTGATCGCGGCGATCTTAGACGCCAAGGAGCGCTATGACCTGCGGGCGCTGGGCATTGACCAGTACCTGACGGCCACCATGACGCCGCTGCTCCAGGACGAGGGCGTGGAGATCATCGCCATCCCTCAGACCATGGCAGGCATGAGCCCGGCCATGAAGGAGCTGGAGGGCCTGATCCGGGAACACAAGATGCTCCACGTCCACAACACCTGCGCCCGGTGGTGCTTCGGCAACGTCCGGTGCGCGGTGGATGGCAATGAGAACCAAAAACCGATGAAAAACCGTAGTATCGGGCGCATCGATATTACGGTGGCGTGGATCATCGCCGTGGCAGCGTGGATCGTTAAAAGAAATCAGAAGCCGGATCTGGCGGCGGCTATGAGCCGCCCCGGTTTTAGCTTATAACGCGGTCCGATTCGGACCGGAAAGGAGACCGCATGAAAAAAATAAAGAGCGCTCTGGCCCGGTTCGGCCCGGACGTGCTGCTGGTCTGCGGCGTGGGCACCGTGGCCGTGGGCTTCGGGATGATCTGGCTGCCGCTGGGCGTGATCGTGGCCGGCGGGGCGCTGATCGCCTTCTCCCTGCTGAGCGGTCCGGGAGGTGATGAGCAGTGAGCATGACCAACAGGCTGCGGCTGGCCGTCAGCCGACCGCAGCAGGTACGGAATGACGTGACCGTCAAGACGCTGGCGGCGTCCGGCGGGCTGGCCGTGGGCGAGCTGACCGAGACCACCGCCCGGAAGCTGAGCGCAGTGGACGGGTGCATGGAAATCCTGAGCAACTCCATCAGCAAGCTGCCCAACTTCGTGATGGACGGCAAAACCCGGGAGCACGTGGACCACTACCTCCTGCGGCTGCTGAACGTTCGGCCCAATGAGGCTATGACGCCCAGCATCCGGCGGAAGGTGCTGGAGAACAGCCGGAACGAGGGCGGCAACGGCTATGACTGGATCATCCGGGACCCCCGGACGGGGATCATCCGGGAGCTGATCCCGGTGCCCTGGTGGCTGGTGCAGCCCTGGCGGGATGAGGCTGGGCAAGTGTGGTACACCGTGACCCATCCGGTGACCGGCACGCCTATGGTGCTGCCCAACGAGGACATCTGCCACTACAAGGCCACCACACGGGATGGCCTGACGGGCATCTCACCTTTGCGGCGGGCCAGTGAGGTGCTGGCAGCGGCACAGGCGGCGCAGGCGTATGATCTGGCGTTTTATTCCAATGGCGGCCAGCCCGGCGGTGCGCTGGAGACCGACAGCGATCTGGGCGGCTGGGCGGAGGATGTTAACGGCAAGCACATCCAGGCGGCGGACGGCAGCTACCTGACCCGCAAGGACATATTGCGGCAGGAGTGGGAGAAGGTCCACGCAGGGCCAAGCAACAGTCACCGGCTGGCAATCTTGGATCTGGGACTGAAATACACCCCCATTGCCGCCACGAACAAGGACGCACAGTTTGTGGAAAACAAAGAGGTCTCCATCCGGGATATCGCCAGATACTTCGGCGTGCCCCTCTACAAGCTGCAAGAGGGCAAGCAGGCCTACGGCAGCAACGAGCAGAACGCCATCGAGTACGTGGTGAGCACCCTCCATCCCATCGTCAACCAGTACGCGGAGGAGCAAACGTGGAAGCTGCTGACAAACACGGAGCTGCGGCAGGGCTTGGAGATCCGCATCAACATGATGGCAGAGCTGAAGGGCGACACGGCCAGCCGTGGCGCCTGGTACACCAACCAGCGGAACAACGGCGTATTTTCCGTCAACGATATCCGGGCACTGGAGGACCTGCCGGATGTGGAGGGCGGCGATGAGCGCCGGGAGAGCCTGAACTATGTCCCCCTGAAGGACTGGGCACGGCTCAGCGAACAGAGAAACGGAGGGAACGCAAATGCGGGTAACACTTAACGGCATCGTCGCAGCCGATGACGATGTGGAAATCTACCAGTGGTTCGGCTTCGCGGCTTTCTCACCCAAGGCGGTGCGGGACGCAGTAGCGGCCACCCCGGAGGGCGAGGAACTGGTGCTGGAGATCAACAGCGGCGGCGGCAGCGTGTTTGCCGGATCTGAGATCTACAGCGTTTTGAGATCTTCCGGCATCCACACGGTGGCAGAGGTTCAGAGCCTCGCTGCCAGCGCGGCCAGCTACATGTGCCTTGCCTGTGACGAGGTGCAGATCTCCCCGGTGGCGCAGATGATGATCCATCTGCCGTCCACCCGCACCAGCGGAGACCGTGGAGATCATCTGCGGAGCGTGCAGATGCTGGATAGTACCCGGGAAGCCATCCTCAACGCCTACGAGCTGAAGGCCGGCGGCAAGGCCGACCGGGCGGAGTTCCGGCGGATGATGAACGCCGAGACGTGGCTGACGGCTCAGGAGGCCGTGGACTGCGGTCTGGCGGACGGCATCATCGGCGAGACGGCCAGTATTGCCCCGCAGAACGTGATGAACGCCATCGGCAGCGGCATCCGGGCGCTGGGATGCGCCGGAATGCCGGACATCACGGAGCTGCGGGCCAGATACATGGCGGAGCAGCACCCCACGCCGGAGACGGACCCGGCACCCACAGCATCAACGGGCGGTGAGCCCGATGCAGATACCGGAGACTGGCAGGCGCAGGCCCGCTTGGATCTGGAAAAAATCAGATTTTAAACGGAGGTAGCAAAACATGAACAATCTCAGACGCGATCTGGTGGATCTGACCACCCAGCGCACCGCCCGTCTGGAAGCCGCGCAGGCGGCTCTGGATGCGGGCAACCAGGCGGACTACGATTCCGCCATGGCGGATGTCCGTGATTTCAACGGCCGCATCCAGAACATCCAGGACCTCATCACCGAGCAGGACCGCCAGATCATGGCCGCTCCCGCTCCCGCCGGCGCAGAGGCTCGCGACATGGCCGAGGAGCGCGGCCATGCCCTCATGACCGGCCACGCCGTGACCTTCACCGCCGACGAGACCCGCCGGGCCGTGATGAACTCCATCACTCTGGCCACCGGCACTCTGGTGGAGCCCACCGGCGCCGGCAGCAACATCCGGGACCCTCTGGGCAACGTGGTCTCCTCCATCGTGGATCAGGTGTACGTCCAGAACCTGACCGGCATGGGCAGCTTTCTGGAGCCCTATGTGATCTCCGAGATTGACGCCAAGGGCGGCAAAGTGACCACCAACGCCGGCAAGGCCCGCACCACCAGCGCCGACCCCACCTTCGGCGTGGCCAAGATTAGCCCTTATGAGCTCAACGTAACCCAGTTTGTCGACCGCAATATCTCCCGCCTGAGTCCCGCCGACTACTACACCAAGATCTACAACATGGCGATGCGTGCCATGCGGCGCAAGCTGGCGGCTTTGATCGTCAACGGTGACGGCCAGGCTTCCCCCGATATGTTCGGCATCAAGAACGCCAAGAACGTGGCGGGCGCTGCCATTGCCGCCAATGTGGACATCTCCGCCATCAATGAGAACCTGCTGGATGACCTGTTCTTCTCCTACGGCAGCGACGAGGCCATCGGCCAGAACGCCCGGCTGCTGCTGAACAAGACGGACCTGAAGGCCATCGGCAAGCTGCGCAACAGCGACAAGCAGCGGGTGTTCAAGATCAACCCCGCCACGGGCAACCCCAACGTCGGCACCATCGAGGACGGCGGCAACATCGTGCCCTACACCATCGTCAGCGACCTGACCTCCCTGTCTGCCTCCACCGCTGGCAGCGCTGCCATCCAGACCATGCTGTACGGCGATCCCGCCAACTACGAGCTGGGCCTGTTCGGCGACTACACCGTGCGGGTGGATGACAGCGTCAAGGCTGTGGAGCGCATGGTCACCATCCTGGGCGACGCCATGGTGGGCGGCAACCTGATCGTGGACAAGGGCTTCGTCATCGCGAACCTGCCCAAGTCCGGCGGCTGATCGGAGGGGTGACGGATGGCGGCGTTTAGTGACCGGCAGGCCAGCATCCTGAGCTACTGCCGAATCGACGATCCCACGCCGGAGGACCTGAGCCTGCTGGAGGGTTTTTATGCGGACGCCGTCAGCTACATGCGCAACGCGGGCGTGGCGGAGCCGGAGGCCGGTTCCGCCCGCCTGCCCCAGTACAACACCTGCATTCTGGCGCTGGTGCTGGACGCCTGGGACAACCGGGGCATCCAGACTGCCGACAAGGCGTTTGCAGACAACCCGGCCTTCCGGAGGCGGATCAACCAGCTGAAGCTGACGGAGCCGGTGCGGTCCGATTCGGACACGGAGGGCTAAGCCATGGACGTGAATGCTGGAAAGCTGAATAAGCGGGTGGAGATCGTGCGGATCTCCACCTACCCTGACGCTGACGGCTACGCAGTCCCCACGGAGACGGTGATCCGGCGCCCATGGGCGCAGTTCTCCCGGGTCAGCGGCTCCGAGGCACTGCGGCAAGGCGCGGACATGAGCGACGTCAAGGTACGGTTCCTGATCCGCTCCGGGCATACGGCCATCAGCCGGAAGGACCGGGTGCGGTACAACGGCACGGACTACGAGATCGAGTACGTCAATGACTACGGCGACAGCGGCGAGTATACGGAGCTAATCGCCAAGCTGCTGACGGCGGGAGGCTGAGTATGAGCATCAACGAGACCATCATCCAGGCGGTGACGCCCATCGTGCCGGTATGCGTTCCGGATGCGTACCGGCCCGACGCTGGGGAGACTCCGGCAGAGGTCTACTGCGTGTTCAACTACACGGAGTCTCCGGATGTGTTCGGTGACGATGAGCCGCAGGCCATTCGGTATCTGATCCAGCTGCATTTGTATCTACCGCTGGGGCAGACGCCGCTACGCCTAAAGCGGCAGCTTCGGCGGGCCATGCTGGACGCCGGGCTTGCGGTTGGGGATTATACCAACGCCAGCGATCTGGAGGGCCAGCACTACGTTCTGGAGTGCCGGGCGCTGGATCTGGAGGTGGGCTGATGGGCTTTACGGTCAATGGCTTAGATGAGTTTTCTTTATCTTTACACGAGATTGCAGAAATGCCAGATTCCACCAAAGAAAACATGCTAGAAGCCGGGGGCGTTGTTGCGATTAAAGCATTAAAACAGCAAATAGACGCATTAGGCATGGTAGACACAGGACAATTAAGAGAATCTATTGCCCCCGCAAAAAAAAGACTGGCACGCAACGACTATGAGCCTTCGCTTCTAATTTATCCTCAAGGAACTAGGAGAGGACGAACAACCAAAAAAGGTAAAAAAATCAGAAATGCGGAAATTGGATTTATTCACGAGTTTGGCTCAAACAAGCGAGGCATCCCCGCAAAAATGTGGATGCAAACAGCTGCGGAAAAATCCGCAGATCAAGTGGCGGCTGCTGAAGCCGCTGTATATGACGAATACCTGAAATCAAAAAATCTGTAAGGAGGAAACCATGGGCAACAAAGCAGTTAAAACACCTCTTGGTATGGTGTCCAGTTACTTCTTCCCCTTTGCCAGCGAGCCGGTGGGCACCCATCCGGTCTACGGCGAGAAGGTGGACATGGGCGCAGCCGTCAAGGGCTATCTGAGCCTGACCACGGCCTCCGGCGACATCACCGGCGATGACGCCATGCTGCTGTATTTCGAGCAGTTCGTCTCCGGCCAGATCGACGTGGAGACCACGCTGAGCGATCTGGAGATCAACGCCAAGATCTACGGCCACAGCTACAAGGCGGGCCGGGAGACTGCCAAGGGCGAGGACAGCGCCCCCAACGGCGCCTACGCCTTCATTGAGCCGATCCTGAAGAAGGACAAGACCCTGGTCTACCGGGCCTCGTTCTTCTACAAGACCACGGCCATGCTGAGCGCGGAGAAGCAGGAGGCGGACACCCGCAAGAGCGACTTCAATCCCAAGATGAACGCGGTGAGCCTGCGGGTGATGAAGGACAACGCGGACGCATGGCGCGAGCGGCAGGAGTTTCCCACCCAGTCCGAGGCAGAGGCGTTTATTGACTCGCTGGCGGGCGGGACGGCGGCCTACGGCGTGACCATCACCCATATTGGCACCGGCACCAGCGATCCCGGCGAGGGCACCACCTATGTGACCGCCGGGCAGAGCCTGGCCATCGACTTCGGCACCAAGGACCCCACGGCGCTGTATGACAACGCCGTCAACGTGACCAGCAAATTGGCCACGCACAAGTACACCGTCAGCTCCATCGCGGCGGCTCACGAGATCGTGGCCGTCTGGAGCACCTGATCTTTACCGCAAGGACGGCCCGCAATGGGCCGCCCTTGCAGGAGGTTTATGCCATGCGATACGTTACGTTTGATTTCGACGGCAGCCCTCTGCCGCTCATGCTGACGGCGGGGGCGCTTTTTGATATTTATGACCGCTTCGGCGTCCATGACAGCATCCTGCGGGCCACCGGGGCCATGGAGGACACCCCCCAGGGCTGGATGGCCTGCTGTGAGCTGGCGGAGCTGCTGATGCAGCAGGCGGCGCTGTGGCGCAAGCGGCAGGGCTATGCCGACCGCAAGCGGGCCACGGGCTGGCCGTGGCGCTCTCAGGACCGGGCAGCGGTCCGCACCGCCGTGCGGCAGGCCATTGCGCGGGGCTTTTACCGGGCAGTGCCCTCCGGAGAGGACGCCGGGGAGGTCAACTTAGTTCTGGCGGCCCGGGAGGATGAGCGGGCGGAGGATCCTGAGCGGCTGCGGATTGGGTTTCTGGCCGTATGCGCCGCCCGGCTGCATCTGGCCCCGGCAGACGCCCTGCTGCTGACGCCGGGCGAGTATCTGGACATGGTGACGCTGCTGAGCGGCGGAGAGGAGGGAGACTATGGCAACTAGGTTTATTGGACTTGAACTCACAATTAAAAATGAAGCCGAATTCCGGAAGCAAATTAAAGCGGTCAATAACAATTTGGCTGCAATGAAGTCCGAGATGGCGAAAGTCTCCGCCGAGTTTGACGGCCAGGCCAACAGCGCGGAAGCGCTGCGGCGCAAGCAGGCCATTTTACAGCAGCAGTATGACCAGCAGAAAGAAAAGGTCCGCAGTCTGGCACAAATGCTGGAAAGCGCAAAAAAGGAATATGACGAAAACAGTGACATTGTTTTGAAATATCAGAAACAGTTGAACTATGCCACAATAGATTTAATCAAGTTCGACCGGGAGCTGAAGAACACCGACAAGTATCTGGATGAGGCCGCCCAATCCGCAAACGGTACGGCGTCCAGCATCGACGAATTCGGCAAGGCTGTCAAGGACGCCGGAGATGAAGGCTCCGACGGCATGGGCCAGCTCAAAGAGGCCTTTGGCCAGCTGGGCGAGGCGGTCAAGGGCGGCGACATCAACGGCGTTGTGGCGGCTCTGGGTTCCATGAAGGGGCTGCTGGTGGGCGGTGCTGCTGTGGCCGGGGCCAAGGCTCTGGCGGACGGCATCATCAACATCACGGAGTCCACGAAGGAGTACCGGACCATTTTAGGGACGCTGGAGGTCTCCAGCAAGCAGGCCGGTTACACCCAGGAGCAGACCACGGAGATCTACAAAAAGTTTCAGGCAGTACTGGGCGACACGCAGAAGGCCGCCACGGCTACCGCCAACCTTCAGGCGTTGGGGCTGAGCCAGGAAAACCTGCGGACCATCATGGAGCAGGCCATCGGCGCATGGGCTACCTACGGCGACTCCATTCCAATCGACAGTCTATCCGAGAGCATCAATGAGACGGTGCAGGTAGGAAAGGTCACCGGCGTCTTTGCGGACGCCCTCAACTGGGCAGGCACCAGCGAGGACGAGTTCAATGAGCGTCTGGCGGCCTGCGCCGATACTACCGAGCGGGCCAATCTGGTGCTGACGCAGCTATCAGAGCAGGGCCTACAGGCCACCGGGCAGGCGTGGGTGGAGAATAACCAGGACATCATTGCTGCTAATAGCGCTCAAGAGACGATGAATGAATCGCTTGCCCGGCTTGGCGAAGCATTACAACCCGCATCAAATTTCTTGATTGAGTTCGGATCTGTTTATGTGGACTGGGCTGCGACTGCCGTCAGCGCTATTTCTTCCGTAATTGAAAAAATTGGAGACTTGCTAAAATCTCATGAGCAACTACAGCAAGAAGCATTCCAAAACATTGATAGTCAATACAATTTGGCTGATTATCAGGCGAACGGACTGGTAAATGGAAATGAAATTGACTATGACAAGGCCCGCCAGATGCAGCAAGCCGGAACTTTTGTTCGGGCATCAAAAATTTCCCGCGAGGAAGCCCTCAAGCGGGGCTGGAAGCTCAGCCCCATTAACGGCTCCCACGCCGACGGGCTGGACTACGTCCCCTTTGACGGCTATGTGGCAGAGCTGCACCAGGGCGAGGCGGTGCTGACCTCCGGCGAGGCCAGCTTCCTCCGCAGCGCCATGGCGGCGGGGCGGACGCTGGGCGGCAATCGGCGGAGTAGCCGGGGCTTGTCCGATTCGGACACCGGCGGCAGCGGCGGCACGCCCAAGGTCTACGATCTGACGATCCCGGTGGAGCTGACCATTGACGGCGCCACCTTCGCGCGGAAGGAATACAAGTACCGCATCGCAGAGGACAACCGCCGGGGCGTCTCTCTGGCGGGGAGAGGAGGCAGCCGATGACACGGCCACCCTATATCGTAGACGGCGTGGATTTCAGTGACTACGTCAACCGCTGGCAGTACTCCGTGGGTTATGTGTACCGGGAGGGCTCCAACGCGGCCCTGCGGCTCAGCGGCTTACAGCCCCGAGACCTGCTGGCCATCAAGACCCGGGTCACTGTGACGGTGAATGACCAGCAGGGGCCGCAGCTGGCGGCGCTGCTGACGGCGGTGCTGAAGAACTACGTGCAGCTCACCTACTTTGAGCCCAAGGACAACGCCGTCCGGACGGCCACCTTCATGCCCACGGTGGAGGAGGTCAGCATCCCGCCGGTGCCCGGCTCCGTCCGATGGGGTAAGGGCTTCCGGATCACCATGGAGGAGGCGTGACGATGGCAGTCAACGAGATCCGCTACAAGGGCGTCAGCTACGCCACGGACGATGATATCAAGGTCCCCTCCGGGATCTTGTACGAGGTCAAGGCCCTCCGCTCCGACAGTCTGGAGGCCAACAGCCTCACCGTCACGGTGTTTTCCAACAACAAGGCCATCATGGGCTTCGCGAAAAATGACAAGGTGGAGTATTTCCGGGATGGCCGCCGGGTGGGCGTGTACTATCTCCAGACGGTGGAGCGGGTCGGCAGCGACGCCTATACGCTCTCCGCTCTCTCCGCACTGGGACGGCTCATCACCATGCGCCACGTGGGCGGCATCTACACCGGCCAGACGGTGGCGGAGGTAGTCCCCCAGATCTGCGCCCCGGTGGCGGTGATGATCGAAAGCGTATACGCCAGCCGCCAGCTGTACGGCTACCTGCCGTACAGCAACCCGGACAAAGAAAAAGGCAACGGCCGCAGCGCCCGGGATAACCTCTCCCAAGTCCTGTTTGCCATCGGGGCGTCTCTGGGAGTTGACGAGAACGGCGTCATGCGGGTGGAGAAGCTGTGGGACGGCGTCTCTGCCACGATCACGGCGGACCAGATCAACGAGAACTCCTGCTCCACCGTGTACGAGACCCCGGTGAGCGCCGTGGAGATCACGGAGCACCAGTGGGTAAAAAGCCAGGATACCGTCACCCTCTTTGAGGGCACGGCAGAGGACGGCGCTCTGGTGACGTTTGAGGAACCCGCCCACAGTCTGACGGCGGAGGGCTTCACCATCACCGAGCAAGGGGACAACTACGCCATCCTGTCCGCCGGGACCGGCACCCTCACCGGCAAGAGCTACAACCACCTGACCCGCATCGTCCGCCGGACGGTGACGGAGGGAGCCGAGGAAAACGTGGTGACGGTGAGCGACGCCACGCTGGTGTCCCTCACCAACAGCGTAGACGTGGCCAAGCGCATGGCGGACTACTACCGCCACCGGGAGACCATCCGGGTGGACGTGGAGCCCGGCACGGAGCGAGCGGGCAGAGTGGTGCAGATCTTCCACCCCTGGGACAAGAAGATGGTCCAGGCCTGCGTGGAGAGCCGGGAGACGGTGATCTCCGGCATCCTCAACAGCCAGACCAGTGCACTGGTGGGCTTCAAGCCCGCGCAGCCGGAGGCGGCGGAGTATCTGGACGAGCGAGTAGTCCTCACCGGCTCCGGCGAGTTCCAGATCCCGGAAGGCACCACAACGATCCACTATGTGATGATCTCAGCCGGACAGGGCGGGCGCTGCGGCGAAAAGGGCGAGGATACCCAATCGGGGCCTAAGTTCTCGTGGACGAACCCGGTTTTTGAGGATCGGGTAGACGGCTACGCGTTGGCGCTGGGCGGAAAGGGCGGCCCCGGCGGAAAGGGCGGTATGGGCGGCAGGATCGTCGAGGGCGATCTCGACGTGGCCCAGTTGAAAAGCCTTGCCTATGATTGCGGAAAAAGCGGCAAGGGCGCCGAATACAGCCCGGACGATCTCCCCGGCACGGACGGCACGGATACGGTGTTCCACGGCATGACTACGGCGGGCGCGTCTGCTCCCGATTGGGGCTTCACGGATCCCATCACCGGGGAGCAGTTCGGCGGCGTCGGTGAGGACGGCCTCCCCGGCGGCGACGGCGCCGGACGTGATCCGTCTGTGAGTGAGTACACAGATGATAGCGTTCAGAAATACGTCAATGGCACGATTGCTTATGACGAGGACGGGAACGCTTTTACCCCCGGCCCTGTAGCTGGCAGCGAGGGGAAAGTCAGTATGACCAGAATCGCATCAACAAGCACCCCGCGCAGTTTCGGCTGGTACAGCTCCGGTCTGGGCGGCGGCCCGGCGGCGGGAGCCAACGGCAAAGCCGGATCCTCCGGACGCGGCCTGCCGGGCGAGACAACCGTTAATGTGACCGGCGGCCCCGGTGCGGACGGCATGACGGCCACGCTCACCCCCTCCAAGCCGAGGCGGTACGGCAGGGGCGGACGTGGCGGCTACGGAGGCGGCGGCGCTGGCTCTGGTGGAATTGCTGTGAAGAACGGAAACGGCACCATTACCCCCGGCACACCCGGATCCGGCGGTTTAGGCGGACCGGGCGGCCCAAGCGCGGACGGCTGTGTTATTTTGTACTACCGCAAATTCGGGCAAGCCAAAGCAGGGCCGCTGGTCCAGCGTGGCGGCGGACTGTTTTTCGACCGCTTGAACAAACTTTTCATCGTGTGAGGTGTGAAACATGACGATTGAACAGAGAGTCGCAGTCTTGGAAGAAATTTTCGCCAAGCTGCAAGATTACTACACATCTGCCTACTCCGGCGAGGAGATCGACGCGCGGCTGGCCTCCGCCGGTGTGCCGGTGGGCATCACCAAGGAGTACAAGAGCGTGACCGAGATGAACCAGGACTTCACCGGTACGGACGTCCAGCGCGGCCAGTTCGTCCTGATTTTGCCGGACATCACGGCCTCCGCGGACTACGGCAAGGTGTTCCTCAAGGGCACGGCCAACTGGGTGTACGCCTTCAAGCTGACGACGCTGACGTCCATCAAAGGCCCCATTGGCCCTCCCGGCAAAAAGGGCGACCAGGGCGATCCCGGCGAGGCCGGGTCCAGCTTCGCAATTCTGGGCTACTTTGATACGCTGGACGCCCTCAAGGCCGCCGTTCCTAATCCCAAGGCTGGGGACGTGTACGGCGTGGGCACCGCGCCTCCGTACAACATCTACATCTGGGATTCTGTCCACGGCAAGTGGGTGGCCAACGGCAACCTGCAAGGCCCGCAGGGCAAGCAGGGCATCCAAGGCCCCGAAGGAAAGCAGGGGCCGGAGGGCAAGCAAGGCCCAGAAGGCCCCGTGGGCGGCTCCAGCAACTTTATCCGCTACGACGCGGCCCAGAGCCTCACCGACGAGCAGAAGGCGCAGGCGCGGGAGAACATCGGAGCGGATACCGTGCGGGCTGCAGTGCTTTATACACCGCAAAATCTTACTAGTGCACAGCAACAGCAGGCGAGAGAAAATATTTATGCTGCGCCAGCAGATAAGTTCCCATACTTTAATGTTTACACTGGGACTACTGTGGAAAAAACATTCGAGATACCAAACTCTTGGAGGACATATCTTGTTATCTCAACTTATTACGAGCAGCTCGGTATATGGATGGTATTGCCAAATGGTCAAGTAGTCATTCCTGTGATTGCGAATTCTGCAGTTACGATAACTTGTGAAACTGGTAAAATCCATGTGAAGGGCGCGCAAGTTATCACAATAATTTATCTCGGAAATTCTTGACCTGCTTAACTTAGGTGACGGTTTAGCTTTGGCGAATGGAAAATGGAAGTGGCTGATTCGATGAACTTTTGCGTGTGCTGCGGAGCTATTATCCCGGAGGGGCGGTGGGTTTGCCCTATTTGTGAGCGAAAATGGCCTGAATTTTAACCTGCACGAAACCAAGTCGGACGTTTGATTTGCACGGAAGCAAGTCGGAACTGCCCTAAAAACTGCAACTTTTTAAGGGGGTGTAGAATGGAAATTCTACAAATTGTATTAACTGCCGCCACCGGCTCCGGCGTGACCGCCATCATCCTCGCGCTCCTCCAGCGGAAGTGGACCAAGGATGACAAGCGGGACGCCATCGTGGACGCGCTGAAGGTGCTGCTGATCGACCGGGTGCGCTATCTGGGCCAGAAGTACATCTCCGACGGCAGCGTCAGCCTGTCGGACAGGGAAACGCTGGACGAGATGCACCAGGCGTACAAATCCCTTGGCGGCAACGGGCACCTGAAAATTATCATGTCCGAGGTCGGCGAGCTGCCGATCCGGAAAGAGTGAAAGGAGAAAAAACATGGAAAACATCAAGAAACGGCTGGGCAATCTGCTTGCGGTGAAAAGCCTCGTGACCATCACCCTGACGGTGATCTTCGCGGTGCTGGCTCTGCGGGGTGACATTTCCGGGACGGAATTTTTGACCATCTTTACCACGGTCATCGCATTCTATTTCGGCACCCAGCGGGTCAACGAGGACAAGAACAGTTGAAACCGGTTGAATAATCAACCGAAAATTTGAAAGGGGACATATTATGAACAAGATCTACGAGAACATCATCAACGAGGGCAAGAAGAACGGCAAGGCCGTGGAGACCATCAACGCCGAACTGAAGGCGGCGGGTGCCAACTTCCACCTGAATCCGGACGGCGGCGTGGCCAACTGGACCGAGGACGAAATGCGGGAAGGCTTCATCCCCGCCGAGAAGGATCCGGAGCCGCTCCCCCAGACGCTGGATACCCGTCGCCGGGAGGATCTGGCGGGCACCGTCCAGATCCAGCGGATCGTCGGAGCCACCTATAAGGTGACTTATGACGAGGACGGCTACTTCATCAAGGCTTCCCGTGTGCGCCATGGTTGATACGTTTGACTGCGCCAGAGCGCAGATCTACCACAACACCGGCAAGCTGACCCCGGCGCAGATCAAGGCCAAGACCGGCTGCACCCACATCATCAACGGCTACCTGTTCAACGGCAAGTTTCAGCCGGTAGGCTGGACGGTGATCGACGGTAAGATCATCAGCCGGGACAAATACCAGGACTGGGGCGTGTCTATCGGCAGTGACGGGGTCCCCAAGATGCTGACGGACCGGGGAGGATCCTTCCTCTCCGGCGTCCCGATCCTCAAGGGCGGCTCCAAACTGTACCGAGAGCTGACGCCGGACGTGGCCCGGTCTGCCGCCCGGACGGCGGTGGGCTGGCTGGCCAACGGCAAGGTGGTGCTGTGGTGCGACAAGACCAGCCTGACCCGTGAGCAGCTCCAGAACAAGCTGCTGGGGCTGGGCGTGGTGGACGCACTCATGCTGGACGGCGGCGGCTCCACGCAGGGCATTTTCCCCGGCGGGAAGGTAACCAGCTCCCGGAAGGTGCCCACGCTGCTGCTGTTCTGGGAGCGGTCGGCGGTCAAGGCGGAAGATCAAGCCCTCGTATGGGGCAAGGCTCACGGCCTGCTGACGGACGCCAACGCCGGAGAGACTGTGACCCGCGCCGACATGGTCCGGGCGCTGTATCAGATCTGGGAGGATAACCATGGTTGAGATCCACGCTTACAGCAAAGCCGCCTCCGGGGGCAAGCAGCTCTCCGCCCATTTCCGGGTCCGGGAGTTTGCGTGTGGAGACGGCAGTGACGCTGTTTTGGTGGCTCCCCGGCTGGTGATGGTGCTGGAAACCATTCGTTCCCATTTTTGCGCTCCGGTGGTCATCCACAGCGCCTACCGGACGCCGCAGCACAACGCGAAGGTAAACGGCGCGGCCCACAGCCAGCATTGCTATGGCATGGCGGCGGATATTTCCATCAAGGGTCAGACACCGGCAACGGTGGCAGCCTTCGCCCGGTCGATCATGCCAGACTGGGGCGGCGTGGGGGTTTATGACAGCTTTTGTCATATCGACGTGAGAGAGGCCAAGGCTGACTGGAAAGGATAAAACCGAAAGGAGGGCCAGAAGATGGCAACAACATCCACGCGGTTAATCCGCGCTCTGCAAGTCTGGAAAACCCATGGAAAAAACAAACCGAGAGATCCGGGCGCTGTTGTCATCGATGGCCCCGGCCCGGGCGGCGCAGGCCGTCCGGCTGGTAGGCTTGCCGCCTGACGAGGAGGCGGCGGTGCTGGCGGTGGACGTCCACGGCCAGAGCTGCCTACAGGCGGCGGCGCTGCTCCACGTCAGCGTAGACGGCCTTGCCAAGATCCGGCGGCGTGCCTACGCCAAGATCGCGGATGATATGCAGGGGTAAACAAAAAGCCGTGTCCGATTCGGACACGGCTCTTTTTATATATTTAGCTCCGCGTATACAGCCCTACGGCTTGCGCCAACAAAATCCGCAGATAGTCCGGACAAGTGCTTGCCCCGGATTCCCAATTCTCCACCGTTCGGCGCGGGATACAGAAGCGCTGGGCAAAAGCAACCTGAGACAAGCCAGTGGCTGCCCTGATCTCGCGGATCGTAATATGAGCCACATCCCACAACGCTCCCAAGGCCTGGATCCGATCATCCGGGATGTCAGCGCCTTCCGGATCCCCCCAGATGTCAGATAGTGCCCAGTCTGATACGTACATATCCCGATCTTGGTCCGCCAGTGCGCCACCCAAAAGGGTGCTAAACTGTTTGTCCGTCATGGTATATCCCTCCTTAATTCAGTTCATCAACAAAGACGACCATATCTTCGTCAGGGACAAGGACTCCGTCCTCGTTATATTTGATGCAAGCGCCATCTTCGCAGGTGCTGTTGTTGGCCATTTCGATGCAATAATCAACATCCTCAACGGTATAAGTATCAGTTTCCTCATCATAGGGCAGGGAACCGGCGGTAAAATAATCGCGGCTCCAGTCCGGATCGTATCCGGAACCATTCCAGCGCTGGATCTTGATCTCTACGGTTTTCTTTCCATCAGTAATTTTCATTTTATTTTCCTCCTGGGCTGTGCCCTCTTGTTGTTATTATAATACCACCAATTTGGTGGTGTGTCAAGAGAGAAAAGCAAAAAAAGCAAAATATTTTCAAAAAGCCGTGTCCGAATCGGACACGGCTTTTCGTTTAGGTTTGCAGGCTTAATTCCAATCGTTTCCGCTGATCTGTTCGGGGTCCGCGTACGCCTCAAAGATCACCTCGCCAGCTTCCGTGATGAAAGCGCCCTCGCCATACTCGGAATCCGCAACGCGGAGGCCATCAGGCAGATGTAAGTTAGCGTGAAGCCATGTGCCGGGGAAATTCTCGTACGGTTTCTCCCGGATCTTTACCGCGTCGGGAACATTCCGGAAGGTGGAAGGGATCTTGTAAAGATGTGCGATCATGTGCTTTTCCTCCTGTTTTTTATTTCAATGCGTCGATAATCTTGGATGCGCTGGATTCCGTGAAAATGGTTTCGATTTTCGCCACGTCGGCGGCATAGATCAGGCTGAAATAACGCCAAAGACGATCCGCACGGTAAGCCGTAAACCAGATTTCAAAGGGCTTCCCGGCATCGGCTGCGGCCTTGCGCATGAGTTCCCTCCCAGATTCATCGCAGTTTTCCGGCTTAATCCTGTCCGCAATTTCAAAGAAACGGTTTACATCAAGCTGGAGCTTCATCAAATTGTCGCGGATGAATTTTTCCCGCAGGCTGGAAGCGTAGGCGATCTGCTTTTCAGAAACGCCGGTGATCTTAGGGAGGGGGTGCTGTTCGCTGAAGTTGGAAATGTAACCGGAAACGGCGTCCAGCTGGTGCGCACGCTTCTGCGCCGCGTAGCAGTCCGGGCAGGTGGTGATGTTTTCCCGCGCCCAGACCTCATAAGATCCCGCCTCGGTGGAATTGCGGCAAGTGTGGATGTGCTCAAACTCTTTTCCACAGTGCTCACACTTCAAAACCATTTTCACTCTGCTCATGATCTTCGTCCTTCCTTTTCCAATCCCAAGCGTATTAGCCGCTTGATCTCCGTCTGGCGGGCTTTGCCTTCCAGCGCGGCGAGGATATCGGTATCGGTGTTGTTGTTCAGCTTCAGCCCGATAAAGGTGGTGTTTTGTGCCATCCACTGGCGTTTCGCTTCGCTATCCGGCATTGCTTAGCCCTCCTGCGCTTCCAGCAGGTCAAGAAACCAGGCAGTCCCGATTTCAGAAACATCGCGGTCACGCTGGAAACACCGGTAAGACGTCCGCGCGGAGGCGGGGGCCTTGTAGTAGTCACTTCGTGAAATTTCGGTGACTTCCTCCGGGTGGGCGATGCGGTAGCCCTTGTTTGATTTCCGGATGGAATAGCTAACCTTATAGAACTCGTCGAATCCGATTTCTTTGATATAGATCGTTTTCATTTTTATTCTCCTTTGTCGCTGCGGATCAGATGCTCCGTGGCAATACGGGTGTTTTCGTCGGCGGGTTCTATGTCCCAACCTCTGTCATAGTTGCAAACAATTTCGCCGTTTCGCTTGAGCATCAGTTTGGAAATGCGACCTCCATTAATTCCCCATTTAGAACCTTCATCGTATTGCTTCATCCAGTAGTGAAAACTCTCGCCGTTGACCTTGATGCTGCCTTCCTTCCACATTTTCGCGTACCCCTTTCCTTTACTGTACCTATAATATACCATAGGTTTAACCTATTGTCAATAGGTTAAACCGAATTTCTCAAAATATTTTTTGGGCAGTTTAAGGGCAGAATACAGGCAGTTTCCGGGCAGTTTGGCTGTCCGTATTTTTTGTATCATTGGGATAGGAAAAGGAGGTGCGCTATGGATCAGCAATTTGCAATCGCAGGATACACGGGCTCCAGCTGTCTGATGTGCGCCATCGACGGCGCGGACATCTGGCAGGTGGACTATTTCGGCAACCGTCAGCAGCTTATCGGCAAGACCTCGGCGGCCTACACGGAGCTGGAGGGCACCACCCAGCAGTATTACGACAAGCTGGTGGAGTTAGGCATCATCACCCCGCCCAAGACGCAGGAGGAGCTGATGGGTGAGATGCAGTCGGCCATGAGCGATATGGCCGAGATCATCAAGGGCCTGTCGGCCCAGGTAAAGGAGCTGAAGGAGAATGGATCTCAAACAGATCATAGCGGCCGCGTCGAAGATGTTCCCCAGCGCCGACCTGCAAAACGCGGTGCAGAAGGCGGAGCAGGCGATCAGCGGGACGGCTGATACGCTGGAGGGTGTACAGAGCACAGCCAGGCGGCTGGGCATTGACCCCAATATCGCAAACAGCCTGTATGCCCGCTACGGGAAGACCATGCAGGCAAAGGCCCTGTGCGGCCTTCTGGGGACCACACCGGAGGCCTTGCGTTCCGATGCCAACAAGATCCTTGGCGGCGCACAGAACGGCTCCCAGACCCCTCAGAAGGGGAAAACGGGCGGTTCCACCAAATTCCCCCGGCTGAAATAGCTGGTTGGAATAAAAACACGAAAGGAGCACGAACACATGGAAGATCGTAGCACTGGTATGAGCTGGATTGCAGTCCTCTTTGTCATTATCGTAATTTTTGCCATTTTCGGCGGGAATTTCGGCGGCGGCTGGGGCTGGAATCGCGGCAACAATCCCTATCCCCCGCAGGAGGGCTGCAACCGGGTGAGCAACTGCGAGGTCGAGCGGCAGGAGATCGCCGACACCGCCCGGACCCAGTACCTTATCGAGCAGCAGAGCAATGCCACCCGTATGGCCATCAACGCCAGCACGGATGCCATCACCTCTCAGGCCAGCCGGATCTATGAGCAGCGTCTCCAGGAGACCATCTATGATCTCAAGATGGAGAACCAGAGCCTCAAGAACGGCATCTTCACCAAGGAGCAGACCGACGCTCTGGCGGCGAAGATCTCCGACTGCTGCTGTGGCTTTAACCGCCGGCTGGATGCCATCGAGGGCCGGATGCTGACGAAGCCGAATCTGTACGGCGTGGCGTCCACCTGCGGCGGCCAGATCATCCCCGCATCCTGCGGCTGCAACGGCAGCGGCAACATCTGAGCAACTTTTTCCACATCGGAAACAGTTTAGGCCCCTTTGGCCGGGTAATGGGCGGGGCCGGTGCCCCGCCTTTTAAATTTGAAAGGAGAATGATCTATGAGTTGTAAATCTGCTTTGTATGCGGCCATGCAGACTCCCACGGCGGTGGCTGTTGGCGGCGTCATCCCTCTGGGCGGCCTGATTCGGCGGTACGGCTGCGACATTGCCCTCAACGGCAATGCGGTTAACCTCTCCGGCGTCGGCTACTATGACGTGGACGCCTCCATCACCGCCACCCTCACGGCGGCCGGAGCTGTCACCGTAACCCTCTACAAGGACGGCGTGGCCGTCCCCGGCGCCACCGCCACCGCGACCGGCGCGGCCAGCGGAACGGTCAACCTCGATCTCACGGCGCTGGTGCGTCAGCCCTGCTGCGCTGCTGGTGCGGCTTTGACTCTGGTGCTGTCCGGCGTGGAGGCCACCGTTGACAACGTGGCCCTGCGGGTCCAGCGGATCTGACGGAGGCGCGGCATGGTGCAGATGTTAATCGGGATGCTGCTGGGCGTCATGGCTGCCACCCCCACCGGCCGCAGCATCGGCAACCAGATCGGCAACGCTGCCATTGATAAGGTCAAGGAGGCCATGAAGGCCTCGACGGCCGGAGAGGAGGACAACCATGGAAAATCTGCATGAGCAAATCAAGACGTATATTCCCAAGCTGGAATACAGCATCCGGGAGTATATGCGGAACCCTGCCACCCCTAACGCGGCGCAAGGGATCATGGCGATGGTGGAATGCCTCAACATGCTCAAGGGCGCAGAGGGGGCGATCTGCACGGGACGGGAGCTGACCAAGGCCGACGCGGAGGCGTGGGCGGCTCACATGGTCAACGAGGACGGCACCACCGGCCCGCACTGGCCCATGGAGCAGACTACTGCCCTGGCGGAGAGCATGGGCCTGTCTTGGGAGAAGATCTCCCCGTGGTGCTGGTGGATCACCATGAACATGATGTTCTCAGACTACGGCAGCGTGGCCCTCCACTACGGTGTCAGCACGGCGGAGTTCTTCGCGGAGCTGGCCCAGGCGTTTTTGTTTGACAAGGACGGCCCCGGCCCCAAGGAAAAGTTGGCGGCCTACTACCACGGCATCGTCAAGGTGAAGGAGTAGGGCCGACTGTGTTCGGAGCTGTGTTTACGCATCCCCTTATAACCGTTTCTATCCGGTTCTAATGGATAGTTAAAAACAGCGAAAAACCGTTGAAATTGCAAGCATTGCAAGCAATTCCAACGGTTTTTCATTTGGCGCGGAAGGAGGGATTTGAACCCTATTCTTTCTGGCTGTTTTCAACGATCTGCGGGTTTCTGTGTTCAGAAGTGTGTTCAGCCGGAAAATATGTGTTCAGAAGCCCGCCTCCATCTTTTCCGCAGCGGCCTTCAGCTGGCCGTCCCGGACGTGGGTGTAGATGTCCATGGTGGTGGACAGCTGGGCGTGGCCAAGAAGCACCTGCGCCGTTTTGGGATCCACGCCGCTTTCCAGCAGGGCGGTGGCGTAGCCGTGCCGGATCTGGTGCGGCGTGACGGTGACGCCGCTGGCGTCTCGGTAGGCATCGTACAGCGAGGTGAAGTGATCGTTTGTCAGGAGGCTGCCATCCGGCTCCGCGAACAGGTAGCCTTTCCCCAGCTTTTTGGGGAGCAGCTTGGCCAGCGCCGGAAGCAGCGGAACGTCCCGGCATCCGGCGTCAGACTTCGGCTGCTTGATGTGGGGCGAATTGCCTACATGATACACGGATTTTTTGATGTGCACAAGATTTTTCTTTCGGTCGATGTCGGCGCCGGTGAGGGCCAGCGCCTCACCACGGCGGCAGCCGGTGTAATAAACGAGGAAGGCGAACAGGCCGAAGGGGAGGCCTGCGCCTTTTTTTATGAGTTCAATCTGCTCCGGAGGGGGCGCGTCCCGGTGGGTCTGCGTCAGATTCCGGGGCGGCTTCACGGCGCTGGCCGGGTTGTAGCTTATAACGCCGTCCACTTCGGCCTTTCGGAAAATCTGGCGGATGATCTGCAACTGGGTCACCACGGTCTTCCGGGCACGGGTGGCGGAGAAGTCCTTGATATACTGGTCGATCTCCTTTGCGGTGATCTCGCCGGGTGTCCGTCCGGCAAATTCCTTTTTGGCCCGGGCCAGCGCCGGACGGTAGCTTTTTTGGGTATTGTGCTCTAAGGTCGATTCGATCTCCGCCCACCATGCGTCCGCGATTTTCTCAAATACGGCGGCCTTTTCCGTTTCGATGCGGTCCGCCTCCCGGTCGAAGGCCTTGACTTTCTCCCAGACCTCCTTGTCGGTTTTTCCACGGAAGGCCTTACGCTTTCCGTTGATCCGGAGGATGGTCTCATGGAGGCCGTCAGGCCGGACGTAGTATTTTGGGTATCGTGCCATGGGTCACCCTCGCCAGAAGCCAATCTGGACGCAATGGAAGTCCAGATACAGCGCGTACATGGCAACCAGACACAGGAGCACCAGCAGGGCGGCAATGATCCGGTTACGGGTACGGACGCCATCCATCATGATCTTCATGGTTTTGCTGTTATCAACCAGATGCTTTTCCAGCTCCTTTTTGTGGGCGCGGAGTGTATCATTTTTAGCGCTGAGGACCTCCTCCGACATGGTGAGTTTGTCGGTGATCCCACAAAACTCGTCAATGGACACGCCCATCACCTTGCAGATTGGCCCAGCCGTTGTGATGGCTGGGGTTTTTGATTTTGCTGAAAAAAATTTTTTTACGGTAGACAACGGTAGATTACTCTGGTCGGCAATTTGTTGATAAGTGATGCCCAACTTTTTCCGCCGTTCCGCGCATATTTCTTGTAAAGTCACGATTCAGCCCCCAAAAGCACATAGATTTTTCTGTTTGTTTCTGCACAAAGTCACAATGTGGGCCTTGCGGGTTTATAGTCTTTTTTGTTACGGTAGCCATGCGGACAGGCAGACTCCCCCTCTGCCGTAAACGCAAACTGCCCCCGCCGCTTGTTGCAGAGGCGACGGGGGCACTTCTTATTCAGTTCCGTCCGGTGCCTCCACAACGTTTTTGTTTATACTAACAGCGTTGATCCAAAATAAGCAAAACCCAAAGACCAATAGGTACGATAAAAATTCCAAGTGCCCCATATTGCCAGTGGCAGATTGAATAAATCAAAAGCAAAGCGTCACCGATAACGCTTAACGCTGTGCCGATCGCCAACCATACGCCAAAGGCGGGCGCACCCATCCTGCAAACCTTTTCGCAGCCAGGAGTATATCTGGGCTTGCTGATACATACAGGCAGCCAAAACGGGCCGAGAAGAAAACCACCAAGGGCATGGGCCCAGCATGCGGACGATGCCCACCCTTTGACCCGCGTTATGACATAGCAAATCAAGCCACACAGCAAGAGAGCAAGCAACCCTCCGGAAATATAAATTATCATATTACGCCTCCGCTTAAATCTTGCAAAATTGGGCCGCTATCATTTTGACCGGCGGTCTGATTTCTGGCTTCTTTCCGATTCTCATGACAGAATTAAGGCCGCAGCGATCGGCCTTTGGGATATGATTGGAGGTACTTATGAGCACTCAGACCACCCGCACCGTGTCCGAATCGGACACAACTTACGCATTGGACCTGTTTGCATCTCTGTCCCCCGCAGATCAAGCGGAGATCATGGCTCTTGCCGTCTCCGCTTTAGCATCTCCGCAATGATCTCATTCTGAGCCTGCGGAGATAGCTGGTCAAAAATCCGGGCAAATTCCTGCGTCAGTCCGGCTCCTTCGGGAGCCGGGCTTTTTTCTTCTTTCCCGGTTAAGATGTAATCCGCAGATGTGTTCAGCGCTGCCGCTATTTTGGTTAAATGCCGAGTGTATGAAGATCTCTTCCGATTTCTCCATTCGCTGACGCGTGCGGGATCTACACCAATTTCTGCGGCAAAGTCCTTCTGCTCCCGGTATTTTGCATCCACCAAAGCAAAAAGACGGTCTACGGCGTCCATCGGAATCACCCCCAAATAATAGCCAAAATGCCAAAGTGGTAATTGTGCAACTATACGAAAACGCAAAAATGCCATTTATGCAATTGACAAATGCCAAAATGCGATTTAATATATAGCCACAGAGGACATAGCCCCAAGGACAATATATCACACCGGGGCAACGCCGTCAAGGCGGGAAAGGAGCAATTATGATCGTTAACAGAGTCAAGGAGCTGCGGACGGCTGCCGGGATGACCCAGAAGGCGCTGGCGGATCAGCTGGGCGTCACCGTGCCCACGGTGAGCAAGTGGGAGCTGGGCCAGCGGACTCCGGAGCTGGAGAGAGTTTTCCGCATGACGCTGATCTTCGGCGTCCCCATTGAGGAGATCGTCCAGCGGACGGAGAGCGCGTGAGAAGGGAGGAGCGGACATGGCACGAGAGCGTGAGAGCTTCCGGGATCAGCTGCAATCCTTACAGGCCAAATTCCCGGAGCAGGAGGTCCTGACCAAGGATCAGGCCTGCAAGCTGCTGGGGCTGGACTGGGACGCGCTGGTCCACAATGACGAGTTCCCGGCCAAGAAGGTGGGGAAGCGCTACATCATCCCCATTATCCCATTAGCACGTTGGATGGTTACATGGTAGCGCGGAAAGGAGGAAAAGACAATGGATAAGAAATGCCCTAATCTGTACCAAAGGGCAAGGCTGAGTACCGGAATGAGCCAAGAACGGGCAGCGGAGCTGCTTGGGCTGTCCCCGGAAAGTCTGAAGCAGTATGAGGGCGGAAAGACGGTGCCCAAGGACGAGACGGTGGCCAAGATGGTGGAGGTGTACAGCTGCCCATGGCTGGCATTGGAGCACGCGCAGGCCACGGACACGCTGGGCGTGATGCCCAAGGCGGAGCCGAGGCCGCTGCCCATGGCAAGCATCGCCCTTCGGAACCGTCTGCAAGACGCGACGGGCCGGCTGGACGCCCTGCTCCGGATCGCGGAGGACGGCGTGATCGACGAGGCTGAGCGGCCGGAGTTTGATGACATCGTTCTGGAGCTGAGGGATACCATGGCGGCCATCTATCAGGTGATCTACTCAGGCGCAAAAAAAGAACGCCCCGAGGCGGCAACCTCAGAGCGTTCAGGGGGAAAAGTGTGTGGTATTGGATCAACCACTGGATGTATCAATTATAGCACAAGGTCCACGCTGCACGCAAGCCCTAATTTTTGCCGGGAAGGGGGCGCATCCCTGTGACCGGTTGGGCAATGTTTTTCATGATCGTCGGCGTGGCGACGGTGGCGGCAATCCCGCTGCGGATCGTGGACTGTATCGAAAAGCGAAAGATGAGGGGGCAATATGGCAGAGCATGAGATCAGGTCTGGCCGTGGAGACGGCTTCACGGTCCTGTATAACTCAATGGTCAAGGATGACCGTCTGCCGCTGGAAGCAAAGGGTCTGTTTGCCTATATCATGTCCCGCCCGCCGGACTGGAAATTTACGGTTTCCGGTCTGGCGGTCAGCACCAAGACGGGCAAGGATAAGATCCGGCGCATTTTGGCGCAACTGGAGCAGGTGGGATATTTGCTGCGGGAACAGGGGCACAAGGAAAATGGCACTTTTGGCGGCAACGTCTACGTTTTACAGGACTTTGCGCCACCGTTGTCGGAAAACACCGACAACGGTGAAAACCGGCAACGGGAAAAGCCGTTGACGGCTTTCCCGACACAACCCAATAAAGATTATAACCCAGTAAAGATTAAATATAACCCCCCTATAGTCCCCCCAGAGGACCCGGCGTTCGACGCCTTCTGGGCTGCTTACCCACGGCATGTGGATAAACAGAAGGCCCGCCGGGCGTGGGCGAAGCTGAAGCCGGACGGGGCGCTGGTGGAGACCATCCTCCGGGCGTTGAAGGCTCAGTTAGCCTGTGAGCAGTGGACGCGGGACGGCGGGGCGTACATCCCCTATCCCGCCACATGGCTCAACGGCCGCCGGTGGGAGGACGAGCTGCCGGGGCGGTCCGATTCGGACCGGGGCGGTGAGAGCCGGGAGGTCAACGGATGGGAAACGTAAGGACAGACGAAAAGCTGGATCACCTGCTGGACGCGGAGCGGGCGGTGATCGGGGCCATGCTGGTGGACCCGGATGTGGTGCGGCCCCTGCTGTCCCGGGTGCGGGACGCTGATTTTTACAATCCTGCCAACCGGCTGATCTTCCAAGCGGCCCGGGCGCTGTTCCGGGCGGGGGTCACGCCGGACGCCGTGACCATCCGGGACAAGATCGGCCCGGACTACTCCCGGTACATGGCGGAGCTGGTGGAGATCACGCCCACCGCTGCCAACTGGGAGGCTTACGCGGAGGCCATGCGGTCGCAGGCAACCGTCCGCCGGATCCATGAGTTTGCCGACGCTCTGAGCGCGGCTCAGACGGTGGAGGACTGCCGGCCGGTGTGCGCCAAGCTGTCCCGGGAACTGAGCGAGGGGACCAGCGTGGAGGCTTGGACCATGGCGCAGATGACCGAGGACTTCTGTCAGGCGCAGGATCCGGATGCCCCGGCGCCGGTGTACATCGACTACGGTCTGGACTTCCTCAAGGGCCGGACCTACACGAAACCGGGAGACGTGGTCATTATCGGCGGCTATCCCTCCGACGGCAAGACGGCGCTGGCCTTGCAGATGGCCTACCGGATGGCCCAGGAACACCGGGTCGGTTTTTTCAGCCTGGAGACGGACAAGGCCAAGATCCGGGACCGGCTCATGGCTGCCGTGGTGCAGATCGACTTTGACCGGATTAAAAACCGCACTCTGACCGAGGATGACTGGCGGGCCTTCGCCGAGAAGTCCGCTGACATGGCGGGGCGGGGCCTGACGGTGGTGGAGGCATCCGGCATGACGGCCACCACCATCCAGAGCGTCAGCCAGGCGTATGGCTTCGACGTGATCTTTCTGGACTACATTCAGCTGGTCAGCCCGGAGATCGACCAGCGGGCGCCCCGCAGTGAGCAGATGGCGGCGGTGTCCCGGCAGCTGCACACCTTCGCCCAGAAATCCGGGACGCTGGTGGTAGAGCTGGCCCAGCTGAGCCGGCCGGACAAGGCCGCCGGATGGCGGGCGCCGGTGATGAGCGATCTGAAGGAGTCCGGCCAGTTTGAGCAGGACGCGGACATGATCTTCATGGTCTACCGTCCGGACCCCAAGGCCAAGGACGGCCCGGAGCTGGACCAGAACAAGCACCGGGTTTTGAAAATTGCGAAGAACAAGGAAGGCCCCCGTGGGGCGTGGTACATGGTATTCGACGGGCCGAAGCAGACGTTTTCGCTGCTGGTCAACCCGGACGGCCGCTCCGTCATGCGGCAATTTTCTGCCGCCGGGAAGGCGGCCAAGCAGCGGCCCCGGCAGGTGAGCTTCTGGGGCGACGGGTCCGACTGGACCGAGGCCACGGCGGACACCGAGACGCCGTGGGATGACGAGAACAAGGGGGAGAAAGCGTGAAGATCGGAGATATTTTGCATTTGGAACCGACGCTGGAGGCGACCAGCGGGCTGGGCACTGTAGGGCCGATTCGGTCGCGGGTGATCTACATCCACCCGGCGGGGCGGTACTACACGGTGGAGTTCTGCAATCCCATCACCGGAGAGCGGTGGCGGGAGGCCTTCTGGCCTGAGCTGGCGCCGCATTTTAAGGCCGTAAGCACTGCGGTCTGAGGATCAAACCAAGGGGGAAAGGTGAATATGAAAACAATCGCGGTATTGAATTTCAAGGGCGGAGTCGGCAAAACCGTCACCACCGCCACGCTGGCGTATCTGCTGGCGAAGCAGGGCAAGCGGATCCTGCTGATCGACGGGGACAGTCAGGGCAATCTGAGTATGTCCTTCGGGATCGACGCGGAGGAGGGCGCGGACACGCTGGCCCTCCTGACCGAGGGCGCCGGTTACTATCCGGAGTTTGTGACGCCTACCGTCTATGACGGCATCGACCTGATCCCATCCGACATCAACCTGCTGGTGGCAGACCGGCACATGGCCCAGAGCGGCGTAGGCCGGATGCAGCGGGCCATCGCGGATCTGCGGGACGCCATCGAGGAGGACGCGGACCAGGACAACGCCTACGATCTCATCCTGATCGACTGCCCTCCGGCACTGTCGGCAGCCTGCACGGCGGCGCTGGCCGCTGCGGATGAGGTCATCATCCCCATCCGGCTGGACTACTACTCTACCGGCGGCATGGCCAATCTGGCGGAGCAGCTCCAGCACATGCGGGCCATCAACCCCCGGCTGTCGGTGCTGGGCGTGCTGGTGACGCAATTCACGCACATGGCGGACGAGAAAGAGGCCCTTGCGGCCATCCGGGGCGGGGCGCTTCCGGTGTTTGAGACGGTGATCAGGTTCTCCAAGGCCGTCCCCAGCGCGACCTTCCAGAAGGTCCCGCTGCCGGTGGCCCGTCCCTACTGCGCGGCCAGCAAGGACTACGCCGAGCTGGTGAAAGAAATCTCCGGGAGGTGCTGAGGATGGAAAAGCGGAAATTTAACGTGATGGATGTGCTGGGTGAGCAGCTGGCCGGTGTGGCGGAGCTGAACACTTCCGGCCCGGAGCAGATTGAGTACATCGACATCGGCCTACTGGACGGCGACGAGCGGAATTTCTACCAGCTGACGGACATTGACGAGCTGGCGGACAACATCCAGATGTGCGGCTTGCAGCAGCCTATCCGGGTGCGGGCCGGTGAGGGCGGACGGTTCACCATCGTCAGCGGCCACCGTCGCCGGGCCGCCTTGGCTCAGCTTGTGGAAAAGGGACTGGATCAGTTCCGCCGGGTGCCCTGCATCCGGGAGAAAGACGATGTCTCCCCGGCGCTTCAGGAGCTCCGGTTGATCTTTGCCAACAGCTCCACCCGCAGGCTCACCAGCGCGGAGATCGGCGAGCAGGCGGAGCGTGTGGAGGCGCTTCTGTATCAGCTCAAGGAGGACGGCTTTGAGTTCCCGGAGGGCCGGATGCGGGATTTTGTGGCTGCCGCCTGCAACACTCACGGCTCTAAGCTGGCCCGGATCAAGGTGATCCGGGAGCGGCTATTGAGCAACTTCCGCACGGAGTGGGAGCGTGGGTCCATCCCGGAGCAGGCCGCCTATGCGCTGGCTCAGTTTCCGGCGGATATGCAGGAGCGGATCTCCGGAGCATTTCTTCGGCTGCCCAACGGCCCCAAGATGGAGCGGCTGCTGAAGCTCTACAAGGAGGACGGTTACCGCTGGGAACCCTGCCTGACCTGTCCGGACGGAAAGGCGTGCAAGCGGGGAGACGTTTTCCTCCGGCATGACGCGGATGCCCTTGCTTATGAGACCTGCGGCGGTAAGACGTGCTGTCTGGACTGCCGCCGGGCTACGGAGGAGTGTTACGCCTGCGACAATGCCTGCTCCAAGGCAAAGGCTAAGCGCAAAGAGAAACTGGACGCAAAGAAGGCGGACGCGAAGAAGGCTGCTGAAAAATATCAGCGGAAACTTGAGCGGGAACTCCAGGTCAGCGCGGCCCGTCTGGCCAGAGCGGCGGACGCTGCCGAACTGCCGGATGCTGCCACTGCCATCTGGTCCCGATACAGCGGTGGCTACACGGTGGGCAAACTGCGGAAGTTTGCCTCCGGGGATTTTCAGGGCGAACACGTTTGGGTCAACGAGCTGGAGCCGGAGAATATCTACAACGTTGACAAGACAGCCAAGGCGCTGCACTGCTCCGCCGACTACATCGTGGGCCTGACGGACGAGTTGACACCGCCGGCGCTGCCGGAGGGCCAGCTGATGATCGCCGGATGGATGCCCGGCAGCACCAACCCGGCGGAGCCGGGAGAGTTTGCAACTTATGTGGATCTGGGTGACGGGAAGCTGCTGAAACGGTTTTTTGACTGGGATGGCCAACACTGGATGATGCCGGGCGGCATTGAGGCACAGGCCCCCGTGGCCTGGTGGATGCGGCTGCCGCCTGTCCCAGCGGCAGGGAAAGGAGCGGACACATGAGATACACAGGGCGCGGGAAGCGCCGCAGCCGGGTTCTCCCGGTGCTGACTCTGGCGGCCGCCGTGACTGCCGTGATCCTGCTGACGGTAGCGGTCAAGGGTGTGGCCCTATGACCGCGCCTCCGTGCCTAAACTGCCCGGATCGCCGGATCGGATGTCACGATCCGGCGGTTTGCCCCCAGTGGGCGGCCTATGATGAGATCCATCGGGCAGAGCTGGCGGCCATGCCGTCCTACAGAGAGCGGGAGGACATGGTAGAGTATATCAAGGACAGGCGGCGGCGCTACATGCCGGGCCGCTGGAAAAAGGAGAAATCATGCTGAATCATATCGTACTGATGGGGCGTTTGACCCGTGACCCGGAGCTGCGGCATACCGGAAACGGAACCGCTGTGGCGTCCTTCTCTCTGGCGGTCGACCGGGACTATAAGGGCCAGTCCGGCGAGAAGGAGCCGGACTTCGTGGACATCGTGGCGTGGCGCTCCACGGCGGACTTCGTGAGCAAGTTTTTCACCAAGGGCCGCATGGCCGTGGTGGAGGGCCGCTTGCAGATCCGGGACTGGAAGGACAAGGACGGGAACAACCGGCGCTCCGCTGAAGTGGTGGCGGAGCATGTGTATTTTGGCGATAGCAAGCGGTCCGAATCGGACACGCCGCCTGCGTCAGGGGACTTCCGGGAGATCCCGGAGGATGAGGAAGGAGAGCTGCCATTTTGAGAGATCAAGAACTCGTAAATGCCTTGAGATGCGTTTCAACAGCAGGCGGGCCAATGGGCGACTGCAAGAAATGTCCGTTTTACAAAACGGAGCCGGTCCCGGAAGATCTGGCGGGAAAAGTCAATTTGACAGAGTGGTCCTCCTGCGATGTTGACGCGGTGGGGCTTGCCGCAGCCGACCGGATCGCCAACCAGAGCACCCACATCGCGGCGCTCCAGCAGGAAATCGAAAAGCTGCGGGGGCAGAACGAGCAACTGCGGGAAGCGGCTGCGCTGGTGGCCAAGGAGAGCGCGGAGCTGCTTGAACGGCGGTGGATTCCGGTGGAGGAGAATTTATATCCCGCGGACGCCAATCTCGCTGGTGGCTGTGGCGGCGGCAATCCCCGTCAAGTGATCGCCTACGTTACCAATCCAGACGCTCCCAGAAATTGCTGTGCCGGCGGCTTTGACTCTACCAAAATTGGTGAGGAGGCAGAATGATGGATGCTGTGGAGTTTTGGAAAACATTATGCAGAATGTGCAACTGTGAGTGCTGCAACTGCGAGTTCAGGAAAAGGCTCAGCGTGTTTGAAACATGCACAGCCTGGAGAAAAACCCACCCGGACGAGGCCGTTGCCATTGTGGAGCGGTGGGGCGCCGAGCACCCCATCAAAACCCGCCAGAGCGAGTTCTTGAAGCATTACCCTGACGCACAAATTGATTCTGGCTGTCTTAATGCCTGCCCAATGGATGTATTCGGCAATATGGGTATCAACTGCAACAAGCAAACTTGCTATGAGTGCAAAAAGGAGTTCTGGCTTACGGAGGTGGAAAATGCTGAAACCAAGTGATCTGACGAAGGCGGAACTGCTGCAAGTGGTAGAAATGCTGGCCATGAAGACAGGCCCGTATTATTTGGATCGTGCGCTGGGACGAATTAGGCTCCAGCGCAACGACGCCCACCACGAAAGGTGTGTGAAGCTGATTGACGAAGAACAAAAGCACTATGCAGCCTATTTTGACCTCCTTCGCCCATACGAGGGCAAGCCCATTGCGGATGTACCTCCGGACGTTTTGGAACAAGCGCAGGCAGAGTTGGACAAGGCGAGAGCGGCTGGACAAGAGTGGAACAGGCGGAATGGAATCAAACTGAAAGGGAGGGTAAGTGATGAAAAAGTGCACCGGTGAAAACTGCCCCATGCAGGTGGGCTATGACGTTGAAAAATGCGCCGCAATCGATAAGTGCCCGTATCGCACGTGGCCCGTTACCATTGCCGACCGGATCCGGAGCATGACGGACAAGGAGCTGGCCGGGGTGCTGTGCGATTTCCGGATGGATATCATCGTGAAAAACCTCTCTGGTGTTTCGACGATGCCAGCAGATTGGTATGAAATTAAAAAATGGCTTGAATCTCCGTGGGAGGGCAAGCCGTGAGCGAGGCTCAGAATGGAGGGGATGAAGGATGAGTAAGGCTGTTATGCTGAGCATTCGCCCCAAGTGGGTGGAGAAGATCGCCAGCGGTGAAAAGCCCATCGAAGTCAGAAAGACCAAGCCGAAGCTGGAAACGCCGTTTAAGTGCTATATCTACTGCACAAGTGGTCATCCGTATATCTCCGTAAAGGGTGGAAATCTGGACAGGGATACCGACCGGACCAATACGGTCGGCAGATGCAACGGCAAGGTTATCGGCGAGTTTGTGTGCGACTACATCCTACAACGATGTGAGATGGCAAATGCAGACATTGCCGAACAGCAATCCTGTATTCGCCGCGAAGATATCTATTTCAAATATTCCGAAGAGGGAAAACACTATATTTACGGCTGGCACATCTCCGACCTGAAAATCTACGATGCACCGAAAAAGCTGGGGGAGTTTTGGCGAGACTGTCTGGAATACTCGGAGCTTAGCACAAACTGTTGGTCTTGCGAAAATGTTTGCGGAGATGGCGACGAAACGGACTGCAACACGGACGGGCGGCTATATCTTCACCGCCCGCCCCAAAGCTGGTGCTATGTGGAGGAGGGCTGACGATGGCTGAGTACATTGGACGGGACGCGGCGATTAAGGCCGCAAAGCACGCGTGGACAAAAGGGCTTGAGCCGTCGCAGTATATTGAGGCCCTGCCCGCCGCTGACGTGGCACCAGTGGTGCATGGAGCGTGGCAAGTAACAGACAGATTTAAGGCCTGCAGCGTATGCGGATATGCTTTTGCTCGATTATTGCCAGACAAATACTGCCCCCACTGCGGGGC
>OBAI01000592.1_pt1 | contig 37359 bp, 35 predicted proteins | sample 1517461 | NCBI WGS metagenome assembly OBAI01 (sample SAMN04571696, study PRJEB22368) | human gut metagenome | biome: human gut; material: stool | host: Homo sapiens | place: Luxembourg | collected 2012-06-29
CCACGCACTCGCACTCGCTCTCCTGCCCCAGAGAAAGCGGGCAGGCAAAGGTCATATAGATGTGGGGATTGAAGCCCAGCGTATGCCACACCGGCAGGCCGCTGCGCTTGAGCACCCGCTGCATCACCCGCTGCAGGTCCAGCAGAGAGATGTAGGAGGCCTCATTCTTTTTCTCAAACGAGATTCTTACTGTAATCAAAGCAGGGACCTCCTAACAGATGATTTGCACCGCAGCCGTGGCAGGCACGGTTGCAGGGCTGGGTGGTCTGGGCGGCAAGAGCCTTGTTGTATTCCCGCACCAGATATTCGTGGGTGACGCCGTAATCCATGTGAGACCAGGGGGTCACCTCGTCCAGACCGATGGGGCGCTGGCAGTAGAATGCCGGGTCGATGCCCATGTCGGCAAAGGTCTGCAGCCAGGTATCATACTTGAAGCATTCTTCCCAGCCGTCGAAGTAGCAGCCGCGCTTGTAGGCTTCCACAATGACCGGGGCAAGGCGGCGGTCGCCCTTGGCGAACACGCCCTCCAGGAAGCTGGTGGTGCTGTCGTGGTAGTTGACCTTGATCTTGCGGCTGTGGACGCTCTCCAGCAGGTGCTTCTGCTTGGCCTGCAGGGTCTCAGCGGTATCCATGGGCACAAACTCGAAGGGGGTATGAGGCTTGGGCACGAAGCAGGCGCAGCTGATGGTCACCTGCACGCCTTTGCCCTTGCCGCGCTTGGGCAGCGAATAGTACAGGTCCACCACCTTCTGGGCGGTCTCGGCGATGCCCTCAATGTCCTCCATGGTCTCGGTGGGCAGACCCATCATGAAGTAGAGTTTGACCGAGGTGTAGCCCGCGTTGAACGCGATGGTGCAGGTCTTTTCGATCTCGTCCCAGGTGACGTTTTTGTTGATGACGTTGCGCAGACGCTGGGTACCGGCTTCGGCGGCAAAGGTCAGGCCGCTCTTGCGCACCCTGGTGGTCTTCTCGATCAGGCTCTGGGAGAAGTTGTCCACACGCAGAGACGGCAGCGACAGGCTGACGTGCTCCTTGGGGGCCCACTCGTTCAGGTCGTCCAGCAGTTCTTCCAGCTGGCCGTGGTCCGAAGTGGACAGGCTGGAAAGGCTGAGCTCCTCATAACCGGTATTGGCGCACAGCTCCTGCGCCGCCTTGTTCAGCAGGCTGGCATCACGCTGACGCATGGGGCGGTACAAAAAGCCCGCCTGACAGAACCGGCAGCCGCGCACGCAGCCGCGCAGCACCTCGATGCTGGCGCGATCCTGAATGGCACCCACCATGGGCACCACGAAGTTCGTCGGCGGGGCAAACTCGTTCAGATCCTTGATGATGGCCTTGGTGATGCGGGCCGGGATGCCCGGCTCGTTGGGCGTGATGGACTTGACCCTGCCGTCCTCGTAATACTCCACATCATAGAACGCCGGGATGTAGATGCCGGGAATTTTGGCGATGCGCTGCAGCAGCTCCTTTTTGGAGACGCCGCCTTCCTTTTTGGCCTTTTCGATCTCGGCGCAGATGCCGGGCAGCTGGTTTTCACCCTCACCCAGCTGGACCACATCGAAGAAATCCGCAATGGGTTCCGCATTGCAGGCGCAGGGACCGCCCGCCACGATCAGCGGCCAGCTCTCGTCACGGTCTTTGGAATAGAACGGGATGCCCGCCAAGTCCAGCATGGCCAGAATGTTCGTATAGGAAAGCTCGTACTGCAGGGTAAATCCCACTGCATCAAAGGCAGTCAGCGGGTCTTTGCTCTCCATGGTGTAGAGCGGCAGGTGCAGACGCTCCATCTCGGCCTTCATATCGAGCCACGGCATGAAGGCACGCTCGCACCACCAGTTCTCGTGGCTGTTGAGCAGCTCGTAGAGGATCTTCTCGCCGAGGAAGGACATACCCACCTCGTAGGTGTCCGGGAAGCAGAATGCAAAGCGGACGTCCATCTTTTCTTTGTCTTTATATACGCTGCCGGGTTCGCCGCCGGTGTAGCGGCCGGGTTTCTGCACCCGTCCCAGCGCTTCTTTCAGTTTGGGATCAAACATTGAGTCCTCCAAATAAACAATCCTGATTTACACGTCTTTTTATTGTACCCGAAACCGGATGTTTTTTCAATCGTTTCCCGCCAAATTTTTGTGCGAGTTCCACACAGCATACAGGCAGGCGGCCATCTGCGCGCCGTCCAGCGGCGGGATGGGCAGCAGGTTGAAGCTGCCCGTGAGCAGATTGGCGGCCAGAAAGGCGCTGCCCCGGATGGTCATGTTCCGGCCCAGCCGCAGCGCCCAAAGGCTCGCCAGCAGAAAGTTGACCGCCGGGCCGGCCGCCGCCAGCCAGAACCGCCGCCCCGGGGATAGCGCATTCCCGCAAAGGCGCATGCAAAAGCCGGTCATGGTCACCTCAATGACCGGAAAACGGTGGAAAAACGCGCAGTAGAGCAGAATATGCCCCCACTCGTGCAGAAAAGCCGCCAGCAGGCCCAGCCGCAGAAAGCCGCTGGCGTCAAAGTAGAGCAGAACATACAGCGCCCCGCACAGCAGCATCGGGTCACGGAAGACCAGCGGCCCCAGCCGCCGGGTATCACGATGCTTCATCGGCAAGGCCCAGCGCTGCCGCCGGGTCTTGGGCGGTGCCCTGCTCCCACAGCTCAAAGTGCAGGTGCGCCCCGGTGGCGCGGCCGGTCTGCCCGGCAGTGCCAAGCACCTGCCCCGCCTGCACCACCTCCCCGGCCCGGACGTAACAATACTGCAGATGGGCGTACCGTGTCTCCCGGCCATCCGGGTGCAGCAGGTACAGACAGTTGCCGTAACTCTCGCTGCGGCTGGCCCGGGTCACCACACCACCCTCTGCCGCAAGGACGGCGGTGCCCTCTGCACAGGCAAGGTCGATGCCTTTGTGGAACGCCGTCTCTCCCGTGAAGGGGTCGTCCCGCCAGCCGTAGGCATCCGAAACGCGGTATTGCGTTGTTTTCAGCGGGAAGCAGAGTGTCTCCCGCTTTGTCTGCGCCCGCACCGGCAGCACGGCCGCGATGCAGAGCAGCAGCAACAGCGAGACCGTCGCCCCAAAAAGCCCTGCTCTCGGCCCATGTTTTCTCCATTTTGTGAGCTGCCCGGCTCGTCCGCTTCGCTTTGCCCGCATACGCTTTCCCCTTTCCGCTGTAGTCCACTGTATGCAGGCGGGCACGCAAAAAGACCCGGCAGAGCGCTTGCTCTGCCGGGCCTTGTAAAGTTTTATTTACGGAACTTGAAGAAATCGAGGATGCGTTTCAACGGATTCTTTGGCGCGTGTGTTTCTGCCACCGGCTTCACCGGCCGCGGGGCGGGCGCTTCCGCCTTGGGTGCAGGCTGCGCCGGACGCGGCTTATTGTTCACCATCTGCTCCAGCTGGTCAAAATGATCCGGGCTTTCCGGGGCCGGTTCCTCAGCAGGCACAGGAGCCTTTCCCGGTTCGTTCTGCGGCGCAGCGATATTTTCGGCCGGGGCCGCTGCCTTTTCCGGTTTGGGCTGTTCTTCTGCAGCGGGTGCAGCTTCGGTTCCCACAGGTGCGGCGGCAGGTCCCGGAGCGGGAGCCTCCGGTTCTGGGGCCAGCGTCGTCGGCTTCCAGGGTTCGGGCTGGGTCCAGTCATCCTTCAGCAGGTCGTACATGCCCATCTGGCCGTTGACCAGTTCCTCGCCCTCGGCGGGCTTCACCTTCTGGTAGCTGCCGTCCGGGCGCATCTCACGGGCGTTGACGTTATCCCGCAGCTGCAGCTGCAGGATGTCGGTGAGTTTTTGCACCAGCACCGGGTCTTCCACCCGGACGCCTACCTCCACGCGGCACTCGGTGTTGCGGGTGAGGAAGTCGCCGGATGCGATGTAGATGCGGGTGTGCACGCCGTCGAAGAAGCTGTAGATGCGGCCGTGCTCAAGGTAGCGGCCCACGAGGCTGCGGATGTGCAGGTTCTCGGTCTTGCCGGGCACACCGGCGCGCACGCAGCAGATGCCGCGCACGATCATGTCGATGCGCACTCCGGCACAGCTGGCTTCCTGCAGTTTGAGAATGATGTCGCGGTCGCTGATGGAGTTGTTTTTCAGGATCATTGCCGCCGGGCGGCCCATGCGGGCGGCCGAGATGACATGGTCCATTTCTTCCAGCAGCACGCTCTTGAACCGCAGCGGGGCCACCAGCATCTTGTCGCTTGTCTCGGTCAGCTGCTGCACGGCAAGGTTCTGGAACACATTGGAGGCTTCCTCGCCGATGCCCTGATCTGCCGTGATGAAGGAATGATCGGTGTAGAGCTCGCTGGTCTTCTCGTTGTAGTTGCCGGTGCCGATCTGGGTGATATAGGAGTAGCCGTCCTTCCCCTTTTTGGTGATGAGGGTGAGCTTGGAGTGGACCTTGTAATCCTCAAAACCGTAGATGACAGTGCAGCCTGCGCTTTCCAGCTGCTTGGACCAGTCGATGTTGTTCTGCTCGTCAAAGCGGGCGCGCAGCTCCACCAGGGCCACGACTTCCTTGCCGTTTTCGGCGGCTTCCGTCAGCGCCTGCACGATCTGGGACTCCCGCGCCATGCGGTAGAGGGTCATCTTGATGGAGATGACGTCCGGGTCGTGGGCGGCCTTTTTCAGCATGGCAATGAAGGGCCGGATGGACTGGTACGGGTAGCTGAGCAGCACATCGTGCTTCTGCACCTCGGCGGCAAGGTCGTAGTCCGACGGGGGCAGCATGGGCCGGGCCGCCGGGTAGAACAGTTCCGGGCGGCCCTCGGCTTCGATGCGGCCGGTGAGCTTGTAGAAAAAGCTCAGGTCCAGCGGGCTTTTCTGCTCGAACACCCGCTTGTGGGTCAGCAGCAGCCGGTTGCACAGCAGCCGTTCTACCTCCGGCGCGGGCGCAGGCGTGATCTGCAGGCGCACAGCAGCCAGTTTGCGGCGGCGCTTGAGCAGCTCGGTCATGATCTCGCGGTAATCGATGTCATGATCCATCATGCCTTCTTTCACGTCGATATCCGCATTGCGGGTGACGCGGAACAGGCACTTTTCCAGAATGGTCTCCTTGCCGAAGATGCTGGCTGCAAAGTGCAGCACCAGTTCTTCGGTAAGGGCAAACAGCGTTTCGCCGTCCTTTTTAATGAAGTGGATGCGTTCCATCTGGCTGGAAATGGGGATGATGCCCAGGCTCTGCCCGGCAGGGTGCTTTTCCTTGAGCAGCACGCCGAGGTAAATTTCCTTATTGCGCAGGAACGGGAACGGGTGGCGGTTGTCCACGATCTGCGGGCTGAGGATCGGGAACAGCTCGGTCTGGAAATACTTCTTCCAGACATGCTCGTCCTCTTTGGTCAGCTGATCGAAATCCACCTTGCGGTAGCCATTTTCGGCCAGTGCTTCCAGCGCTTTTGCGTAATATTTGTCGCAGTCCTCCTGCAGCTGGGCGGTTTTGGGCATGATGGCGGCAAGCTGCTCGGCGGCCGTCATGTTGGTCTTGTTCTCGCGCTTTTCCTTTTTGCCCTTTTCCTGCTCCAGGTTCGCGCGCTCCTGCAGAGAGCCCACGCGCACCATGAAGAACTCGTCCAGATTGGAGCCATAAATGGCAAGGAACTTGACCCGCTCGGCCAGCGGCACGTTTTTATCCTTGCCCAGCGCAAGGACCCGCCGGTTGAAGTCCAGCCAGCTCAGCTCGCGGTTGATAAAAATGGTATCGTCGCTCATGTTCATTCCCCTTTTTTCCGCTCTGCGGGCAAGCGTTGCCGCAGTTCAGCGCACAGTTGCCTGGCCTGCCCAGGAGGCCACGATGTCTTCGGTCAGGCCCGGAACGTCTGCCGCATCTGCCACCTGCGCGAACGGCCCATACTGCTGCCGGTATGCCACAATGGCCCGGGCACGGCTCTCGCCCACGCCGGGCAGGGTGCACAAAGCATCCACGTCGGCGGTGTTCAGGTCCACCCGGGTGTAGGCAGAAAGCGTCTGCCCGTCCGGCAATGACTGTTCCTCTGTGCCCTTCAGCGGGACCGCGAACCGAAATGCCAGCACCGCACATACAATGGCTGCCGCCAGCGAGAGCAGAACGAGCGCTCTTTCCCGCCGGGCGGCTTCGGGCCGAAGTTGTTCTTTCATTGTACCCGACTTTCCTCTAAAAAGAAAGGCCTCTGCGGAAGAATTTGCAGAGGCCTTGCACAAACTTTACACGGATTTTTCGGCATCCCGCACCATACGGTACAGCACTTCCACCGCTGCACCCGCAGATGCGTCGGTCAGGGTGACGTTCTGGGCGGCAAGGCGCAGCTCTGCCGGGGCATCGGCTGCAGCCGCGCTCCGGCTGGCCGCGCGCACCAGTTCCAGCATCGGCATGCCGCCGGCCAGCACCAGCACGTTCTCCGGCTCTACGCCCGCCGGGCCGCAGACAGCGTCCAGCATTTCTTTGCCGGAGACGGTCTTCGGGGTCAGCAGCAGGGTGTCCGGCGCAGCGCGCTCCCCCAGCAGCACAGCCGTGCGGTCGCCCAGTGCCTTGCCCAGCAGCGAGACCATGGGCACTGCCTTGCTGTCCTGATACAGCAGCACCCGCAGCACGTTCTCGCCCTTGATGTCTGCCGCATTCGCCAGCAGATAGGGCGTCCACTCCTGCTGCAGGTGGCGTTCCAGCGCGTTGCTCATGCGCAGCACGCGGGTGGTGCCGTCGGTCATTTGCAGAGCAATGCCCACGCCCGCCGCAGAGGGCAGCTGCGCGAACAGGTCAGCGTCCTGCCCGGCAAAGCTGCACAGCGGCTGGCGGGTGCCGTCGGCATAGTGATAGGCCATGGTGCCGCCGCAGACCAGCGCAGGCGCTGCCAGCCGCACGCTGCCCAGAATCGACCGCACCGCCCGGGGCGAACGCTGGGAAAAGACTGTGAAGCGGCCGCCGCGGCTGGAAAACAGCTGCAGCACATCCCGCACCACCTGGGTCAGGTTGCCGTCTGCACCCAGCAGCAGATTGTCCAGATCACACAGGACCAGCGTGGATTCCAGAGACTGATTCATACATTTCCCCTCCTGAGCGTTGCAAGAAAATGGGTAAAGTAATCCGGCAGTTCCGAATCAAAGCGGAGCTGTTCGCCGGTGATGGGGTGCACAAAGCCCAGCGTTTTGGCGTGCAGACACTGGCCGTGCAGGCTGGTGATGCAGTTGTGGGGGCCATAGACCGGGTCCCCCGCTACCGGGTGCTGGATGGACGCCATGTGCACGCGGATCTGGTGCGTGCGGCCGGTCTTCAGGCGGCATTCCAGCATGGTGAAGTTGTTCAGTCGTTCCAGCACCTTATAGCCCGTATAAGCGTACTTGGTGTGGGGCTCACTGGCCGGGTAGACCGCCATTTTTTTGCGGTCAGTCTTGCTGCGGCCGAGGTTGCTTTCCACAAAGCCTTCGTCCTGGGCAAAGCCGCCGTAGACGATGGTGTTGTAGGCACGCTCCACGCTGTGCACCGCCATCTGCTGCGAAAGGCCGATGTGGGTCGCATCGTCCTTTGCCACCACCAGCAGGCCGCTGGTGTCCTTGTCGATGCGGTGGACGATGCCGGGGCGTATCTCGCCGCCGATGCCAGAAAGGCTGCCCTTGCAGTGCCACAGCAGTGCATTGACCAGCGTGCCGTCCGGGTTGCCCGGGGCCGGGTGCACCACCATGCCCTTGGGCTTGTTCACCACCAGCAGATGCTCGTCCTCATAGACGATATCCAGCGGGATGTCCTGCGGCACAGCCTCGATGGGCTTTGCGTCCGGGATCTCCAGAAGGATGGTGTCCCCTGCCTTGAGCTTGAGGCTTTTGGCCACCAGCTTGCCGTTGCACAGCACATGGCCGTCTGCCACAAGGGCCTGCAGCGCCGAGCGGGAAAGGCCGGTATCTTCGCCGCTGAGAAAGCGGTCGATGCGCTGGCCAGCCGTCTCCGGCTCCACGATAAATTCACGCTGTTCCATGGTTTACTGCTCCTTTGCGTTTTCGCCGTGCAGTTCTTCCAGAAAGATCACCAGCACCCAGAGCCCCACGCCCACGCACACACAGATGTCCGCAAAGTTGAACACTGCAAATCGCATGAACAGCAGGTTGATATAGTCCACCACCTCGCCGTTGAGCACGCGGTCGATCAGGTTGCCGATGCCGCCGCCCAGCACAAGGATCATGGCCGCCTGCTGCAGGTATTTGCCGCGGCTGCGGAAGAACAGCACATAGGCCACCGCCAGCAGCGCCGCGCTGGTGGCGATGATGAGGAACAGCTGTTTGCCGCTGAGCAGGCTGAATGCCATACCCTGATTGAGCACAAAGCGCAGTTCCACCACATGGGGGATGAACGGCATCGCGCCCACCGGCTGCAGAGCGTTCACCGCCCACAGCTTGATGGCCTGGTCAATGCCCACCAGCGCCGCCACAGCCGCCAGATTGAAAAGAACAAAAGCCATAGGATAACTCCCAAATCATTCAGTATAAAAAACGGCGCTCCCCGGGTAAGGGAGCGCCGCCCTTTTCAAAACAGTTCTGTTTTTACGCGGAAGGTTTATGCTTCCACAACGCTGGCGCAGCGTGCGCACAGGGTGGGATGAGCGGCGTGGGTGCCGATGGAAGCAGAGTACTTCCAGCAGCGCTCGCACTTCTCGCCGGTGGCGTGTGCCGCAGCAACGCCCAGACCTTCGACAGCGCTGGCAGCGCCGCCCTCACCCTTGACCAGCTCCACATGAGAGACGATCATCAGGTCGGCCAGCTCATCCATGGGGATGCTGTTCAGCAGGTCATAGACAGCGTCATTGCAGTACAGGGTGACAGCAGCTTCCAGAGAAGCACCAATGGTCTTCTCGGCACGGGCCTGCTCCAGCACCTTCTTCACCTCGTCGCGCACGGCGATGAGCTGTGCCCACTTTGCCTTGAAGGCATCGTCGGCGGCATACTGGCCAGCCTTGGGCATCTCCTCAAAAACCACGTACTTGTTCATGCCCTCGGTCTTGGGCAGGAAGTCCCAGATCTCCTGGCTGGTGAAGCACAGGATGGGCGCAATGATCTTGTCCAGAGCGACCAGGATCTTGTACATGGTGGTCTGAGCTGCCTTGCGGCCTGCGCCGTTGGTGCAGTACAGACGATCCTTGGTGACATCCAGATAGAAGTTGGACATGGCCACAACGCAGAAGTTATACACGGCATGGTAGACCTTGTTGAAGTCATACACAGCGTAGCCTGCATTGGTGTTGGCGATCAGGTCGTCCAGAGCGGCCAGTGCCCAGCGGTCGATGTCCTGCAGCTGATCGTCCGCCACACAATCGGTGTTGGGGTCAAAGCCATCCAGATTGCCCAGGATGAAGCGGGCCGTGTTGCGGATCTTGCGGTAAGCCTCGCTCAGCTGCTTGAAGATGTTCTTACCGGCACGCACATCCACGGTGTAGTCGGAAGAAGCCACCCACAGGCGGATGATATCCGCGCCGTAGTCCTTGATGATCTCGCTGGGCTCCACGCCGTTGCCGGCGCTCTTGTGCATCTGCTTGCCCTGCTCGTCCACGACCCAGCCGTGGCACAGAACGGACTTGTACGGTGCGCAGCCCTTGGAGGCAACACTGGTCAGCAGGCTGGACTGGAACCAGCCGCGGAACTGGTCGCCACCCTCCATATACATATCGGCGGGGAAATGCAGCTCGGGGCGCTCCTCCAGCACAGCAGCGTGGGTGGAACCGGAGTCGAACCACACGTCCATGATGTCGGTGTCCTTGGTCCACTCGGAAGCGCCGCACTTTTCGCACACTTCGCCTGCGGGGATGATCTGCTCGGCTTCGTACTTGTACCATGCGTCAGAGCCTTCCTTGCGGAACAGGTCGCTGACCGCCTTGATGGTGGCATCGGTGATGTGGTAGGCGCCGCACTTCTTGCAGTAGAAGGCCGGGATGGGCACGCCCCAGGTGCGCTGACGGCTGATGCACCAGTCGTTGCGGTCGCGGACCATGCCCTTCATGCGGTCATGGCCCCAATCCGGCATCCAGGTGACCGTGTCGATGGCCTTGTAGACATCCTCGCGGAACTTGGAGATGGAGCAGAACCACTGCTCGGTGGCACGGAAGATGATGGGGTTGTGGCAGCGCCAGCAGTGCGGGTACTGATGCTTGATGTGCACCTGACCCATGATGACACCGGCCGCAGTCAGGTCGGCCAGAATGGTCTTGTTGGCTGCCCAGACGCGCTGGCCTGCATACTTGCCAGCCAGTTCGGTCAGATAACCGCCGTCGTCCACAGGCACGGTGATGGGCACATTGTACTTCTGAGAAACGTTGAAGTCATCGACGCCGTGGCCGCCTGCGGTGTGAACGCAGCCGGAACCGCTTTCCAGCGTGACGTGGTCGCCCAGAATGACGGTGCCTTCCTTGGGCAGGTAGACGTGGTTGTAGCGCATGAGCTCGAACTCAGTGCCGGGCACAGGCTCGCCCACGATCTCGTAGTTCTCGATGTGGCAGGCGTCCATGACGCTCTTGACCAGCTCGGTGGCCATGATGTGGAACTCGTCGCCGATCTTGACGAAGGAGTACTCAAACTCACCGTTCAGGCAGATGGCCTCGTTGGCGGGCAGGGTCCAGGTGGTGGTGGTCCAGATCACGAAGTAGGTCTTGTCCATCGGGATGCCGTGCTTTGCCAGCGTGCCGTTGGGGTCCTGAGAAACGTGGAAACGCACAAAGATGGAATCGCAGTCGTCCTCACCGTACTCGATCTCGGCCTCAGCCAGAGCGGTGCGGCAGTCCGGGCACCAGTACACGGGTTTCAGGCCCTTGTAGATGTAGCCCTTCTTGGCCATCTCGCCGAAGATCTCGATCTGGCGGGCCTCGAACTCAGGCTTCAGGGTCAGATAGGGGTGCTCGAAGTCACCGATAACGCCCAGACGCTTGAACTGGTCGCTCATGATGTCGATGTGCTCGGTGGCAAACTTTTCGCAGATCTGGCGCAGCTCCAGCTTGGAGATGTCCTTCTTCTTGTCGCCGACGGAGGACAGAGCCTTCAGCTCGATGGGCAGGCCGTGGGTATCAAAACCGGGCACATAGGGAGCCTGGAAGCCCTCCATGTTCTTCTCGCGGATGATGATATCTTTGATGATCTTGTTCAGGGCGGTGCCCATGTGGATGTTGCCGTTTGCATACGGAGGGCCGTCGTGCAGGATGAACTGCGGTTTGCCCTCGTTGTGCTTCATGAGCTGGTTATACAGGTCGTTGTCGTCCCAATCCTTCAGCATGACCGGCTCCTTCTTGGGCAGGCCGGCACGCATCTCAAACAGGGTCTTGGGCAGGTTCAGAGTACTATCGTACTGCGATTTGTTCTTAGCCAATGGTTTACACTCTCCTCTATATTTGCTTAGGGTGCCTTACTCGCTGAACTTGACGCCCTGAAAGGCATCGTAGTCCGGTTCTTCGGGCTTCATGTCAGCAGGAGGCGGGTCCAGCTTCAGCTGGCTCTCGTCCTTTGCCCAGAAATCCTCACTGCTGTCCTCTGCTGCTTCGTCTTCGACAGCATCTGCGGGCTCTGCTTCGTCCGCCGCCGGGGCTGCGGGCTCTGCGGCAGGCTGGGCGTCCGCAGGTTCCTGCGGGGCAGGCTCTGCATCCGGGGCTGCAGCGGCGGGCTCCTCGTCCGCCTTTGCGCCCTCGTCTGCGGCGTCCTTCTGGAACTCCGGCAGGCGGCTCAACGATTCCACATGGCTGCGGTACAGGTTGAGCACGTCGGACTTGAAGCGGGTCACTTCCAGACGGACGCGGTCATACTCGCGCTCCTCGGCAAGCTTTTTCTCATTCGCTTCGCTCTCGATCTCGTCTGCGCGGTCGCTGGCCTTCTGCAGCAGCTCGTTGGCGTCGCGGATGATGTCATCGCCGCGCAGGTTGGCACGGTGAATGATCTCCTCGGCCTTCTGGTTTGCTTCACGAATGACATTTTCGCCCATGCGCTGTGCATTGATCAGTGCGCTCTTGAGCATTTCGCCGTCTGCTTCAAAGCCCTTCAGCTCCTCGTGAAGCTTCTGGTTCTCGGCAGTCAGATCGGCAATCTGTTTCCGAAGCTGCTCCATCTGTGCATCATCGCTGTGGAGCTGTTCCTCGACCTTGTCCAGAAAACGGTCCACGTCCTCTGTGCGGTAGCCGCGGAGGTTCTTCTCGAATTGCACAGAACGTACATCCTGCGGAGTCAGCATAGCAATTTCCTCCCGTTGTTTAATATTGAAAAAACTCGATGATCTGTCGGTCTTTTTTGCTTTTTCCGGGCAGTGCGGTCAGGCCGAAGCGGCCCTTGCCCCGCACCGTGAAGACATCGCCCTCATACACCGGGGCGTGGGGTTTGTCGGCGGGGAGATGGTTGATCTCCACCCGGCCCGCCGCGATCAGCTCGCTTGCCATTCCGCGGCTGCACCGGAGCATGGCCGCCAGAACGGCATCCAGCCGCAGCGACGACACCGTGGCACTGCGCATCTCGCGCTGCGCCGCCGGGAACGCGGGCACCTCGCCCGGCTCCAGCAGTTCGGTGGTCAACTCGGTGTGCCCGGCCTGGAACAGCTCGCGGCAGATCAGCTGTGCCGCCGGTTCCAGCGCGAACACATAGGCCGTGCCCGGCTGATCCTCCGGCAGGACGATATCCCCCAGTGCTTCCCGCTTGAGTTCAAGGCCCATCAGGCTGCCCAGATAGTCCTTGTGGGCGGGCAGCGCAGCCCCGGCCAGTGCGCGGCACTGCAGCCGCACACAGCGGATGGGGCTTTCCGCATAGCTGAACTCCGGCTCCAGGCAGAGGATCTTCCGCTCGGCTTCGGGCCAGCCGCCGTCAAAGCGGAAGCCCTCCTGCACCCCGGCACGGCCCAGTGCCGCCCGGGCAAGGTCCTGCTCGCGGTCGCTGAGAAAATCAGAATACCGCGCGATCTCCCGGGAAAAGGCGGTGCGGGCCAGATCCTCGATGTGCCGCATCAGATAGCGTTCTTCATCGGTGCGCGCCGGGATGAACCCACGCGCTGCCTTGGGCTGCGGATCAATAGAACGCGCCATTGCTCTCCAGCTCGTCCAGCAGGTCACCCATGATATCCACGTTATACGGGGTGATGATGAAGGTGCTGTTGGCCACGCGCTTGATCTGGCCGTTGTTTGCATAAGCCACGCCGGACAGGAAGTCCACCAGACGGCGGGAAACTTCCTTGTTGGTGGACTCCAGGTTCAGCACCACGGTGCGCTTGTTGTTCAGGTGGTCCGCGATCGTGCTGGCGTCCTCAAAGCGCTCGGGCTTGACCAGAACCACCTTGAGCTGAGTGGTGGCGTTGATGTTGACCACCTTGCCCTTTTTCTTGGCGTTCTCGGCAGAATCGTCCACTTCATCTTCTGCGCCGACACTGGCATTGTTATTATTGCTCACCATCTGAGGACCGTCGTCGATGTACTGATCCTCGTAATCGTCCTCCTGGTCAAACAGGCCCTTCTTGAGACTATCAAGCAAAGACATACAATCTGCTCCTTTCATTCGGGCAGCTTCGCGCCGCCTGGCATATTTTGCAAAAGAATGCAAATAGCTTTTACTATTATCGGATTTTTTGCGCCGGATGTCAATAACTACAAAAGCTTTCCGTCATACAAATTTTGTCCCGAGACGATTATTTCGTCATAAAGCCGCACCTGACTCACCGAACCATCGGTCCCCTTGGGCAAAACGAGGGTATATTCGCCCTGGGTGATGAGCGGGTGGTCGTCGTCCACCAGGTCGATCCTGCAGAAGCGGGCAATATTGCCGTACTTGACATACACGCCCGGGATGTAGTTTTCGCCCTTGTCCTCGGCTTCGGTGCCGTCTTCCTTTAAATAATGGATGGCAGCCGTCGGCACCAGCAGGCCGGTGTCCTCCCCCAGCGAAATTTTCGCTGCGGCCTTGTTCAGGCACAGCACATCGCCGTTGATGGAGTTGCAGGTGAGCACGAAGCGGGCAAGGTCGTTGTCCGCATCAATGGTCACATCGGTAACGGTGGCCTTGAGGGCAGTCTCCACCCGGCCCGGGAAGCTGATCTCCACGGCCGTGCGGCAGGGCTTGCCGTCCTGGCCCAGAAGCTTTTCGCCCTCTTTTGCCGAGCACACGCCCACATAGCGCCAGGTGAAGCCGGATACGATCTTGCCTGCACAGCCGTCCAGCGCCAGCACGGGGTCGGAATCCAGGTAGCCTTTCAGCTCCTGCGCGCTCAGGGCAAGGATATCCTCTGCCCCGGCGTTCAGCCGCCCGCTGCTGGAAGCCCGGACGAAGTAGCCGGTCTGCGGGGCGGTGATCTGGGTGGGATTGCCCAGCTGCGCCTGCACGGTCTGGGCCTGCTGGGCCAGGGCCGCGATCTGATCGGTAAAGTTGGCCGCGTCGCCCGTCACGATCCAGAGCTTGTTCTGGGCCAGCAGGTAGGCATCGGCGGAATCGCTCACGGCTTCATAGTCGCCGTCATCCAGCGTATCCATCAGGTCGTACAGAGCCGAGGAGCGGTCCTTCAGCAGCGTGTCCAGCTGCAGCGCCGAGGTGTTCTGGGACCTCTGCAGCAAGTCGATCTGGTCCGTCAGCTGGGTCAGCTGCTGGCGCAGCACCGCCTGCGAGGCATCGCTGTAGATCTCGGCCACGGCCGTGCCTGCCGAGACGCGCTCGCCGTCGGCGGCAAGGTAGCCCAGCGTGCCGCTGCCGGCCACATAACTCTCGTCGAACAGCAGCACGCCGTCGGCGTCGATGGCGTCCGACACCACAGCCGGGAGGGCTGTTTCATATACATTCTGCGGGAACAGGATGTGCACCGCCTGCCAGCCCACATAGCAGGCCGCCGCCAGCAGAAATGCCGCCAGCACGCCTGCCAGCGTGGCCAGCACCTGCGGGGCGCGGCGTTCCTTCCGGGTCTCATCCGGCATAACGATCATCCTTTCGCTAAAAATTCGCTCACGGTGCGGATGGCGGTCTGCCGCACATCCGGTGCGCCTGCGTCCAGCCAGACCACGCCTTCCATGTGGCGGAACCAGGTCAGCTGACGCTTGGCGTAGTTGCGGGAGGCCTGCTTGAGTTTATCCGTGCAGGCTTCCAGCGAAGCAGCCCCTTCAAAATAAGGGAAGAATTCCTTATAACCGATGGCCTGCGCCGCCGTGCGGTAGGTCTCGCGGTTTTGCCAGACGAGCTCTGCCTCGGGCAGGATGCCTGCCTCCAGCATTTTGTCCACCCGCAGGTCGATGCGGCGGTAAAGCGTCGCACGGTCCGGGAAGTCAAGGCCCAAAATCAGGCTGCGGTAGGGCTTTTCCGGCGGGAGAGACTCTGCCTTCTGCTCACTGAGCTTTTTGCCGGTGGCGCGGTAGTGTTCCAGCGCCCGAAGCACCCGCACCTGGTTATTCGGGTGGATGGCGGCGGCAGCTTCCGGGTCCACCTGCCGCAGTTCTTCGTACATGGCCGTGCCGCCTTTTTCGGCAAGTTCGGCGGCCAGCTGCTCCCGCAGACCGGCGGGGGCCTTTTCCTCGGTGAAGCGCACCCCGTTCAGAAAGCTCTGCACATACAGGCCAGTGCCGCCCACGAGGATGGGCAGCGCGCCCCGGGCAGAAATTTCCCGCTCCAGCCGTCCGGCCATGGCGGTGAAATCCGCCACGCTGAAGGGCTTGTCCGGCGTGAGGATATCCACCCCGTGATGCGGGATGCCGCAGGTCTCCTCCGGTGTCACCTTGGCCGTGCCCACGTCCAGACCTTTGTAGATCTGCATGGAGTCGCAGCTGATGACCTCGCCGGAAAAGTGCTGTGCCAGCGCCACGCCCAGCGCGGTCTTTCCGGTGGCTGTTGGGCCGACGACAGCCACCACCGGGTGTTTTTTACACGATGCGTCCAAACTGCTTCTCCAGCTCCCTTCGGGTCAATTTCAGCACGCAGGGGCGGCCATGGGGGCAGAACGGCGGCACCTCGCCGGACAAAATCTTCTCGGCCAGCGCCATCAGCTCCTGCGGCGAGGACTTGTCCCCTGCCTTGATGGCGGCACGACAGGAGATGGAGTGCAGCACCCACTCGGTGTGCTCGTTCAGCGCATCGTGGCCGCCCTTGAGCAGCTTGTTGGCGATCTCGATCAGCAGGCTTTCGGCATTCTGCGGCTCCACGTCCGCAGGCACTGCCCGCAGCACCACGGTGCCGCCGCCGAAATCCGCGATCTCAAGGCCCGCGTTTTCCAGCAGCGGGATGTTATCCAGCAGCGCCTGCTTTTCTTCGGCTGCCAGGTCGATAGCCATCGGTTCCAGCAGCATCTGGCTGGGCACATTGCCATAATTGGCCGCCAACTTTTCGAACAACTGACGCTCGTGGGCGGCGTGCTTATCAATAAGGCACAGCTCATCACCGCGCTCGGCCAGAATGTAGGTCTTGAACACTTCGCCCACATAGTGCAGCGGTTCAGGCCGCCCGGCCGTGGGGTCGAAGTTCATCTGTTCCGGCTCGGTCTGCTCTGCCGTTTCCTCCGTCGGTGCTTCTTCCGGCTCCGATACAGGGGCGGCGGGCTGCTCCGGCGGCATCTCAGGGGCCGGGTCCCAGGCAGCCATGTGGTTCTGCTCTGCATGGAGATTTGTTTCCGGCATCTCCGGTTCTACATCCAGCTGCGCTTCGTTGGCCGCGGTACGGAAAGGTTCCGTTTGCGGCTGGGCGTCAGCAGACGGGCTGTGCAGTGTCACAAAGGGGTCCAGAATATCGGCATCGGCAGAAGCACTCTGCCAGCGCGGACGGCCGGACTGCACCGGAGCTTCCGGGGCTGCTGCCATTTGCGGGCGCACAATTTCCGGGGCAGACTCCACCGCCTGTTTCTGGGGCTGCTGCGGCAGAGCGCCGGGGTTTGCCTGGCCCGAAATGATGGCCGAAAGCCCCGTAAAGTTGTTTTTCTTTACATCATTTTTGATTTCTTCTGCGATAGTTTTTTCATTTTCGGCAGATTCTTCTTTTTTGTCTGCTTCAAAGGTAAAAAGCCGTTCCCCGGTGCCGGGCTGGGCCAGCGCCAGCTTGACGGCATGGTAGACGACGTCAAACACATCGTTTTCCCGGGCAAAACGGGCCTCGATCTTGGCCGGGTGCACGTTCACATCCACCAGATCGGCGGGCATCTGCAGCAGCAGGATGCCGCCCGGGAACTTGCCCTGCATCATGGTGCCCTTGAAGGCCATCTCCATGCCGGCCATCATGGTGCGGTTGCGCACATAACGGCCGTTGATGTAGAAATGCTGCATGCTGCGGCTGGCACGGCAGCTCTTGGGCGGGGTGATAAGGCCCGCAATGTGGTAGACACCCTCCTGGTTTTCCAGCTCGATGAGGTCGCGGCTGAACTCACGGCCCAGCACCGCATAGGCAGCCCCGCGCAGCTGGCCGTCGCCGGGGGTGACATACTGCAGTTTGCCTTCCCGGATGAACTTGACGCTCACCTCCGGGTGGCTGAGGGCCACATGCGCCACGTTATCGGCCACAAAGGTGCCCTCCGAGGAGTCCTTTTTGAGGAACTTCATGCGGGCGGGGGTGTTATAGAACAGGTCCTTCACCCGGATGGTGGTGCCCACAGCGCGGGCACCCGGCTCCCGGGAGACCTCCTCCCCGCCCTCGATGCAGTAGACCGTGGCAAACTCGTCCACTTCGGTGCGGGTGGTCAGCTCCACACGGGCCACGCTGGCAATGGACGCCAGTGCTTCGCCGCGGAAGCCCAGCGTGTGGATGCTGTTCAGATCGTCCGGCTTTTCAATTTTACTGGTGGCATGGCGGATAAACGCCGTGGAGATATATTCCGCTTCAATGCCGGTGCCGTTGTCGCTGATCTCGATCAGCTTCACGCCGCCGGATTCGATGCTTATGGTGATCTGGGTCGCTCCGGCATCAATGGAGTTTTCCAGCAGCTCCTTCACCACCGATGCAGGCCGCTCGACGACCTCACCGGCGGCGATGAGCTCTGCGGTGTGCTTGTCCAGAACATGGATCACTGCCATGGTGTTCCCTCCTTCATGGTTTTTGCGGGGCAGCCGTTAACCGTTCAGGCTGCCTTTCAGGGTCTTTTTCAGCTCATAGAGGAAGTTCAGCGCTTCGATGGGGGTCAGGGTCTCCACGTCCAGCGCTTCCAGTTTTTCCATCATCTCGCTGGGCACGGCGGGAGAATTGTACTCCTGCAGGGCGTCAAAATCCATCTGCTCCACCTTGTTTTTGGGGGCAGTGGCTTCCAGCGTGCGCAGCACTTCGTGGGCGCGGCGGGTCACGCTGCCGGGCAGACCGGCCAGCTTTGCCACCTCGATGCCGTAACTGTCGTCGGCGGGGCCGCGGATGATGCGCCGCAGGAAGGTGATGTCCTCGCCGCGCTTTTTCACTGCAATATTGTAGTTTTTCACGCCATCCAGCGCGCCTTCCAGTTCGGTCAGCTCATGGTAGTGGGTGGCAAACAGGGTCTTACAGCCCAGGCCCTTGGCAGGGTCGGTGATGTGCTCCACCACGGCGCGGGCAATGCTCATGCCGTCAAAGGTGGAGGTGCCGCGGCCGATCTCGTCCAGCACCACAAGGCTTTTCGGGGTGGCATTTTTCAGAATGTCGGCCACCTCGGTCATCTCCACCATGAAGGTGGACTGGCCGGCAGACAGGTCATCCGATGCACCGATGCGGGTGAAGATGGCATCCACCACGCCCACATGGCAGCTGGACGCCGGGACGAAGGAGCCGATCTGTGCCATCAGGGCGATCAGCGCATTCTGGCGCATGTACGTCGATTTACCCGCCATGTTCGGGCCGGTGATGATCAGGCAGCGGTCGGTGGTGCAGTTGAGGGTGGTGTCGTTGGGCACGAACAGGCTGCCCTTCAGCATCTGCTCCACCACGGGGTGGCGGCCCTCGGTAATGGTGAGCTCGTCGCCGTCATCCACAATGGGGCGGCAGTAGTTGTTCTCGGCCGCCACCTGGGCCAGTGCCGTGAGCACATCCAGCTGAGCCACCGCGTTGGCGGTGCGCTGGATGCGGTCCAGCTGGGCGCTGATGCTTTCCAGCAGTTCGTCGAACAGGCGGCGTTCCAGCGTGATCAGCCGTTCGTGGGCACCCAGGATCTTGCTTTCCAGCTCTTTCAGTTCCTGGGTGATGTAGCGCTCGCCGGTGGTCAGGGTCTGCTTGCGGATGTAGGTCTCCGGCACCATGCTCTTATAGGAATTGCTGACCTCGATGTAGTAGCCATAGACATGGTTATAGGCAATTTTCAGCTTGGGGATGCCGGTCTCCTGCCGCAGGCGGGCTTCCAGCTGGGCCAGCACGCCCTTGGTGTTGTCGCGGATGGAGCGCAGCTCGTCCACCTCGGCGTGGTAGCCCTTGGCGATGACGCCGCCATCCTTGAGGGTGGAAGGCGCTTCCGGGTCCACCGCCGCAAAGATGCGGGCCTTGATGTCCTCCAGCGGATCGATGCGGGCCGCCAGCTCGGCCAACTCCGGGCAGCCGCAGCTCTCGGCCTGTTTGCGCAGGCTGGGCAGACGGTCGCAGGTCTGGGCCAGCGTGTAGATCTCCTTCGGGGTCGCGGAGCCGTAGACCGTGCGGGTCATCAGGCGCTCCATATCCGCGACGTAGCCCAGCTCGTCGATCAGGTCGCCGCGGACTATGGTCTGCTTCACAAGGCTTTCCACGGCGTTCAGGCGGCGGTTGATGAGGGTGCTGGAGAGCAGCGGCTGCTCGATCCAGCCGCGCAGCAGCCGCTTGCCCATGGAGGTTCTGGTCTTGTCCAGCACCCACAGCAGGGTGCCGCGCTTTTCGCGGCCGCGCAGCGTTTCGGTCAGCTCCAGGTTGGCCCGCGTCACCGACGAAAGCCACATGAACTGGGCTTTGTTATAAGTAATGACCGTTTTCAGGCGTTCCACACCCTTGATCTGGGTGTCATGCAGGTACTCCAGCAGCGCCGCCATGGCAAAGCGCACCAGGCCGTCCTCGGCGATGCCGGTGGCCTGGGCCCAGCTGCGGCCGAACTGCCCTTCCAGCGCCGTGCTCACAAGGCCCGGCGCATAGCGTTCGTCCTCGATGAGTTCCACCGAACAGGTCAGACTTTTCTTGATGTAAGCCGTCACTTCGCGGCAGTCCAGCAGGCCGGGATTCATCAGCACTTCGCTGGGGTGGTAGCGGCACAGCTCGGTGATGACCGCCGAGGCGATCTTGTCCGCACTCAGCTCGGTGATGTGGGCCGTGCCGGTGGAGACATCGGCAAAGCACAGGCCCGCCTTCTTGCCCTTCAGGTAGATGCTGGCGATGTAGTTGTTGCGGTCGTCCTGCAGCATGCTGCTCTCGATGACCGTGCCGGGCGTGACCACGCGGATGATATCCCGTTTGACGAGGCCCTTGGCCTTGGCCGGGTCTTCCATCTGCTCACAAATGGCCACCTTATAGCCCTTGGCGATCAAGCGGGCCACATAGTTTTCGTAGCTGTGGAAGGGCACGCCGCACATGGGGGCGCGCTCCTCCAGTCCGCACTGCTTGCCGGTCAGGGTCAGGTCCAGCTCTTTGGACACCGTGAGGGCGTCGTCGAAGAACATCTCGTAAAAGTCACCGATGCGGTAAAAGAGAATTTCGTCCTTATGTTGATTTTTGATCTCAATGTATTGCTGCATCAGGGGCGACAGCTCTGCCATGTTTTTTCCTCTCTCCCGTTTTCTACAGTTTGCGGCTTGTAACCGCCTTTGCAAACAAAACGCGGTCTGTTTTGCACAGCCGCGTTCCGTGTTCTGCTGGTTTTAGTGGCAGCCGCCGCAGGTGGAACAGCTGCCGGTGCAGGAAGCAGAAGGCTCCTGCACGGTCATGGGGTCGCCGCCGTTCATCGCAGTGTTGATGATGGCGTCGATATAGTTCACAAGGTTCTCGCAGTCGCGCTTGGCCTCGTTGTAAGCAACCATGCCTTCGTTGCTCATGATCTGGCCGTAGAGGCTGTTCACCTTCTCGTTCAGCTCTGCGATGCGGGCGTCGTTGCGCTCGGTCTTGCCGATCTCGTTGTTCAGGTCCATGCGGGCCAGGTTGAACTCGCCGATCAGGTTCTGCAGTTCCTCGTCCTTGTCGTTTGCCTTGCGGGCCTGGTCCAGCACGAGGTAGCGGTTATCGGTCTGCAGCGCAACAGCTGCGCGCTTGAAAAGATCAATGCAATCCATTGGTTTTATCTCCTTATATTGTATTCTTTCAGGGGCGGAAATAGCCCCGGAATCACGTCATTCTGCTTCCAGCTCGCCCAGCAGCACGGTGGCCCGTGCACCGGTGAGGTGTACATTTGCATACTGGCCCAGCAGCGCCGGGTCTGCGGTGAACTCCACGGTCAGGTTGTTGTCCAGCCGGCCAGAGAGGGTGCCTTCGCCGCGGCCAAACCCTTCCACCAGCACCTTGACGGTCTGGCCCACCTGCGCCTTGACCAGCGCCATGGCGATCTCGTCCTGCACCTTGAGCAGGCGGGTCATGCGGTCGGTCTTCTCCTTGCGGGGGGTGGGGTCCGGCATATCGGCAGCCTTGGTGCCGGTGCGCTTGGAGTAAATGAAGGTGAACAGCTGCATGTAGCCCACCTTCTGCACCAGCTCCAGCGTTTTGACGAAGTCTTCCTCCGTCTCGCCGGGGAAGCCGACGATGATGTCGCTGGAGAAGGTGATGCCGGGCACGGTCTTGCGGGCGTACTCGATGAGCTCGAGGTACTGCTCCACGGTGTAGTGGCGGTTCATCTTTTTCAGCAGTTCATCCGAGCCGCACTGCACCGGCAGATGCAGGTGCTTGCACAGCTTCGGCTGGGCCGCAATGGTGTCGATGAGCTTGTGGCTGGCGTCCTTCGGGTGGCTGGTCATGAAGCGGATGTGGTAGTCGCCCGGCACGGTGCACAGCAGGTTGAGCAGGTCGGAGAAGTCGATCTGTTCTTCCAGGCCCTTGCCGTAGCTGTTCACGTTCTGACCCAGCAGGGTGATCTCTTTGTAGCCTGCTTCCACAAGGCCGCGGAACTCGGCCAGGATGTCGCCGGGCTTGCGGCTCTTTTCGCGGCCGCGCACATAGGGCACGATGCAGTATGTGCAGAAGTTGTCGCAGCCATACATGATGGGCAGCCAGGCGCGGAACTCGCTCTCGCGCCGGATGGGGATGTTCTCCACGATGACCGGGCGCTGGGCCGGGTCCAGCAGCACGCGCTTGTGCTTTTGCAGCTTCTGGGCGATGAGCTGCGGCAGGGTGTCGATGCCGTCCACGCCGAACACAAGATCGACGTAGGGGTAGCTCTGGCGCAGCTTTTCCACCACATGCTTCTGGTTGGCCATGCAGCCGCACAGGCCGATGATAAGGCCGCGCTTTTTCTCCTTGAGACCCTTCAGCGCGCCCACGTTGCCGAACACGCGCTGCTCGGCGTGCTCGCGCACGGCGCAGGTGTTGAACAGGATGAGGTCGGCATCCTCGGGCTTATCACACAGGCCGTAGCCGATATCCACCAGCACGCCCTTGATGCGCTCGCCGTCGTTCACGTTCTGCTGGCAGCCGTAGCTGTGCACGAAAGCCAGCGGCGGGGTGTCGTAGGCCTGCTTCACCAGCTCGGCGGCGATGTTGTTGTGCTCAAAACTAATGTATTCCAATGAAACCATCCTTCTCCGCCGGGGCACACGCCCCGCACGGCGAAACTCTTTTTAATCGTTTGCTCCGAAGCATTCTTCAAAAGCTCTCTTTAGTATACGCTCTTTGCGCCGTTCGGGCAAGAGGGAGAAGCCATTTTTTCCGCAAGGTCACTGCGCATTTTCACGCATCTGCTTCTCGCAGCAGGCTTCGCACACGCCGATGAGCACCACGGCGCAGTCCTGCACGCGGCCTTTCTGGTTCTTGACCAGCTTCATCACCTGCTTTTCGTCCACCTCGGCGTCGGTCACGCCGCCGCACACGGTGCAGTACAGGTGGCTGTGCCAGGGCAGCGTGTGGTCAAAGCGGTCCGCCTTGCCCGGGATGGACACCCGGCGCACCCGGCCCGCGTCCACCAGGCTGTTCAGGTTGCGGTAGACGGTGCCAAGGCTCAGGCCCGGGCACTCCTTGACGGCGGCATCGTAAATTTCCTCGGCGGTGGGGTGGTCACAGAGGTTCTGCACCGTCTGCATGACCAGCTCGCGCTGTTTGGAATATCGCATATCCTTCTCCTTTGTTTTCTTCTTTTGGGGTCAGACGTTCTCCTCGCCCTTGATCTTCGCCCAGTAGGCCCGGGCGGCCTGCTCGGTCTTGTTGTCCCCGAACGTGTAGTACTTCACGTCCTTGATGGCATCCGGCAGATACTGCTGGGCCACCCAGTGGTGGTCGTAGTCGTGGGCGTATTTGTAGTTCTGGCCCTTCACCAGGGCGTCCTCACCATCGTAATGCTTGTTCTGCAATTGGCGCGGGATGGGCCCGGTGCGGCCCGCCTGCACATCTGCGATGGCCGCGTTGATGGCGTCGTGGGCACTGTTGGATTTGGGGCTGGTGGCCACCAGAATGACCGCATCTGCCAGCGGCAGCCGGGCTTCCGGCAGGCCCACCATGTTGGCGGCATCCACCGCCGCCTTCACGATGGGGATGATCTGCGGGTACGCAAGGCCCACGTCCTCGCAGGCGCAGACCATCAATCGGCGGCAGGCCGAGGGCAGGTCGCCTGCTTCCAGAAGGCGGGCCAGATAATGCAGGGCGGCGTCCGGGTCGGAGCCGCGCATGGACTTCTGGTAGGCCGAAACGATGTCGTAGTGGTCGTCGCCCTCCCGGTCATAGCGCATAGCCGTGCGGCGGGTGACCTGCTGGATCATTTCCAGCGTGATGTGTTTTTTGCCGTCCTCGACGGGTGCCGCCGTCACCGCAAAATCAAGGCAGCCCAGCGCCTTGCGCAGGTCACCGCCCGCGCTCTCAGCAAGGTAAGAGCAGGCGTCCTCGTCCAGGCAGACCTCGGTGTCCTCGCCTTCGGAGAGCTTCTTCACCGCGTTGTGCAGCCCGCGCTCCACGTCTGCTGCAGAGAGCGATTTGAACTCGAACACCGTGCAGCGGGACAGCAGTGCATTATAAATGTAAAAATAGGGGTTCTCGGTAGTGGATGCGATCAGCGTCACCGAACCGTCCTCAATGCATTCCAGCAGGCTCTGCTGCTGCTTTTTGTTCAGGTACTGGATCTCGTCCAGATACAGCAGGATGCCGCCGGCCCCTGCCAGCGTGCCGATATCCTTGAGCACGGCCTTGATATCGCCGGTGCCGCAGGAGGTGCCGTTGAGCTTGTGCAGGGTCATGCCGCTGTTCTCGGCAATGATGCGGGCCACGGTGGTCTTGCCTGTGCCGGACGGGCCGTAGAAGATCATGTTGGGGATGCGGCCGCTCTCAATGGTGCGGCGGAACACCCGCCCCGGTGCCAGCAGGTGCTGCTGGCCGCACACGTCTGCCAGTGTCTTCGGGCGCAGACGCTGTGCCAGTGGTTCGTTCATCCTGTTCCCCTCCCTTCCTGCCGGGCGCAATCCCCGGTGTTTTTCTTATAGTATATCGCATTTTGGCGGCAAGGGCAAGGCTTTATCTGAAAATCATTCTCAGATAATCTTCGACGGCAGTTTACAAAAAGCGCAAAACATGGTATTATCAGGGCAGTCTTTTGCCGAAAGGAGTGGTGAGATGCCCGCAACGAAAAAAGCGCCGGAAGACCTGACCGCCAAGAAGGCGCTGGCACTGGAGGTCATCGACCGGCTGAAAAAGGAGTACCCGGACGCCGGGTGCACATTGGATTATGACCACGCCTGGCAGCTGCTGGTCAGTGTGCGGCTGGCGGCCCAGTGCACCGATGCACGGGTGAACATCGTGGTGGAAGATCTGTTTGCAAAATACCCCGGCGTGGCCGCCCTTGCCGCCGCAGAACCGGAGGACATTGAAGCCATCGTGAAGCCCTGCGGCCTGGGCCGCTCCAAGGCGCGGGACATCTCCGCCTGTATGCGGGTGCTGCGGGACAAGTACGACTGCCAGGTGCCCACCACCTTTGAAGAACTGCTGGCCCTGCCCGGCGTCGGCCGCAAGAGCGCGAACCTCATCATGGGCGACGTGTTCGGCAAGCCGGCCATCGTGACCGACACCCACTGCATCCGCCTGTGCAATAAGATCGGCCTTGTGGACGGCATCAAGGAGCCGCAGAAGGTGGAGATGGCGTTGTGGAAGATCGTCCCGCCCGAAGAAGGCAGCGATCTGTGCCACCGCTTCGTGATGCACGGCCGGGCCGTGTGCAATGCACGCAAACCGGAGTGCGAAAAATGCTGTTTGAAGGATATCTGCCGCTATGCGCTGGAGCTCTCCGGCGCGCAGGCGGATCTATAAGGAGGTCTTTCTTATGATCACATTGACGATTTTACTTATCATTGCTTTGATCTGCGTCCTGGTGGGCTGCCTGATGGGGCTTTTCTCCCTGCTGGGCGTGCTGGTCTCGCTGGCCGTGGGCGTGCTGGTGGGCGCACTGGCCGGTTATGTTGCCGGGCGCTTCATGGGCACCGAGACTTCGTTTAGCCGCAACATCCTCATGGGTGTTCTGGGCAGCTTTGTGGGCGAGTTCGTGTTCGGGCTATTCGGCATCCATGCCACCGGCAGCTTCACCTCGTTCGCCATCTCGGTGGTGGGTGCCTGCATCTGCATCTGGGTCGGCCAGAAATTTTTCAGCTGACCGCCTTTTCCCCTGCCGCCCTTGCGAAATTTTTCGCAGGGCGGTTTTTATTTTTGTCTTTTCCGGCCAGAGGTTCCTGCGGCCGCCGCCTGCGCCCGAAATCCAGCCTTGACAGCCACCCGGAAGTGTGATAGAATACCACCTGTTACAGAATATCGCATGTGCTACTGTGGCTCAGCTGGTAGAGCAGCTCACTCGTAATGAGCAGGTCGCCTGTTCGAATCAGGTCAGTAGCTCCAAAAACTCCCGGAGACGTTATGGGTCTCCGGGAGTTTTTTGTTCTGCACAGGCTTTGCACAGTTCCCACGCCGTCAGGCAGCACAGGGCAAAGGCCAGCAGGGCGCAGTCCAGCGGGACGCGGCGCATCAGGATGACCCGCTCCGGCAGGGTGGTGAAGGTCTCCACCGCCTGCTGCGGCAGGCCGAGATAAAACAGTGCCAGCGACAGCGGCAGGTGCAGCAGCCGGGCGGCCAGCAGCGGCCGGAAGGAAATTTCCGGCGGGCAGATGGTGCGCACCTGCAAAAGCACCGAAGCGCCCTGCAGGCTCAGTGCCGCGCAGCACAGGCTGCTGGCCCAAAAGCCGGTGCGGGATGCATAGTCGCAGCCGGAGCACACTTCCAGCAGCATGGCAGGCAGCGCGGCAAAGCCTCCTGGCAGGAAATGGCCGCAGCCTGCCGCCAGCAGCCGGAAGTACAGCACAAAGCCGCAGAGCTTGAGGTAGGTCACGGCCGCCTGCGCGATGATGGCATCCAGCGGCTGGAGCAGGTCGGGCGCTTTCAGGGGCGGCGTGCTCCCGCTTGCGCCGCCGCCCTGCATACGGCAGAGCAGTGCCGCCGAGAGATACCCCGCCAGCAGCTGCGAAGCAAAAAGCCGCACCCCCAGCGCCCGGCTGCCCAACATCTGCTCCCCCACCGTGAGGATGACAAAAGATGGCCCGGAACAAATACAGGCAGGCAGCAGCGCAGATGCCTGCTTTGCCGAGAGCTGCCCGGTTTGCACCGCCTGCGCCGCTGCCGAAGCTGCCGGGGCAAAGCCGCCCAGCGCCCCGATGATCAGCACGCCGCCCGCGCTTTTGGCCCGGATGCCGATGAGCCGCGCCGCCGGGCGGAACAAAACGCCCAGCCATTCCCCCGCCCCGCTCTGCATCAGCAGGGCCGAGACGATCAAAAATGGGAACAGCGACACCAGCAGCGGCCCGCCGCACAGCTGCAGCCCCTGCCGCAGGGTATCGGCGCAAAGGCCCGGGGCGGCAAACACCAGCACCGCCGTGGCCAGCGCCAGCACCAGAAACGCAGCCCGCCGGATTTTCAGCCTCCGATTCATAAGCTCACCCTCCCCGTCCATATATATGTAGCAATTGGCCATGCCTAACACTGCCGGATGGGAGGGAGCGGAAATGCCAAACAAGCACAGCAGGCGGCTTTCCCTGCGCAGCTGGCTGGCCGCGCTGTTCCGCCAACCGCCCGCCGGTTTCTACCGCACGCCGTCCATCTACCAGAGCGGCAACCGGCTGGAGGTCGAGCACTTCCGGGCCATCCTGCTCTACGACGAGGACCGGCTGCGCCTGCAGATGCCGCGCGGGCAGCTCACGATCTGCGGCGACGGGCTGAAGATCCTCACCCTCACGGCAGACCGGCTGACCCTTTCCGGAAAAATTCTGCGCGTGGATTTTTCCGATGAACAGGAGGCCTGAATGGAGCCGGTACGATTCTGGGCTGCGGTGGAGTTCACCGCACAAAACGGCAGCGCCGAGGCCCTTCTGAGCCAGGCAGCAGCACAGGGGCTGCACCCTTATGGCGTCACGGCTCGGCCCGGCGGCTTTTGCGCCCACTGCGCCGCGTGGCAGTACCGACGGTTCGCCGCGCTGGCGCGGAAACTGCGGGTGCGGTTGCGGGTGCACAAGCGGCAGGGACTTTATTTTTGCATCCGGCCCCTGCTGCGGCGGGCCGGGCTCTGGGCGGGGCTGGCGCTGTTCGTGCCGCTGCTGCTCTGGGCGCAGCAGTATGTCTGGACGGTGGATACCAGCACCCTCACCACCGGGCAGGCCGCCCGGGCGGCGGCCGTTCTGCGGGCAAACGACCTGCAGCCCGGCTCTGCCGTGACCGAAGCAAAGCTCACCGCCGGGGAATACGCCCTTTTGCAAAGCGGCGAGTTCTCCTGGGCCAGCCTGAACTTTGCGAAGGGCCGCCTGGTGGTGGAAGCTGCTGCCGCAAAGCCGAAACCGGACATTGCCGCCGGGACGCTGCACGGCATCCGGGCCAAGTGCGGCGGCACGGTGGTGCGCACAAACCTTGTCAGCGGCACCATGCTGGTGGTGCCCGGGCAGCAGGTGGAAGCCGGGCAGGGGCTGATCGGCACGGCCCGCGCCGAGCGGGACGGCACCCTGATCTTTGCGCCGGCGGCGGGCACCGTGACCGCCCAGTTCGAGTGGAGCGACACCCGGCAAGTGCTGCTGAAGGAGGACGTTCTGCAGCGGTCCGGAGCGGTTTCTGTCGAATACGAACTGCTGCTGTTCGGGCACCATTTCGCACTGCCTGCCGCCCCGGCAGCGGAGAATGCCGCAAGCCAGACCCGGCATTTTGCGGCAGATCTTTTCGGGCTGCCGCTCCCCTGCTCGGTGCAGGAGACCTGCTGGTACGCCCAGCAGCCCGCCGTGCTCTGCCGCACCGAGGAACAGGCCGCCGCGCTGGCCCGGCTGCAGAGCCTGCAGGCACTGAAAGAGACCTTCCCAGACGCAGAGACCGTTGCCCGCAAAGAGGACTGCACGGCCAGCGGCGATGCGCTGGACTATACGGTGACCTATACGATCGTGGCCGATATTTGTGCGTAAGACGCAAAAAGACCTTCCCGGCGGGAAGGTCTTTTTTGCTGCTTATTTTACTGTTTATTCCTGTTTCTGGGCGTCGTACTCGGCGATGAGGTCGTTGAGGTCGTACTGGTACTTGCTGTGGCAGAAGTGGCACACCACTTCGCAGTTCGGGTCCTCGTCGCGCATCTTCACCAGTTCCTTGCGGCCCAGGCTGAACAGCATCTCCTTGGTGCGCTCAGCGCTGCAGTCGCACTGGTAGTGCACGTCGCGCTCGTCCAGAACGTTGGGGGCAAAGCCCGCCAGTGCCATCTGCATCATGTCCTCGGGGGCCTTGCCCTCGTGCAGCATGGTGGTGACAGACGGCATGGCTGCAATGTTCTTTTCGAGCATATCAATTTCTGCATCGGTGGCACCGGGCAGCAACTGCACCATGAAACCGCCTGCGCAGAGGATGGTCAGGTCCTTGTCCACCAGCACGCCCAGCGCCATGACGGTGGGCACCTGTTCGCTGTAGGCATAGTAGCTGGTCAGGTCCTCGGCGATCTCGCCGGAGACCAGCGGCACCTGGCCCACGGTGGGCTCCTTCTGCAGGCTGTTGTCGCGGATGACGGTCAGCACGCCGTCGCGGCCCACGGCACCGCCCACGTCCAGGTGGCCGTTCTCCTTCAGAGGCAGCTCCACCAGCGGATTGTCGATGCAGCCCTTCACGTTGCCGGTGCCGTCGGTGCAGGCAATGACCACGCCGGTGGGGCCGCCGCCGGACACGCGCAGGGTGATCTTGTCGCGGTCATCCTTGAGCATGGAGCCCATCAGGGCCGCACCGGTGAGCAGACGGCCCAGAGCGGCGCTGCAGGTGGCGCTGGTGGTGTGGAGCTGCTCGGCCTTGCGGACGATTTCCGTAGAGTCCACGCCACAGAACACGACGCCGCCGTTTTCCGACAGGCCGCGGATCAGATTTGCCATAGGTTATCCCTCCAATTGTGTATACTGCTTGACAGCGCAGAAGAAATAGCGCTGGCTCTCCTCGGTCAGCGGGCCGAAGGTCTCGCCGTCGCAGACGCTTTCCAGCGCAAAGCCGTGCTTTTCCAGCGCGGTGCGGATGGTGTCAAGGTCGTAGGTGTACTCATAGAACTGCTCGTGGAAGTGCTCTGCCGTCTCGTGGTAGTCGATGTCCACGGTAATCTCCACTCGGCGGTTCTCCGCGTCGTAGTGGTTGCGCCAGATGCAGGACGCATCTTCTTCCTCAAAGGTGAATTCGTTGTCACCCAGCACGTTCTGGTGCTTATAGGGCGTGTTCATATCAAAGAGGAACACGCCGCCCTTCTCCATGAAAAAGCCCGCGTTGGCAATGGCGGTGTCCAGGTCCGGGATGTGGTTGAAGGTATCAAAGGTGGACACCGCCGCCCGGATGGTGCCGTAGAGGTCAAGCTTGAGCAGATCCTGCCGCAAAAGCAGCAGTTTGCCGGAAAGGCCCAGCTGTTCGGCCTTGTCCCGCACGACGCAGAGCATCTCCTCCGACTGGTCGATGCCGATCATATCATAGCCCGCCTGGGTGAGCATGAGGGTCAGTTCCCCGGTGCCGCAGCCCAGGTCCGCCACGATGCCGTCCCGGATGCCGTGGGCTTCCAGCTTTTCGCGGATGTGGGCATACAGCGCATCATAGTCGGCCTCGCCGTTGAACTCATCGTAAAAATAGGCAAATTCGTTGTAGGCCATGGTTTACTCCGCTTCCTCGCTCTCGGCGGCAACCGCGGCGTTGAGCACCGCCTGCAGCTCCGGGATGCCGTAGCCGTTCTCGCCGCTGGTCAGCACCACCTTCTGGCAGCCGTAGGGGCGGCAGAGGTTCTCGAAGTCTTCCAGCGTTTTGGCCAGCTGGCTCTTTTTCAGCTTGTCGGCCTTGGTCAGGGCCACCACATAGGGGATCTGATGATAGTGCAGGTAGCGCAGCATCTGCTCATCATCGGCGCTGGGCGCATGGCGGCAGTCCAGCAGCTGCACCAGCAGGGTGTGGTGGCGCGGGGCTTCGAAGTAGCTGTTGATCAGGTCATCCCACCGCTCACGGTCGGCGTTGCTCACCTTGGCGTAACCGTAGCCGGGCAGGTCCACAAAATAGCAGTCGTCCACCGAGTAGAAGTTGATGGTGGCCGTTTTGCCCGGGGTGCTGGACACACGGGCGAGGTTTTTGCGGCTGCACAGCTTGTTGATGAGGCTGGATTTGCCCACATTGGACCGCCCCGAAAAGCTCAGTTCCGGGCGGTCGCTCTCGGGCAGCTGGCTGGAAATGCCATAGCTGGCAATAAAATCAGCTTTGTTGTAATTCATGGAGCTTTCCTTTCTGTTCTGCGTTCAAGGGACTGTGTGTCGGCAGCTTTCTCTTCAGACACGACTCGGGCCATTCCATCGCCCGCCCTATTGCCCTGCGGGCAACAGGGTCCCACCCCAGCGGACGGTCTTCGGAGAAACTTCCGACCCGCAGCCCCGGTCAGATGCAGCTTGTCCGGCGGGCCGGCAGATAGTTTCTCCAGCGAATGTCCTGGGGGTGGGGCCCCGGCGCGCAAGCGTTGGGGCGGGACTGGAGTCCCGGGCTGTTCGCGGAGAAAGCTATCTGCTGGCCCGCCCTATTCTCAGCACACCGCGCCGGGCTGCTGCTTTTCGGCGGCAGGCGGCACGATGGCGTCCGCCTTTTTCTTTGTGCGGGTGCGGCTGGCCGGGGCCTTGGCCTTCTTCGGGTCCTGGGGCTTGAGCAGGGCTGCATTCAGCACCTGGGTCAGGCTCTGCATGGGCAGGAAGGTCAGGTTCTTCTTCACCTCGTCGTCCACTTCGTAGAGGTCGGGCTCGTTGTCCTTGGGGATGAGCACAGTCTTCATGCCCTCGCGGTAGGCCGCCATGCTCTTTTCGCGCAGACCGCCGATGGGCAGCACGTTGCCGTGCAGGGTGATCTCGCCGGTCATGGCCACATCGCCGCGCACCGGCATCCCGGACAGGCAGGACACCAGTGCCGTGGTCAGGGTGACGCCCGCAGAGGGGCCGTCCTTGGGCACCGCGCCCTCCGGGGCGTGGATGTGCAGGTCACATTTCTTGAGACGCTCCGGGTCGATGCCGTACTCCTCGGCGTGGACGCGCACCCAGGTGATGGCCAGCTGGGCACTTTCCTTCATCACGTCGCCCAGCGAGCCGGTGACCGTGATCTTGCCGCTGCCGTTGTCCATCACCTGCACCTCAATGGGCAGGGTCTCGCCGCCCACACTGGTCCAGGCCAGACCGTTGGCGATGCCGATGGCGTTGGTGCGGTTGAGGAAGTCGGGCTTGACGAAGCGGGGGCCCAGCAGTTCTTCCAGCATGGTGCCGGTGACAGACACACTCTCCACCTCGCCGGATGCGATCTTGCGGGCGCACTTGCGCAGCACACTGGTGATGGTGCGCTCCAGGTTGCGCACACCGGCCTCGCGGGTGTAGCCGTCGATGATGCCGTACAGCGCGCTCTGGCTCAGGGTGACCTTGCCGGTCAGGCCGCAGGCCTTGAGCTGCTTGGGCAGCAGGTGCTTGCGGGCGATGTTGTACTTCTCCACGCGGGTGTAGCTGGGCAGTTCGATGACGTCCATGCGGTCGCGCAGCGGGCCGGGGATGCTGCCCAGATCGTTGGCGGTGGTGATGAACAGCACATGACTCAGGTCGAACGGGATATCAATGAAATGATCGTTGAAGGTGCTGTTCTGCTCCGGGTCCAGTGCTTCCAGCAGAGCGGCCGCCGGGTCGCCCCGGAAGTCGCCTGCCAGCTTGTCGATCTCGTCCAGCAGCATCAGCGGATTGGAGCTCTTGGCCGAGATCATCGCGCTGATGATCTTGCCGGGCATGGCACCGATGTAGGTGCGGCGGTGGCCGCGGATCTCGGCTTCATCCCGCACGCCGCCCAGACTGATGCGCACATACTTGCGGCCCAGGCTTTCGGCGATGGAGCGTGCAATACTGGTTTTGCCGACGCCCGGAGGGCCCACAAGGCAGATGATCTGTGCCTTCACGTCCGGTGCCAGTTTGCGCACGGCCAGCGTTTCCAGAATGCGGTCCTTGACCTTCTTCAGGCCGTAGTGGTCACGGTCCAAAATCTGCTGGGCACGGGCAATGTCCAGGTCGTCCACCGTGAAGGTGTTCCACGGCAGGTCCAGGCAGGTGTCCAGATAGGTGCGGATAACGGTAGCTTCCTGATTGGAGCCCTGCATCTTGGAAAGGCGGTCCACTTCCTTGAGCAGCTTCTTCTCGCTGTCCTCCGCAAGGTGCAGTTCCGTGATCCTGCGGCGGTACTCGTCGGCTTCGGCGTGGGTGTCGTCGCCCTCGCCCAGTTCATCGCTGATGATGTGCAGCTGTTCGTGCAGGTAGTAATCGCGCTGGTTCTTGTCCATGGACTCGTTGACCTTTTCCGCGATCTCCTTTTCAATTTTCATCACCTGACACTCGCGGCGCAGCATCTCGACCAGCTTTTTCAGCCGCCCGTTCAGAGTGCTTTCGTCCATGACAGCCTGCTTGTCCTCATAGCGGAACAACAGGTTTGCGGGCATGTACTCGCTGAGGAACGCCGGGTCGTCGCTGGAAACGATGGCAAACACCACGTCCTTGCCCAGACGCGGGTTCATGCCGAGGTATTCATCAAAGCCGGTCTTGAGGGCCCGCAGCAGTGCTTCGGTCTCCACAGCATCCTCGGGCTTGCCAGCGCGCACCGGGGCCGGGCGCACCGCAGAAAGCAGAAAATCGCCGCTGGTGTCCAGCTCGGTGAGCTTGGCGCGGTACTTGCCCTCCACCAGCACCTTCACAAGGTCCTCGGAGACCCGCAGCACCTGCTTGACTTCGGCTACAACGCCGTAGCTGAACAGGTCTGCCTGGGTGGGGTCGCTGGTCTCCATCGCCTTCTGGGCCACCAGAAAAACGTTGGAGTTATTGGCCATGGCCCATTCCACGGCAGCGATGCTCTTTTCCCGGCCCACCTCGAAGTGCACGAGGTTGTTGGGGAACACCACAAGGCCGCGCAGGGCGATGGTGGGCAGGTGAAGCTCGCGATGCTCCACCTTGATGGTAACTTTTTCACTCATTATGCAAACACCTCCCGGCTGCCATACACTTTCCCCATATGGCAGCCCTGTAAGATCGGGTATCTATTAAAATTGTGGGTTGTTTCCTTATTATACTGATTTCCGGGCAAAATGCAACTGTGGTGCATGGACGGTTGGTTATTCTCCCCGCTTTTCCTGGGTGGAAAAGCCCATTTTGCCCAGAGCAGGCAGAATGGCTTTCAGGGTGACGGAAGTCAATGCGCCCATCACAAGGCCCAGCACCAGCATGACCGGCGCATAGTAGAAGGACAGCGAGGACGAAATGATCACACCTGCGCCCAGCAGCTGCCCCACGTTGTGGGCCAGTGCGCCGCATACGGACAGGATGAACCAGGTGGGCCGCACCGGCAGCAGGTAGTACAGCACCCACATCACCAGCAGCGAAAGCAGGCCGCCGCACAGCGAGAGGAAGCCCGCCGTGAAGCCGGACACCAGAAACACGAACAACGCTTTGAGCACATCCAGCACCAGTGCCTGCTTTGGCCCCATGAAAAACAGCGCATACATCACCACGATGTTGGCAAGGCCCAGCTTCATGCCCGGCAAAAGGCCCGGGATGGTGAGTGTGCCCTCAATAAAAGACAGCGCCATGGCCAGCGCAAACAGCAGGCCGGAAAGCGCAATGTGCCGTGTTTTTTCATAGCTGCGTCGATTCCTTGGCATTCTGTCCCCTCCTTTATTCTTCGGTCTGGCTCTGCTCGTAGCTTTCCTGTTCCTCCATGGCGGCCTCCCAGGCGGCAAACAGTTCTTCCTGATGGAAGCGCAGGTCGCTCAGCTCGTCACTTTTCTGGCGCAGCAGGTCGGGGTCGTTGTACACCTCCGGGGAATTGATCTCGTTGTCCAGTTCCACCTCGCGGGCACCGCAGGCCTCCATCTCATCCTCACAGGCTTTGATCTTGGCCCGCAGCTCGGCGCGGCGGCGGCGCTGCTCCTTGCCGTAACCGGCTTTGGCGGGTTCGGCCGCTTTCTGCACGGCAGGTGCCGGGGCACTGCGGCCCATCAGGGCATCGTAGCTGGGGTAGATGGTGGCCTTGCCGTCCTCGAGATACAGGATCGGGCAGGCCAGGCTGTTCATCAGGTGGCGGTCATGGGTCACTAGCAGCAGCGTGCCGGTGTAAGCCATGAGGGCCTCGGTGAGGTTCTCGCGGGTGTAGATGTCCAGATGGTTCGTGGGCTCGTCGAGGAACAGCAGGTTGGGCCGTTCCAGCACGATCTCCGCAAAGCGCAGACGGGCCAGCTCGCCGCCGGAAAGCGCTTCGCAGGGCTTGAACACCGTCTCGCCCCGGAAGCCCAGCTTTGCCAGATGGCTGCGCACTTCCAGCTCGGTCATGCGGGGGTACTTGTTCCAGATGACGTCGATGACCCTGCCCTGCCCCAGACGGTTCTGCTGCTGGGCAAAAATGCTGGGCCGTGCACCGGTGCCCAGCCGCACCATACCGCCGGAGGGGCGGCGCTTGCCGTCCAGCACCTGCATCAGGGTGGATTTGCCCGCGCCGTTGGGGCCCGCGATGATGAGCCGTTCGCCACGGCACACCGTGTAGGTGAAGGGTTCCAGCAGGGTGCGCTCCCCGATCCGGATGGTCAGGTTCTTGAGCAGCACCAGCTCATTCCACGGCTCTACGTCATATTCAAAGCGGAACTTGAGCTGGTTCGTCTCGTCCTTGGGAGCTTCGGTGATCTCCAGCTTTTCCAGCTGCTTGCGGCGGCTCTGGGCCATTTTGGTGGTGGAGGCGCGCACAAGGTTGCGGTCCACGTAGTCCTGCAGCTTTTCGGCCAGCGCCACATCGGCGTCGTGCTGCTTCTGGCGCAAGGCATCGGCGGCTTCCTTCTGGGGCAGGTAGGTCGAGAAGTTGCCCTTGTAGGTGGTCATGGTCTGGAAGGATACCTCCCAGATCTTTGTACACACGTTATCGAGGAAGTAGCGGTCGTGGCTGACCACCAGCACGGCCCCGGAGTAGCCCTTGAGGTAATTTTCCAGCCATTCCATGGTGGCAAAGTCCAGATGGTTCGTGGGCTCGTCCAGAATCAGGACGTCCGGCTTTTCCAGCAGCAGCTTTGCCAGCCGCAGCCTCGTCAGCTCACCACCGGAGAGCACCGCAATGTTCTTTTGCCAGGTATCCTGCGCAAAGCCCATGCCGGACAGCACCTTTTTGATGTTCACATCCATGTTGTATCCGTCGGCTGCATCCACGATGTTCTGCAGCTGGTCGTGCTGGGCCAGCAGGGCAGCGTCTTCCGGCGCAGCGGCCATGCGGCGCTCCAGGATCTGCATCTGCGCCATGGCGTCCAGCACCGGCGCAAAGGTGGAGCGCATCTCGCCGTAGATATCCAGCGTCGGGTCCAGCTTTGCGTTCTGTTCGAGGTAGCCCAGCGTCACGCCATGGGTCACGCTGAACTCGCCCTCGTAGTCCTGATATTCGCCGGTGAGGATCTTCAGCAGCGTCGTCTTGCCCGCGCCGTTCTGGCCCACGATGCCGATGCGGTCCTCTTTCTCGACGCTGGCCGTCACATCGTGCAGGACGATCTTTTCGCCAAAGCTCTTGCCTAGTTTTTCCAAATGTATCAGCATAGTTTTATGATTCCGTTCTCCATCCGCTTATTGGTTCAGCACTGGTGGCGGCGGTTCTTCAGGCCCACATTGGCCAGCTCGTCCGACTCCATCACCAGCGGATACAGTTCTTCCAGGCTTGCGATCTCGTAGGTGGGCACCACCTTGCCGGGGTTCTCGGCGTGGTTCGGGTTGAACCAGCAGGTGTCCAGGCCCGCGTTCACGCCGCCCTGGATGTCGCTGGTGAGGCTGTCGCCCACCATCAGCACATGCTCGCGGTTCTCCACGCCCAGTGCCCGCAGCGCGCCGTCAAAAATTTTGCGGCCGGGCTTTTCGCAGTCCATCTTTTCAGAGATGAACACATCCTCCATAAAGTTCAGGATGCCGGATTCTGCCAGGCGGCGGGTCTGCACCTTCTGGAACCCGTTGCTCACGACGGCCAGCGTTGCCACTTCGGAGAGCTCCCGCAGCACGTCCAGCACCTCGGCGTTGACAAGGTCCGGGTGGGTGGAGAGCTGCTCCAGATAGAAGCGGTTCATCTCCGCGCCGTCACCTGCCGCGTCGATGGCCTTGAGGAAGCGGGTGAACCGCTCACTCATGAGCTTTTCGCGCTTGATCTGGCCTTTTTCCAGCGCGCGCCAGAGCTCCTCGTTGATGGTGCGGTAGGTCTGCACCGTTTCCGCGTCCGGCTCGATGCCGTAGTTCACCAGCGTTTCGGCCAGTGCCTTGCTTTCGGCTGCATCAAAGTTGAGCAGCGTGTTGTCTGCATCAAACAATACACAATAATACTTTGCCATAGTTTTTCCCTCTTTTCCCTTCTGCACGGGCCGCATTTGCCCGGGCGTTCTACAACAGGGAGAAGCCAGCCCTACCCCAGGCAGAGCTGGCTTCCGATCATTCTGAAACGATTTGATACGTCTGTGCGTCGGTTTGTTCCGGGTCATTGTCCGGGCAGGTGGTTTTTGCGTCACACGGGGTGGAAGCACATTTCTGCATTTCCTCCTCCAGTGCACCATTGTCCACATTTTCCCAATCGGTGCCGTAGTAATCCACGTCGCCGTCGGTCACATCCTCTGCGCCCGGCAGACCCGGGACGCGGGGTTCTTCACAGAGCATGGAAACGCCTCCCTTCCTGCCAGCCTATGCGGCGCAGGGCGGGAAGGTTCCCCGCTCAGGAGCGGGACGCCTGCTGCTCTGCCGAGTCGTTTTCGGCCTCGGTGCTGCCGGAAGCACTGCTGCTTCCAGAAGTGCTTGCCGACGTGCTGTGGGACGAGCTGCCCGACGAAGAAGCGGACGAACTGTGAGAAGCGCTGCTGCTCTCCGAAGTGCTGTGCGAC
>OBAI01000597.1_pt1 | contig 37069 bp, 57 predicted proteins | sample 1517461 | NCBI WGS metagenome assembly OBAI01 (sample SAMN04571696, study PRJEB22368) | human gut metagenome | biome: human gut; material: stool | host: Homo sapiens | place: Luxembourg | collected 2012-06-29
TTCCGAACAGCTTCTCAACGCCGCTCCGGTAGATGACGTAGAGCATACCGTGACCGGGCTTAAGCTTCGGGTTTTCCTTCTCGAACTCGCGGATGTCGTCCCCGGTCAGGAGCTTGTAGTCACTGCCCTCGATCAGCTCGGACGAGCGTTTGACGAGTGATGAAATGTCCTTGACGCACCTGCCGACGGCGTGGGCAATGTCGGGAGTTATCATGACGGGTACGCCGCGGAAGGTCTTCGGGAAGTACTCGTACTCAGCCGGAAGCGCAGGCTTCGCGGACGCCTTCGGCTTCACGCGGTACTCGCCCGTGCGGTGGATTGCCGGAAGGACTTCATCTGCAACCCAGTTGGTGAATTTCTCCGCTCCGGGTTTATTGCTCCGAAATGCGAGCTTATACACGCCGGATTCCGTTAAGAAAAGCTCTCCAGCGTTGTTCAATTTTCGGATGTTACTATCTTTCACATCCGAATTTTTCAGTTTTACCGCCTGTCTATCGGTCATTCCCATGACTGCTTTTCTGACTGCGCTGTCGGTCAGACCGAGGCACTTTCCGACATGATACGGATTAAGGTACACCGTTGTACCTATGCAGAAGGTTTCGACGTTCGTCCCATTGTAGACCATAAGTTTTTCCATAATCAAAAATTCCTTTCAAAAACACTTGACAGAAATCTCGATCTGTGGTACAATATATTTGATAGAGAAATCTGTCGTTAGGGTGACAGTGGTGCTTTACTTCCTACGGTGCGGCACTACTGTTATTCTTCTTTTTTGACCGTTTTTTTGTGGAAATCTGAAATACTGCGTTCAACAACTTCGGTCTTTGAAATATTCAACGCTTCAGCACATTCTTGTAATTCTTGCGCGGTATCGGCGTTGATGCGAAGCTGAAGACGCAAATCTTTCGGATGTTCGCCTTTCAGCGGTCTACCCATTTTTGTGGGCAACTGGATTCACCTCACTTTCGTACTAACATAAGTATAACATATGTGAGTACAAAAGTCAATACCTTTTCGCAAATTTCTCAAAAAAATTTCCAAGAGAAAAGCACGGTGCGAGCAGGTCGCATAGTGCTAAGGTATTTGATTTTAGTCGCAAGTTACACGCAAGTTAATGCTAAGTTTGCGTTAGTTTATCGCTTAGTTTCGGCGTTGGAGGGCTTAACGCTGATTGTCAGCGTTGGAATCATTCGGCTCGAACGAGACGTCCTCACAGATTTTCACGCCCTCGTCGGTTATGACAACGGTTATGTGCGGGCTTGCCTTCATAAGCTCGCGGGCGATAGCCTGACCGTGACGAAAGATTTCGGATTCGTTCATGATATGCTCCTTTCAATGGAAAAGCACGATACGATTGTACCGTGCTTCAGGTGTTAAGTTTTACTGTTACTTCTGCTTGTCAATTTCAGCCTTAATAGCTTTAAGACGCTCGTCTAATTCTTCTCTTGTCAGCGTAGGTGTACTGTTGATCTGCTTAATAAAATCCTCGCCGAAATAGTCGAGTTCAACAGCATATTCAAAACCGTCAGCCGTTCTTCGCAGTTCCATTGTTACACCTCCTTGAACATAAATTCGTAAATCTTCGATAATTCTCGTATGGTCTGAAATTGAGCTTCATATTCGCTCTTTCCAGATTTACGATAGTACTTGATACTTGAGTTGTAAATAACCGTGTCTATTTCCTTCTTCGGCGCGGTATACTCAAATACCTTTCCGTCATGGCATATGATATAGCCCTTCTTGTATCCGTTTTTGAGAGCCGCGTTCAAGTCGTTCACGCTCGGCGGCATACTCTGCGGATGATTGTGGAACGATATGAGTTCGCCGCTTTGGGCGTTCCTGATCGCTCTGACGATCTCATCAGTATATTCAGGCGAACCCTTTTCCTTGCCGGATGTCGACTTGTACCATTTGCTGAGTCTCGAATTCCGGAAGTAAAGGTCTTCGCCGTCCGTTCCTGAACGATGCCGGAGCATATCCTTTGCCGCCTGATAATATTCGCGGCAGACACCCTCGTCTTCATCCATTCGATTGAACTTTTCACGGAAGCTCCGCGAATCGACAAGTCCTTTCGGAACGGCGTAGTCAGAGGAGCTGTTCATTCGTTCCTCTTCTATTATATCACTTTTTTGCGGTTTGTCAACCCCATTTGATGAAAATTTACTTTTCCACTCGTCAAAACTCATATTCCCGGGAACTTCATACTGCTTCCCGTCCTCGTCTCTGGCGAGCCGCGTCCCCTTGTACTCGTCCGGAATCGCGGGCGCGGTCGTGCATCGGCAGTTCGGATGCCACGGCGGAACGGTTTCACCCGGCGCGAAATCGGTCATGCGAATGACCTTTCCGTCGAAGCTCCCGCAGAGGTCGCAGGTATGCGAATCAAGCGTCCCGACGATCTCGACCATGTCGACGTTTATGTCTTTGTAGCACTGCTTCGTCGACTGCATCGCGAAATACGCCGTCTCGGTGTTGACGAGCCGCCCCGCCTTGTACTTCGAGACGTTGAATTCCTTCTGAATCTCCTTCGTGAGCTTCCCCGGTGCGTCGCCGCGGATAAGCCCCTTAACGAGGCTCTTGCGAACCGACTCGACGAGGTTTTCCTTCATCGTCCAGCATCGGTCGCGGAAGGTCCGGTCGTCGGTCGACCACGGATTCGAGATGAACGTGTCAAGCTTTTTCTCATCGAGCGCGGTGATGTCGAAGGCGATTCCGACGCCCCTCTGAACCTCATAAGCGGTGCGCAGGTAGGTTTCGCCCGTGACCTGCCGGAGGTGAGTTTCGAGTTTCCCGACCTGCCCGGCATGAAGCTCCTCAATCTTCTGCTGAATTCTCGTCTCGACCGCCTCAAGCCGCGAGATGTGGAACTTCGCCGACGCGTTTTCGAGCTTCTTCATCCAGTCAGGTTCAAGACCGTGATCCTCGCCGACTTTGATGTATTTCTCCACATCCCAGTGGAATTCGTCGAGCTCATTCTTAGTGAGGAGCTTCTTCGCGTCGGCGAGCGTCAGATTGTTGTTCTTCGCGAGCCGCAAGTACCAGCTTTCAAGCTCCTTCAGCGTCTCGCGCATTGCCTCATCGTATATCTCGTCAAGCCCGGCTGTCAGCTCCTCAGCGCGTTTGTGAGCGGCTTCTTCGAGGATCAGAGCGCGACCGCGCCAGTACTCAGCGTTCCTCATGGTTCAGAAAATCGCCGGAATACTCGCCCGCCTGCTCGTTCTCGGCTTCGAGCCGCGAAAGCTCGGTCTCGACGTCGGTCACCCACGGATGCTGTTCGACGATGGTTTCGTTCGACAGAATACCGACCGACTTCTGGCAGTTCTCGATTGATTCGGTCTCGTTGATGAGCATATCGCGGTTGAAGACGATCGTCACCGGATCATTGAAAACGCCCTTCCGGCTGTTCGCGAGGTGGACGTTGACGAACCACAGAAGTTCCTCGAAGGCGGCTTGAAACTCAACCTCCATGCCGTTCGCGTCGAGGTCGATATCGGAATACATCGACTGGATATTCATCTGATTCGGATTCCCGGCGAGCTTGTCGCTCTTCGCGTCGTAGCCGCGGGCGTTCTCGATCAGCGACTTCTTCATGAGTTCGAGAATTGACTTGTAATTTTCCGAGTTGACCTCGACCGAAAGCGTATCAAGCCCGCCGTCGTCCCTGACTTTGACCGCGCCGAAGGTCGACAGGTTCTTCCGGAACTCGCCGAGATTTTCGCCGTCGTAGTTCTTCAGGACAAGAATCGTATTTCTCGCGTCCTCCTGCATTCCGTTCATGTAGTCGGAAAGCATCAGGTTGATTCCGTCCTGAAGCGTCCTGCACCGGCAGATCAGCGGGATTTCCTGCTTGTTGTACTTGAAGGGAATCAAGGGAATCCGTTGCCAGTTGAAGCCATTTTCGCCGTCGCTGAGGTAGTTCTCGTGCTCGCCTGCCTCGACGTCGGGAATCAGATTGTCGTTCTGGTAAATGTATCTGTAAAGCCCGTCCGGCTTGAAAAGCTCGACGTGATCGACGAGCTTCCGCTGTAATCCGTCATAGACCTCGACGCTGTAGAACCGCGCCGCGCAGTCAAGCACCGTGTGATCGTCGTCCGCCCAGAACGGCAGAATATCCTCGGCGGGAAAATGCCGGAATTTCAGACCGCCGTCATAGTACGGAAATACCCAAGCAATGCCGCCGCAGAGCGCATCCTCGCAGACGTATTTCAGAAGCCGGTGAAAGCGTCGGTCAAACACATCGTTCAGTGCGTCGGCGTAAGCTTTGTTCTGACAGTTGATTGTGAACGGCTTGCCGAGGAGGTAATTCGTCTTCTGGTCGACCATAAGCGCGAACTGATTGTCGACGACCTTGTTGTTCGGCAGATTATCGACGGTCTGAAGCTGTCCGTCCTCGCCGATCATCGTCCGCTGGCGCGTCAGAATGTCGTGCTGTCCGGCGTAGTAGCGACTGCCCAGAATCTGATGCGCGCGCTTTTTGCCGGCGAGCCAGTCCTTTATCTCGGCGGCGAAGAACCTGTTCTCGGTCATGCCGCCCCCGCCCGAGAGAATCAGGCGGTTTATTCGTTTCATCTCTGAATTTTCAAACATATCGTCACCCTTTTTAATTTCAATCAAAGCTGAACGTCGAGCCTTTCCCGAGCTTTTCGGCAATGCCTGTCACCGCGTCTGGCGCGTCGTCGTGCGCGTTTTTGCCTTCCTTCTGATAGCGGTTCATCGCGTCGTAGAACTCCGGGAAACGGTCGCGCCAGTTTGCCGGGAAGTAAATGTGTTCCATAACCCACGTACTGTTTGAAAGGATTCTCGCGACCTTGTTCTCGGACTGATGGAACGGACGGATGACACATTTGTTCGAGCGGAATTTCTCGCGAAGCTCCCGCTCTACGTTCCGGGCAAAGCCGCGTCCGCCGTTGTTCGACTCGATGTCAGCTGCATTCACATTACCGTCGAATAATAGCCTTGCTGTGGCAGGCTCGGTAATTTCCATAGCGTCCTTTGTGTAAAGCACGTCAAGCACATAAGCCTCGCCGTGATAAACGCCGTAGTTGATCGAGCAGAGATAATCCGAACCGGTGTCGGCAGTGTCGGTATAGTTGGCGATCCGGTCGAAGCTCTTCGGCAGGCTGTCGTAGGTCTTGAAACGCGAATATAACCGCCCCTTCGTGTCTATCGGCTCCTGCTGATAGTTCGCAGAAGCGATTTCCGCGCCCATCAGACGCGTCTTGTTGACATAGGACTCATAAGACAGTATCTCGGGACAAAGCATTGTCTCGCCGCCGAGAAACGCCTTGTAGACGATTACGCGCGGCGGCTGACCGAGAGCCGTGTAATGAGAAATGACCCTCCCGGCAAGGTCTTCGCTGTGCCAGCGGGTCATGACTATGATAATTTTTCCGCCCTCCTCAAGTCGGGAAAGCATCGTATCGGTAAACCAAATCCAGTGCGCTTCAAGAAGCGCGGCGTTGTTCGCTTCGAGCGCGGACTTTATGAGGTCGTCGATGACGAGAAGCGACGCGCCGAATCCGGTCGCCGTTCCGGTCGGGGAAGTCGCAAGGTAATTGTTGTAGCCGTTTGAGAGCGACCACATATTCATAGCTCCGTCACCGCGCCTGATCGTTATTCCGGGGAATATATCGCTCCAGATTATCCGGTCAGCGTCGGCTTTGACCTCGGAGATCGTGTTGCGGACGTTCTTTGAGAAGTTCGTCGAGAGCGTTTCATTGTACGAACCGGTCATGACTTTCAAGGTCTGATCGCGACCTAAAGCCCACTCGACAAAGCAGCTGATCGTCCGCGACTTTCCGTGACGCGGCGGCATATTGACGACAAGAACCCGCTCGTCGGAAAAATAAAACTCCTGCAACTGTTTGCAGAAGTCGACGAGAAACTTCCTGTCGTCCGTGTAGAAGTCCGGTGCTTTGAGCTTGCAGTAGAAAAAGAAGTCGCGTCTCGCAAGCTCGCACATAGCCCCGCGGCGGATGTCAGCCGGAATCATTTTATAAGCCTGCGGAGTTCATCGGTAGTCAGCCCGGCGAAGGGATTCGACTTGATTTCGCCGGAAAGTGTGACCTGTTCAGGCGGTTTGAAGCCCGCCCGGTCAAGGAATTCCTTCGCCGCTGAAATGCGGTCTTTGTCCTGAGCCTCGGGGTTTTGCAATATCTCGTGAAGCACGTCGAGGGCTTCCTTAGCGTGATAAACGAACTCCTCCTGAATATCTTTTACGAAAGCGGCTTTGCGTTCACTGAGATATGCCTGAACTTCGGGCGTTTTCAGGAGATCATGCGCCTGCGATCCGGCGCTTCTCGCGCTGTATCCGGCGTTCTTCGCCGCCTGCGTCGCGTTCTTGCATCCGGTACGGATGTACTCGTCGACGAATAGTTTTTTCTGTTCTGTGAGCATTGCCGCCTTCCTTTCTTGTAAAATAGCCGCGCCCGCCCCCACCACTGCGTATAATGGCGCGTGTTTACCCTGTACCCTATCTATGCCGCGCAGGAGTGAAACGCGCATAGTAAATCGGAAGACCGCGTTCCTACAGCCTTCCGATGATACCATTATACCACAGAAAAAGGGACAAAAGGGACAAATTTCATTTTTCGTCCAAAAATCTATAGCAGATTTTCTTGACCGAGTCTGCCGTTCCTCCGACTCTGACCGCGACCGCCTGCCATGACCGCCCGTCGACAAAGCGCGCCTTGAATATCCGGCGGATGTAGGCGTTGTCGATCGTGTCAATGTAGTTCATCAGCCGAATCAGCTCGCGATGTTCGCGCTCGACCTTGTCGGCAATCTGAGCGCGGAGATCGGCGATAGACGCGGCGATTGCCGTCCGGTCTGTCGGCGTTCCCGAGCCGCCTGAACCACCGTTTGAAGGCGAAGCCGACGTTGCCGCCGCTTCGAGCCTGTGAAGCCGGGCGCGGTCTTCCTCGATCTCTTTTCGCAGATGGTAGACCTGCGAGAGCTCGCGCCGGGTCATTGCTTGTTCCCCTTGGAGAAACACCATTTGTGGCACGTCGGACAGAACGCAGCGTAGTCCGGCGAAAATGGTCCTCCCATATGGCTGCCGTAATCGGTCGCGTCCACCTCGAATATACAACCGCAGTGTTTGCACTCAAAATGAATCGGTTCGGGTTCTTTGCCGGGCTTAATTATCCTGATTGCCATTGTTTTTCCTCCTCCCTTCATGACAGAATCCGTCCTTTGGAACGGTACAGCCGAACTCTCGGCAGGTCAGTGCGCTCTGCGAGTCGGAATACGGCTTAGAACGCTCGCATTCTGAGCATCTGACGACCGGGATGACGTCAGCAGGATTTACTTTCTTCTTCGCGATCTGCATTGCGAGGATAAGCCCCTGAGCTAAGCCGGTCTCTGATTTGCGGGCTCTGAAAGCTCCTTCTTTGCCGATAGCTCTGAGAAGCTCCTGACGGTCGATGTATTCAGACATTGATTTTTCACCTCTTTTCCCCCAGACTGCAATAATCATCACGTCGGACAATGATGTTATGTAATCGGCATTGTATCAGTAGATCACTTTGATCTTCAAGCTCTGCGCCGTGGAGACAATACTTGCAGTGTACGACTGGTTCTCCCCATTCATCAAGAATCCATTTTTCCGGTGATACGAGAGTTACTCTACAGCCGAGACCCGCGGCATATAACGTGCAACTGTCGCACTCGTTATTCTTTTGGCATTCGTTCTGTATTGTGTTAAGCGCTTGCTTCAGTTCAGGCGTCATTTTTCGCCTCCTGCATTTCCCTGAGCTGTTCCCAGTCGCAGAACGCGCCGTGTGTCTGATTCCGGCAGTCCTCTTTGTTGTCATAAAGCTCGTTTCGCCGGAAGCTGTCGAACTCCCACAGACCAATAATACGTCGTCCGCGGTCGTCGACGAGCCCGATGAGGTCTTCGCCGTCGTCAGCCATGTTGATTTCGCGCACGTGACCGAGCTTGACGCGCCCGCTCTGGTTCACGTAGTAGTCGCACCATGGGGTTAGCGCCTTGTCCCGCGGGGACGGGATATAGGCTTCGATTTTCTTCCGGGTTTGTTCGTCAATCATTGCTGTCTCTCCCGGCGATTTCCGCCGCGCAAGCGAAATATCCGCAGGCGTCGATAAACGAATCGGCTTTGTAATGCCCGGTCTTTATACGCGCGATTTTCAGGAGAGCCATCATCAGCGCGACGTCGACCGGGGAAAAATCATGTCCAGTGTACACGCTCCAGAGCCGGGCGATAACGCCGAAGTTGTCTTCTGGTGAACCGTACTGCTTTTCACGATCTCCGCAGACGATTCCTTTTGCGCTTTCGAGAATCGCGGCTCTGGTGGTCTCATCAGACGTTTTGCTGATGCCGGCAGGACGTTCGGAATCCTGGTCGACCTTTTTGTTGGCGTCAACAATATGCTCGTCGGACGAAATTGCCTGTATGTCCTTGTCGAGTTCCCCGAGCCAGAGCGACGGGATCGTTCCGACTAAGCATCCCTTGCTCGGCGCCTCAAAATCGCAGTGCGCGCAGTCGGGCTGCTTACAGCAGTAGTTCTGAAGCGTTCTCGCGGCTTCCATTAATTTCTCATTTTTCATCGTTTTCTCCTCCATATTTTTTCGGTATTCTTATCGCGGCTCTTGGTCTTGAAAGTAGTTCGTCCTGCATCAGGTCGGCCATCTTGTCTTCAATAAGAGCGCTGTCCTTCCGTCCTTCTGACGCTGTATACGCGCGCTCCGCGTAGTCGGTCGCTATGTCCTCGATTCCTTTGAGAATGTACATGAGCCGTTTTGTGCCGAAGTGCCCGATGTCATTGAGGGCGAGACACATCGAGAGAAGGATCCGTCTGACAAATATGTCCTGGCGCTTCGCGAACTCCGCCTGAATATATCTGTCGCAGGCTTCTCTCTGCGCGGTGTTCAGCGCGGCTTTTGCCGTTGTACCGGAGAATCTGGCTTTCATATGCGTACTCCTTTCAGAACGGAAGCTCTTCTTCGTCGCCGATAACCTCGAACTGCGGCGCCTGCGTCACTATATCCGATTCCGTTTTTCTGTCGCTCTTTGAGTCAACGAAACAGGTCTCGTCAACAACGACCTCTGTGATATGCCGCTTGTTTCCTGCTGTATCTGTGTAGCTTCTCGTCTGAATCCGTCCTACGACACAGATACCCGAGCCCTTGTGGAAATACCGCGCTATGAATTCCGCTGTCTGACGCCATGCGACGCAGTTTATGAAATCGCTCTGCGGTGCCTGAGCGCCGTTTTCTGCCTTCTGAGCGTATTTTCTGGTGCAGGCTATTGTGAAGGACAGGACCGGAGTCCCGCTCGGTGTGCTTTTGAGTTCCGGCTCGGCGGTGAGTCTGCCGCCGAGTATCACCTTATTGAGATTCAGGTTTGCCATGTTGTTCCGCTCCTTTCATGCCGCGTCTGAGCGCGGCTCTGAAGAAATCTTCAGTATCGAAGCCGCTTTCGATGCCACCGACCTGTGTTACCGGTTCCTGTTCACCGCGTGTCTTCGATCTGTAATCATCGTACTTTCCCGACATGACCTTGGCCATGTTCGCGGGTTCGGTGAGCCACTCTACGCCGCATTTCCAACCTGATCCTGGTTTGGTCAGAAAACTGCTCTCAGAGGCTCGTGTGAATACTCTCGTGTAATCTTCCACCGGGCGATCTGCCGTGATGATGTTGCTCATAAGTTTCGCAGACATCTGAGCTGCCGGCAGTGTCGGAAGAAGTCTCGTGTATTCATTCAGAATAAATTCTGCCTTCTTTCCGATGTCGTTGTCGTCCTCTGTGGAAACTGTGGATAATTTCATTTCTGACGCGGAAACTTCAGCCGGACATCTACTTTTATTTACTTTACTTTTATTTTCTTTTCTTTGTTGCATTTCTGCGTCATTTATCAGGGTTTCTGTAACAGAAACTCCGGTTTCTGCGTCAGAAACCTTATTTTTGGGCGCACTTTCCAAGGCTGCGTCAACGCTATTTTTGTCGAGCAGCCAGAATTTTGATTTATCGACCTTATTCCTCGCAGTGACGGCGGCATACCGTTTTTGGATTCCGACGGAAGTTATAACGTTCTGCCTCACGAGGGGTGCATTGATTAACCCGATCTCGGCGCAGTAAAGAATAACCTCAACACTAAGGTCTATGGGACTCATTCCCGTTTTCCTGAACCAACTTTCCCCGACTGTACGAACGATCAGCATTGCGACCCTTCGCAGTGGGAGCTCCAGACAGTAGCCTTCGCGGTAAATGAGTGTCAGAAGGACGTCGTAGATCGTGAGCCCGAGAGGTCCGTATTTCATCCCGAGCTCGACGATCTTTTCGTCCTGGTAGAAATCAACATCCTTTGGAAAGTATGCGAGCCCCTTCTTCGGTGGTCTCGGCATATTCATTCCTCTTCTGTTTATCAGAAATCTTCGTCAGTGTTTGTAGGCGTCTCTGTCGTGACGAGCTTCAGAGCGTCTTCGGGCGAGTAGCAGATACCGGCGAGGCATCCGCATTCCTGAGCCCTTGTGATGAAAGCGAGTTGTTTATCGGTCGGCTTATTGGGTTTGACCTTGCACTCGATGTAGACGGCTCTGCCATCGCTTCTGCGATACCCTGACAGGTCCGGATACCCGACCGGAACACCGGTCGAGAACCATCTGCCGTCCGGCGTTCGCATCCTTCCCACATTTACGCGGTGGAGTACACAGTGTGGATAGAGAACGCGTATTATGGCGTTCAGGAGCTGTGACTCATTTCTCCACTGAACCATCGTCAGCCTCCGTGTTCACTCTCGTGTAGTCCTCGGCACTGATTTCCGGCGCCCTGGACGCGGCGGCGCGCATCTGATCCGCGAAATACTTCGCGACTTCCTTCTCCTTATCATCGAGACGGCCGAGAAGTTTGAACTTTACTACGCTATACTTCTGCCCGCTCTGGGATATCTGTGGAGTGAGAGAGAACTCTGTGACGACCTCGCAGGGCTTCAGCCGTTTCGCGGCGAGCGTTGAGAGACGATAGTTCTGGAACGCTTTCAGTGATGTCGGCGGGAGCGACAGCATCAGCGGTATCGGAGAACCCTCGGTCATTATGTAGAGTCTGTGCATATTCTTGCATGCTTTACCACGGCGGTTTGCCGCGGAGCCGAAGACGTTCTTCGGGCAGGTCTTGCAGGAGAAGCACTCTCCGCATATAGTATCGATTCCGGTGACTCCGTCCATCGAAGAGCAGACCGGCGGAGCACTCGCCGCCGAGCCTTCCTCGAAGTACGCGTTGCAGTTGTGATTGTAGACGATGACGCCTGAGAAGGACGGAACGCTCGTGTCGGCGTCCTCGTCGCCGGTCAGGATATCAAACGCTTTTCCGCCTCCGGTCGCCACCTTCGCGCGATAGGTGACCATTCCGCCGACTTCTTTCTGAGCTTCAAGGATCTCAGAATATGCCTCTTTGACCGGATCAAGGTCAAACGTGAATTCCGCGACGCTTCCCGCGTCCTTGAACAGTTGTAAACTCATGCCCATCTTTCAAGTTCCTCCGTGTTTCTCGGAACGACTATCCCGTTCCAGAATTCTGTTTCTCTGTTTATTATTTCAGCGATGTCCTCTTCATTTCTCGGTACCTCATACCAGACAAAGCGTTTGTTTCCTATCAGAGCGGCGAGGTACCATTTCTGCCAGCCGGTGACCGCCATGTAGTGCTGCATCTGGACGTAATACTGATACGGATATTCATCCTCCGTAAAGCGTTTGTCGTTGTATACCTCAGTGGTCTTGATTTCGAGACCCACGTTCATTCCGCTCAGCTTGCGGTCAATGTTTGCGAACATGAACGGGTGCTCCTCCGAGATGATTATCCGATTGAGTCTGTGAACTTTCATGCCGGTTGTCTCTGTAAAGAGGTCCGCGACGAATGGTTCAAGATAACTACCAACCCGGCAGGCAAGAGGGGATGTCTCGACCGGTTCTGACACCTTTGAGGCGTACACATCAGCCGGTCTGTGCCACTTGTACACATCGTAGGGAAGGACCAGAGCGGGAGCGTCGCTCCCGCCGATTCCGTTCTGCCTTGCCTTCAGCCAGTCGGCGCGGCTCATGCCGACCGTAGAGATGTATTTATTCATCTTCAAACACCTCCGTGATGTCGTGCCGTTTTACACAGTGACCGCATCCGATTACGTCACCGTTAAAGCCGGTATATATATCGTCGTCGAGCGTCAGCTCCTCGCCGCAGGCCGGGCATCTGATCGCGGCAGTGACGGTGCCCGCGTATCCGGTTGCTTCTGTCTGTCTTATCGCTGGGTGATCCCGGAGGTCATTCATTGTCATCACCCTCTTCCGGGGGAAGGATCTCACCGTTGCTGTCGACGCAGAGAATCTTTCCTGATCTGAACGCTTCAAAACCGGAAACGGTGTCAGCGCGTTTTGATACTTCTCCGAGGCATTTTGCGACATTCTCGTCGATCTTTTCGGACGGAATGAGCGCGATCATCTGTAAGCCGCTCTTCACGGCTATGTAGGGCGTGCCGTAAGGTCCTTTTCTCGCGAACATCTGAGGGGAAGGGTACCCTTTCAGCGGTGATAGGTTGTCCGGGTCTATAAGAATGATCATATTGTCTGCCGCGAGCGGCTCAAGCTCCCTGCCGCCGGAGCAGCATATGCTGAATCCGAGCGTCATCAGCGCGGTCTCATCTTCGTCGGCGTCATCTATCGAGTAACCGATTGACATGAGCTCGTCCTCATAGATCTCGATGATCTTGTAACCCTCGCGCTCGTTGCCGATGTCAAACAGTGCGAAGACCGAGTCGGGCGTCAGGCTGATTCCATAGACCGGGTACATTGCCGCCGGTGTCCCGAGCCATTGTGTTCCATCCGGGCGGTTCACGATAACTATCGTGCCGGTTTTCTTGCAGAGTTTTCCGATTTTTTGCAGTACCATCTTGACAAAATCTCCTTTTTTGTGATATAATATTGGTGGTCGTTAATTGATCTGCCCGCATTCGGAGTTGCCGCTCCTTTGCGGGCTTTTCTCATGCCCTGACAATGATGAGGTCATTGTCGATCGTGCGCTCCATGCGGAACTCGACGCCGCTGTCAAGCTCGCGGACCGGCACGAATACCCGGTCGCGTCCCTCACGTGACAGGGCTCTGGAAAGTGCTTCGGCGAGGGTCTTGTTTGTTGCCTCGAGGATTGCTTTTGAAGCTCTGAGGTCGTTGATCTCGCTCTCCTGCTTGCGGATGATCTCCGATTGGATAGCGTGCATTTTTTCGTATGATACCATGCTCATCTTTCTGCTCCTTTGAGTTCTTCTATGTATTGTTTGAGTGCTTCACGCATTGCGTAGGCATTCAGGATGCCGCCGTATGGGTAACTTTCTTCATCGGTGACCGCTTCACGATAGCGTTCTGACCAGATCGCGAGTTCTTTTGTTGCCTTGTCCATGTCAGCTCCGCTCAGCCTGAGTCGGCGCAGATGCCGGTTGTAGAGTCGCTTCAGACCCGGGATGTGTTTTTCCATGTCAGACTCCCGGTACTCCGTGGCAGTTCGTGTACCACAGGTAGAATGTCACTGTCGGGATCTTGAATGCCCGGTAGCCGCGAATGTCCTTCTGCCATGAGTAAGCGAAGGGGCATTTGCCCTGCTCGACGGCAGCTTTCAGACTTTCGGCGTCGGTATGCAGGAACGCCGCGACCTTCTCGGTCGGGAGCGAGATCGGGAATTTCTCGCAGAGAGCTGTGAGCTCTGCAATGTTTGATTGGATGAATTCGGGGAACATTGTTTCACCTGCTTTCTTGCTGTTCTGTATTCTTGCTGATGATCTCAGCATGGTCGAAGACTGCCGAGTCGTAGCCGTGTAATTCGGCGTATATCTGGATCAGCTCGGCAATCGGCTTCTTGCCTCGTCCGTTGTGGTAGGGACCCTCGACATAGCGGCTCTTGTGCTGTTGGAGTTCGACGTCTTCGGCAACATCGTCCGGAAAATTCACATCGAACGATGCCTCGTGCCAGTCGAAACTTCCTTCCCTTCTCATCTCGAATGTGATTCTGAGTTTTTTCATTTCGTTGTCTCCTTTTCGTTATCGTCCTCATAAAATCTCTGCCACTCGAAGCCGAGCGCGGCGGCGATCTTCTTCGCAACCGGGACTCTGACACCCCGGATACCGTTCTCAATAGCTCCGTATCCCTGCTGGGATATTCCTATTTCGTTTGCGAGCTGTGCCTGAGTCAGACCGCTCTCCTTGCGCTTAATGGCAAGCCATTCACGCATATTGTGCAACCTCCTTAATACTTTATTTTGAAGTAAAATGTTGACATCGACTTCAAACTGTAGTATCATTATAACACAACATTTTGAAGTTGTCAAGGGGTTTCTCAAAAAAAATGAAAATAATTACTCGAATATGAAGTAAACCATTTACAACAGCTTCGTGTTGTGATATTATATATTTACTACATGATGAGGTAAAAAGTGATGTTTGGAGAAGAATTGAAAAAATGTCGCTCAGCCGCCGGACTGAGCCAAAGGGCACTTGCTGAATTGCTCAATGTTTCACAACAAGCTGTAGGCAGTTGGGAAACTAACCGCACAAGTCCTTCACCAGAGACAATAGCTGACATTGCTAATGTCTTGGGAATTTCGTCTGATAAGCTGCTCGGAGTGAGCGCACAAAAAAATCCGCCGCAAAGCGACGGAACGTTTGAGCCGGAGCTGACAGAGAAAGACGAACTCGACATCTCGCACCGGCTCGACGCGATGCTGTCCGACCTTGATAAGAACGACTCAGCGCTGATGTTCGACGGAGAACCGCTCGACGACGAGTCACGCGAACTTCTGATTGCTTCACTCGAAAATTCCATTCGTATGGCAAAGCTCATCAACAAGCGCAAGTACACGCCGAAGAAGTACAGAAAGGGTACAGCGAATGACCGGGACAGCGATATACCGCAAAGCTGACGAGCTTATCCGTCAGCATGAATCGCGGAATCCGCTGACAATTGCCCGCGAACTCGGAATTAACGTCGTGTTCGAAGAACTCGGCTCGATAAACGGATACTATAATTCGATCGGTCGTGTCAGGTTCATACATATAAATTCATCCTGCCGCAACCGCCCGCTTGTCTGCGCTCACGAACTTGGTCACGCGGTTCTCCATCCCAAGGAAAGCACACACTTTATGAGAAAGCACACGCTCTTCTCTGTGGACAGGTTTGAAAAAGAAGCGACCTACTTCGCGTCATGTCTGCTTATCGGTGATGATGACCTTGACGAATATCGGCACTTTACATATGAGCAGCTCGGTAAGATGTTCGGAGTTGATGAGAAGATCGTCAGGATCAGGGTTGAGGGACTATAAAATGAAAAAGCCATCCGCGAGGATGGCAAAATAAAAAGAAGAGGTCATGAACATGAACGACGAATTCAGATTCTTAATATATAAGTCCGAGACAGAGGACGTAACCGTAAATGCCATAATCAAAGACGAGTCTGTGTGGCTGACGCAGAAAGGTATGGCAGAACTGTTCGGAGTACAGATTCCGGCGATAAATAAGCACCTTCAAAACATTTTCGATGACGGTGAGTTGCAAAGAGATTCAACTATTTCCAAAATGGAAATAGTTCAACAAGAAGGTGGTCGTGACATCAAGCGAACAGTGGACTTCTACAATCTCGACGCCATCATCTCGGTCGGCTATCGCGTCAACTCGCGCCGCGCGACTCAGTTTCGCATATGGGCAACCAAAGTCCTGAAGGAGTACATGATAAAGGGCTTCGCGCTTGATGACGACCGTCTGAAGCAGGGCAAGGAAGCTTTCGGAAAGGATTACTTCCGCGAACTTCTTGAGCGCGTCCGCTCCATCCGCGCGAGTGAACGCCGGATATGGCAGCAGATCACCGATATTTTCGCCGAGTGCAGTATTGACTATGACAAAAACTCACCGATCACACGCGATTTCTACGCGATGGTTCAGAATAAATTCCACTACGCGATCACTGGACAGACTGCCGCTGAGATCATCTATAACAGTGCCGATCACGAAAAAGACCACATGGGGCTCAAGACATGGAAGAATTCGCCTGACGGTCGTATTCTGAAATCAGATGTGTCTGTTGCGAAAAACTACCTTGACGACGCTCAGATAAAGAAGCTTGAACGTACGGTTTCGGGATATTTTGATTATGTTGAAGATCTGATCGAGGACGAACACGTTTTTACAATGGATGAGTTTGCGAGAAGCATAAATGAATTCCTGTCATTCCGGAAATATAAGATACTGACTGACAGAGGCTCGGTTTCCGCGGCTGACGCGAAGGCCAAGGCCGAAGCCGAATACGCGGTGTTCAACGTAACTCAGAAAATCACGTCGGACTTTGACAAGGAAGTAAAGAAATTGCTCGATGGAAAAAAAGACTGACCATCTTCGTGACCTCACGAAAAAGATCATAAAGATATCGTTGTTTCGATACGATTATCATAAAATATCTGCCTAGGCAGAAAAATAAAGGAGAATGACCATGAAAAAGCGAATCCTGTCCCTGATTGTCTGTGCTCTCTTTGCTGTGACGCTGCTCTTTTCGTGCGGTGAACGAACCCCGGAAGCGACTGTTGACGGCTACATGAAAGCCTGTGTCGAGTTCGACCGGGAAAAGATGAATGAGTTCTTCCCGACAGGTGCGGAAGACCAGGACACACAGGTTGATGACGACACATACACAATTATGCTTAAGCGCATCAAGTATACGATAGGTACTTCCGAGATCACAGGTGATACCGCGACAGTCAACGTTACGATAACAACGCTTGATATGAAGACGATAATGGGAGAGATAATTTCCGATCTTATCGGTCAGGCGTTCTCACATATCGGAGATGACAGTTTCGACAGTGACGCCTACGCAAATGAGTTGCTCGCTGAAAAGATGAATGCGGAGGACGCTCCTACTGTTACGAACGAAGCTGTAGTAAACCTCAATAAGGATGGGTCCGGTAAGTGGATAATTTCTGATGAGAGTCAGAACACGGATTTCATCGACGCTTTGACCGGAGGACTTATGTCAATGTCGGGCGTGTTTGACGAAATAGGTTGAGATGAAAAAAGTGGCTGCTCTTTGTTGTGAGAGCAGCCACTATCACGAAAGGAGTTTTATGCCACGCAAAAAATCCCCGCCGCGGCGCGCTGATAACCGTTACGAGGTCAAGATCACGGTCGGCAAGGATATGTATGGCAAGTCGCTGCGCAAGAGCTTTTACAGCGAGAAGTCACGCGCTGACGCCGAACGGCTTGCCGAGGAGTGGAAGATCGCTCATCGCGCGTCTGAGATCACTGGGATCGACAATACGGGCGACCGTGGTGTCACATTCGGCAGATGGGCGACAGAATGGCTTGAAAAGTACAAGCGCGGCAGCGTCCGTGAAAACACCTTCTCGGAAACCTACGAGCGCACCGTCACAAAGATTCTCATTCCCGCGTTCGGCAACGCGTACCTGAAGCAGATTCGTCCCGCAGATATCACCGCATTTTATTCCAGAGTGCAGGAGACTTATCACGAGAGCACACTCAAGAAGATAAAACTCTGTCTGAACGGGATCTTCGATACGGCTATCGACAACGATCTCTGCTTCAAGAACCCAGCGAAGAACACATCATATACCGTGAAGCTTCAGAGCGGAGAGAAGCATACATACACACGCGATGAGGTCGACACGATCTTTGAGTTTGCGAGGACTCATCCGAACGGACTACAGATTCAGATTCTTCTCTCACTTGGACTGCGCTGTTCCGAAATGCTCGGGCTTCGATGGTCTGATTTTGACTTTGAGCGTCAGACTGTCCACATCCAGCGCGCCGTTGAGTGTATCAGGTCCCGTCCGGTAGTTGGTGATACGAAGACTTTCAAGTCAAACCGTGTTCTCCCGGTCAGCTCAAAGCTGTTGGATGAGCTGAGAAAACGCAAGCCGGACTCTGATGGCTATATTACCACGACGAAAAATGGCACGCTTTATACGACGATTGCCTACTCAACGTCAAGATACCGTACCTTCTTCAAGGCTCTTGAGAAAGCTCATCCCGAGATTCCAAAGCTCACGCCGCATGAACTCCGCCACACCTGCGGAACTCTTCTTTACGCTGACACGAAAGATATCTTCGCCGTATCGCGTTTCCTTGGTCATTCGGATATAAATATCACGACGAAGATCTACGTCCACGACGACGTCGAAGTCCTCCGTCAGAGCCTTGCAATCAGATGAAAAATGAGGTTATTTTGGTACATCTGTCGTCAAACAGTCGTCAGACGACCAAAAAATCCGCATTTTACGGGCATTTTTGACAGACTCTGACTCTGTATGTGGGAGTTCGAATCTCTCATCCCCAGCCAATGAAAAGAGCCGGAAAATCCAGTGTTTATGCGGATTTCCGGCTCTTAATCTTTTTGATGACAGATTTGCTCCCGGGGCTTTGCAAAGGTTTTTCCGGGGCTTTTTGTCGTCAGGGTGTCGTCAGATTATTTGCCTCTCTCCGGCTTCCACAGCGTGAAATGATAAGCCTGATCGGCGACCTCAAAGCCGACGTTCTGAATGTTGACCGTCAGCTTCTTGAAATCTTGATAAGATTTCCTCCTGAGACTGTGCCTGAGAAGCGAGCTTAAAAAGTTCATCGCGTTCTCGATATCGTCGACGAGCTTCATGTACGCCTTGTCGTTGACCGGGTCGATGAACTCAGGCTCAGGCGGCGGGAGCATCGGCGCACCTTCCTTTGGCTTCCAGATTCCGAACAGCTTCTCAACGCCGCTCCGGTAGATGACGTAGAGCATACCGTGACCTGGCTTCAGCTTCGGGTTTTCCTTCTCGAACTCGCGGATATCGTCTCCGGTCAGGAGCTTGTAGTCCTCGCCGTCAATCAGCTCAGACGAGCGTTTGACAAGTGACGCGATGTCCTTGACGCTCTTACCGACAGCGTGTGCAATGTCCGGAGTAATCATCACCGGCACGCCGCGGAATGTCTTCGGGAAGTACTCGTACTTAGGCGGAAGCGCAGGCTTCGCGGATGCCTTCGGCTTCACGCGGTATTCGCCGGTGTGATGGATTGCCGGAAGGACTTCGCTTGTAACCCATCGCTTGAACCGTTTCGCGGCGGGGAGCTTGGAGCTGAGGATTAACGAGTAGAGTCCGGACTCGTTGATGAGAGTCAATCCTCTGTTCGGAATTTCAAAGGGGGCGTTTTGCCACCTTTGAATAATTTGCTTGTCTTCGCTATCCACATGGTCTGCTATTGCGGATTTTGAATCCTTGTACCCAAGCGCAATCGCCACATCTTTGCCGATCATCCACGGCGTACCGTCAATAACAACGGTCCTGAGCTGTCCGAATTCAGCATTGCTGAACACTTGTAATTCTTTCGTTTTCATCATATCAACCTTTCAAAAAACACTTGATTTTTCCCGAAAGATATGATATAATATATACATCGAGTCCTTCGGGAACGGTAATTGAGAATTGCTTAACTTTGGTAGGGGCGGCAATTCTCATTTTTTAATGCTTTCGTAGACCTTTTCTATGCCGAGCCGAATAACATCTGCTTTTGACAGTTTTGTTTTCTCACAGCATTCTTCGAGCTTTCTAAGCTCATCGTCAGTCATTCGGATTCGATATCCGTTTGTTCTCGGATTGTCTGTGGGTCTGCCCATTTTTTTCTCGCCGATAAAAATCACGTCCTCTCTTGACAATCGGGGCAAAACGTGATATAATAATCAAAGCAGAAGGGCGGCGGCAAGTCCGCCCGACTGTTTCGGTTGTTGGATTCCGATTAGTTATCGGAATCCTTTTTTATTGCTTTTTCAAGCAGTTCGATGACCTTTTCGGTCTTGCCTTCCTTGAGCATTTCAAGGATCATCGTGATGAGAAGATCGAATTCCTTGCTTGTCATGTTTTCGTCCATTCGGTTCTCCTTTCTCGTCTTGCCCCGGTATTGTGATCTCTTCTGATCACATATATATTATAACATATGGATATCCAAAAGTCAAGAGGTTTTGCAAAATTTCTCAAAAAATAAATGTAAATATATAATGAACGCGGTGCAGCAAGCGAAAATGTCTCCTTGCCACACCGCGTTTTCCTTTTACTTCAGCGCATTCTCCGCACCAACGGGATTGCTCTTCATCCACTCATTCATCCGCGCGACGACCTCGTCAATCAGCTTCGACAACGATTCCTCCGAGATCAGCCACGTCAGCCACTTGTACCGTGCGTACAGCCACGCGATGACCTGCTGTTTCTTAAGCTGTCCGGTCTTCGCGCCGTAGAGCCGTTCAGCTTCGACCGCGAGTGACATCAGCACCGAGTTCAGAATCTCCCGGCGCCTCGCCGGAGACGCCTGAATCAGCGTCACCACAAACGCCACCGCCGCTGCGATCACAGCCAGCGCAAGAATCACCCACGGAATCACCTTCGATATATCCATTTTTCTTTACCTCCCGGTTTTCGGTTATTTTAATGATGCTGCCGAGCGCAAGTTCGACCGCGCCCACGATCCCGCCGGCGCTGTACGCCGCCGTGTAGTCCCTGCCGCTGACAGCTTGAAGTATCGCGACGAAGGGCAAGTACACGGCAATGTACACGAGAACGGCGATTATCAGCCGCTTCAGGAATCTCATATCTTCACCCAGCTCAGGATTTCCAACAGCAGAATCCGATCCGGTTTGACCTTCGAGATCGTGCAGACCTTGCCGATCAGCCGCGCCGGAATCGGAAAGCCGTTCGAGTAGAGGTCTCCGAAACGGATTGTGTACTTCTCGCCGACTGAATACGGCGTGCCGTCGAAATACCCGGTGTCGAGGTCAACGTCGGTGCCGATGCCCGGCACGCGCCCGGCGGAGTGCTGCCATATCTTCAGATGCGGAACTTGCATCGGCTTCTTCACGCCATAATGCGCGAGCCAGATGTCGGTATCATTGAACGCGTTCTTTGTGAACCGGTACTTCAGAAAGTTCGGATTCGTGTAGAGCATCGACCGATATCCCGCGCGCTGAATCCTTTCGAGGAACGCGCGTGTGATTTCAGTCAGTTCGGATTTCCCGAGATCACAGAGATAGCGGTCACTTTCGACGTCAGCCGCCGCCCAGAGTGTGATCTTGTCCCTGTACGGCGCGATGACGTCGAGAAAATAATCGGCTTCGTAGATCGCCTCGGTGACACTCCGCGCGGTCATCCAGTGCCAGACGCCGAGCTTCATGCGTGTCTTCGACGCTTCGGTGATGTTCCGGACGAATTTCGAGTCGGTGAAAATCCGCAGATGCTCGGTCGCTTTGGTCTCGCCGCGCCCCTGACTTGCCTTTATCATCGCAAAGCCCTGAGTCAGCGCGACACATCGCCAGTCGATAATTCCCTGTCCGGTGTATACATCGATTCCGTTCATTGTCCGTTCCTTTCGAGCTCGACGATCCGTTGTTCGTGGTCGTCGAGGCGGTCGTAGATGCGTTTGTGCGACTCGCGGTTCTCCACGCGTTGGCGGTCGAGGTCGGCGCGGAGCTGCTTTACCGTGTCGTCAAGCCGGGTCAGGACGCGGATAAGCTTCGCGAGGACTGTCCCTAGCGAGACTAGCGTTCCGACGATGACAATCAGCGCCGACATTATTTCCCACGTCATGAGATCGTCACCGCCTCCCAGAACGATTCGGTCCCGGTCACTCCGGGTTCGTAGGGATTGTTGTCCCGCTTTGATTTCCAGAGCTTGTCGGAGTATTTGCAGACTTCGTCGGTCATGTACATTCCCGACGTGCCGAGCGGTGCGACCCAAGGCTTCGCCTTCGCGGCGTCCTTGGTGTGTTTGAGCGACCAGAGTGCGCGGGTGTTTGATGGTGTACTGCCGGGGTAGTACGAAGCGTTGTGTGGCTGTATGAGTCCGAAGACCTGCCGCTCGCCGTCTACAATTTCATATACCGGCGAGCCGACCGCCCAGTTGCTATAGTCCTTGTTCGGGTCGAACAGCGGAATTTTCGATTCCTCGGCGATGATCGCCGTGCCGTCGAGGTCCTTCGCGCGGGAACGCAGATCGAGCGCGTCGGCTTTGCCCTTTTCCTTCATCAGGGCGAGGATTTCTGCTTTTGTCATGCCTCGTTTACTCCTTCCTCATATGCCGCCGTCGCTTCCGCGAGGACGCTCGCGGCCGTGTCGGGCTTGGGCTTCGGTTCGGGCGGGTTGATCGGTTTGAAGCTTCCGGTTTCATCGTCGTAGTACCAGCCCTCCGGAGCGGTTGGCTTGATGAAGCGTGCGTCACCGGTTTTGTTCGAGTCATAGCCCCAGTTCTCGAAGACATAGTCAGGTGTCTCGACAAAGATGATGTCCGGCGGGTACTTGCCTATAGTGCTGTCAATGGTCGGATGTACTGCTGTCGCGTCCCAGTAGCAGAAGCCGTTGTAGATCTGGAATATTTTCATGGTGTTGTCTCCTTATTATGCAGATTTTTCGATGTAGTACTGGATGATAGCTATGCCGGAACCGCCATTCCCGCTTCGTGCCGGACCTGAGTAGTATGAACTATAGCCGCCCTGACCGCCCCCACCGCCCAGAAGTCCATCTCTGTTTCCATCTCCTCCTGGACCGTAGGCACCACCTCCGCCACCTCCGTTCCCACCATGCCCCGCTGGTCCGTAACCGCCACCGCCTCCTGCACCATAGTCGGTCTCAAAATTTTCGGCGTTTGCACCCGTCATATAATCGGCGTCTCCCCCGTCTGCCTGGTAACCTGCCCCTCCGCCTCCATAATAGCCACTTCTATCATCCTTGTCATATGATGATTTTCCACCTTTTCCACCTGATGAGCTGTTGTTGCCACTTTGGCTTGTTGAATTACCGTTCGCACCTGCGCCGCCGTCCGCGCCACCAGCACCACCAATTCCGTAAGGTCCTGCGCCGCCACCTCCGAACTGCCCGCCAGTTCCGCCGGTACAACCATAATCACCAGCGCCGCCAGCCCCACCGTTGCCACCGTGATCTGTAGTCGGAGCTTCGCCACCATTCGCGGACAAAAGTGTTCCGAATGATGTTATTCCGCCGTTCCCAGCGCTTTGAGATTGAGCTGCACCACTGCCGCCTGTACCAATCGTTATTGGGTATGTTGATCTTGGAGTGACATTCAACTCTGCATAAGCCATATAGCCACCACCGCCGCCACCTGTTTTGCTTCCCCCAGCACCTCCCCCAAACAGCCGTACCATAACTTTCTCCACCCCGCTCGGACAAGTCCAAGTCCCGCTCTGAGTGAATATTTCCGTCTTCATTTCCTTATCGGCAGAAATGCCGCCACCAAACTGATTGATGATCATAACCCTTTATCCTCCCAAAATAACAATATTAGCCGTGACCGCCGCCGACGGTACGCTCTTGCAGGTAAATGTGAGCTTCCCCGCCGACTGTGCCGTGCAGACTATTCCTGCCTTGCCCCAGACTTCCTGTGAATCCGCCGTCGGCGCGACGAGAATCGTATTCGACGACGTAACGCCGGAAACATTGACTGTCTGAATGTTGTTCGACCAGCCTGAGGCGGACAGCGTCGTTGTCTTCGTGGTATGCTTACCCTCCGCGCCGAGCTGCGACCGTGCGCCTGACGCTGTCGTTGAGCCTGTCCCGCCGCCGCTTATCGGTACTGCGCCTGACAGCCCTGCCGCGTCCTGCCTTGTAAGGTCGGCGACCCACTGCGTGCCGTCGTAGCGGACTGTCAGCGGCTTGTCAGCCGTTATCCATCCGGCGGAATTTCCCGCTGTGACACCTCCGGTCGTGCCGGAGAGCTTCTGCTTTATCGCTTTCGCGCCGAGCGAGTTCAGATTCAACGTCGGCTCGGTCGACGTGCTGACCGTGTGCGGGATGATCGTCAGCGTCAGCCCGACCGAAAGCTCCGTGATTCCGTCGACCGACGCCAGATACGCCGCGCCTGTTCCGGTCGTCGTCACGACAGCCGACACCGATTTCACCTTCGCGATGCTGTCGGCGTTTTTCTTCAGTTCGGCGTCGATGATGTCCATGTTGCCGTTTTGGTCTTCGACGTTGTAGAATTCCTCCGCCAGCGGCTTTGTGAGTTCGTAGTTTGTGGTCTTATTCGCCACTCTGGAACACCTCCTCGGTTCTTAATCCCTCGTGCGTGTGCAGGTGTAACTGCGCGTGCGTGTAGGGGTGAAGCATATTATATTTATTGTAGAGAAGCGACACCTCGGCGAGGATGTTTGCCGGAATCACCCGGTCAAGGAGCATCGCGACGTCCGAATAGTTGCTCTTCGCCGAGAGTCCGAGCTTCACCGACAGCGTGTAGTCGGAAAGCTCCGCAGTGAATTTCCCGCCGCAGAGGTTCGACAGCATCTCGCACAGCTTCGGCAGAGTGTACGGCAGTTCCTCGTTGAGGCGCGTAAGTACTCTGAATCTCCGGTCGTCGAGCGTGTCTGTTCCCTTCGGCGCGATGCCTAAAATCTTCTCCCAGCGGCTGATTCCGCTTTCTCCGGCGGTCAGAATGAACTGGTCGGCGAGCAGTGAATCGGCTTTATCCCACGCCTTTTCGAATTCTGCCTGCTGTCCGGCGGCGATTCCGGCGAACTCGTCGTAGCCGCGCACCACATCGGGCAGATAGTCGATTATCTTCCGCTCCATTAACCGCCCTCCGTGATCGTCCCGAGAACCGGGATTTTGTCAGCCGCGAGCTTATGATTCGACGCCTTGCCGCCTATCTTCGTACCCGTGATGTCGAGGACTCCGGCGACGCCGAGAATCCGGCTCTCGATCTGGCTGACGCGCACGACGAGCGGTTCATCACTGTCCGCCCACGTCTTCGCAAGCTCGTTAAAGTAGCCGCTTACCGCCGACTCGACATAATCCTTCACATCGTTCCACGTCCAGCCGGACTGGAAAGTCAGCGTGAAGCTCAGCGAAATCGCCTCCGAGCCGACGCCCTCGACCTTGACGACGTGTCCGATCGGCGCGAGTCCGTAACCCTCGCCGCTGTTCTGAGTCGGGTCAACCGCCGACTGAACCTGTCCGACGAGCGTCGACGACGGTACGCCGAAGGTCGAGTCGATGATCACGACCCGGACAGTTCCGCCGACCGTCAGCTTGTTGTTCGCTCCGGCGGCGTTCACGGCGGTCAGCCATGACTTGATGTCCGCGCTGACGCCTGTGAGCCCGGCTATCCACTCGGTCGTTCCGGTCGGCGGGACGAGCGTCGACGGCTTTATGTCGTCGTTCCAGACGCGATAGACCTTGACGCCGCCGACTCCCGGAATCGCGTTGATCTTTTCGAGATAATCCGCGCGGTTGCCGCCGAACGCCTGACTGTTCAGGCTGTCGAGATACCGCTTTCTGAAAATCTCCGTGTCCTCCTCGTCCTCGCCGGGAACGAGAAGCGCGGTTATCCCGCAGGCTTCAAGCCCCGCGACGTACTCGATCGGGATTATGTCGCCTGAGTAGTCGTTTCCGGCTTCGCCCGCCGTCTCACAGGTCAGCTCGAACTTTCCGCCTCCTGAGTTTTTGGTTATCGCGTAGTTCAGACTGCCGATCGAGAAGCGCGTGCCGAGCGGAATGTCGAGAGTCTTCGGCGTCGCCTCCATTTCAAGCGCTGCCGGAGTCGCCGGGAGCGGCGAGATTCCACGCTCCTTAGCTCTGAGTATCAGATAATCCCGGCTCGCCGTGTCGGCGAAGGTGTTGTCAAGCACGCTCTGAAGCGCGATGTAGAGGTTCTGAAGCTCGACCGCCGCGGGTGCTGACCCGAGCCAGACCAGAGAGCCTTCGCGCGTGTCAAGCCTGCTGTTCGCTTTGAGAGCCTCGGCGAGCATCCGCGCAAGGATGTTATCGTATGTGTTCAAACGCTCACTTCCTTTCCGGCTGTGAAGCTGCCGAAAATGCTCGTGACTCTGAAGGTCACGTCGATCTTTCCGCGCCCGACCGTGAACTCGAAATTGTCTACGGCGTTTATCCGGTCATCCTGAGTCAGGGCTTCGCGGACACGCCGCTCGATCTCGGGGACGCAGTAGTCGGTCGGCTTGCCGATGAGGTCGCGAAGCTCGACGCCGTAGTTCCACGAATAAATCAGCCAGTCGTACCTCTCGATGTTCAGCGCAAGGTAAACCGCCTGTCTGAGCGCGTTTATTCCGCTGATTTTATCCCGGATCGTCATTGACTCGGGGTCGAGCCGGAAGGTTAGATCGGGCTGTATGACGAACTCGAAATCGTTCTTTATGTCGCTTTGTGTTTTGGGTATCATTCTATCCACTCTCCCGAAAGGTCGACGGCGGGCTTTATCCGGTCGATGACGGCGAATTTCTTCCCGCCCTGCATACGCGCGAGCAGAACCGTTTCGCCGGGTTTGAGTCCGCCGTGAATCTTTACCTTCTTCCGCCCTGTGACCTTTACATTGTTTTCGTCCGCGAAACTCACCGTGACGTCCTCCCAGTGGTCGACCACACTCTCGCACAGAACGAGCATTGCCGCCGTCAGAATCGTCTTCTGGTCGACCTGAATCGTCAGCGGAGCGACCGACGCGACCATTCCGAAGAGGAGGTTCACAGGCTTTGAAGCCTCGACCGCCTCGATGGCGGCCTTCTTGACTATCCCGACTATGTCAGGCAACGAAATCACCTCCGATCAGTGTCATGTCCATCGTGTGGAGTCCGCCCGAAAAGCTGTGCGTGACCTGCTCGACGACCATGAAATTCTTCACGATGATGTCGCCGAGATTCAGATTCACCGCGATCTGGCATCCGGCGCGGACACGCGGGTCTCCGAACGCGTTTTTGACCGTCAGCGAGCGGGTTCTGCGGTCGTAGAGACGTAAGAGCGATTCAGCCTTCGCCGCCGCTCCGGTCTGAGTCTTTACCTCCTCGAAGTACTGGAGGACGCCGAACTGGCTTATGTTCGCGCTGTCCTTCGATACGAAAATCTCGCGCTTTCCAGTCTTGTCGTTGTTGTAGCTTAGTTTAATCTTGTTGTAGGTCTGCGAGTCAATCGACGAGGAATAGCTGAAATCCTCGGCTGTCTCGCCGTCAATCAGCAGATCGAGCTTCATCGACGCGATGTTTTTAAGCGTCAGCTCGCCGCAGTCGTCGTAGAGGACGAAGAGCTTTCCGGTGTTCAGAAGCGTCTCGTCGAGCGCGTTTCCGATTATGTCGAAGAGTGTCTGATTCTCCTCGACTATCGTGCCGATTGAATACCCGGTGTCCTCGATCGTCCCGGTGTTCAGGTTGAAATCGTTCGCGAGCCGCTTTGTAAGCTCCGACGCCTTCAAGCCCTCCGCCGTGAACGTGTCCTTGTTTTTAAGATACCTGAGCTGGTCATACGCTGTGACGCTTATCGCGCCGTCCTTGCTTCGGCTCTTCGTGAAGACGAAGCCGTAGAACATTTTCGCCCCATCGACCGTAAAGCGCACCGGGTCGCCCTCGGTGAAGTCGAGTACATCGTCGTTCAGAACCTTGAAGGTCAGCTTTCCCGGCGTGTTCTTGCGCACGGTCGTGAGCTTCACACCGTCCTGAACTGTCGGAAGATAAATTCCGCCGCTGTGCTGGATGATGAGTTCAGTTTCCATACTCACCTCGCCGGGAGCGTCAGAACCTGACCGGGGAAGATCAGGTTCGGCGTTTTTATCTTGTCTTTGTTCAGCTCGGCAATCTCGGTGTAGCGTGAGCCTTTACCGAGATACTTCTTCGCGATGTTCCAGAGGCAGTCGCCCGCTTTCACCGTGTAGCTCGTGACCTCCGGCGCGGTGGAACTGTCGCGGTCGGATTTCGTGACGCTCGCCGTCGAAGTGCTTTCATTGATCGTGACCTTCTTTGTGCCGTAGGCGCGAAACTGCTTCAGCGAGATTCTGACCTTGACGTCGAAGCCCTCGCCCGCGTCCTCGATGATCTGATAGTCTTCGAGCGAGACGGTCAGGTTCGTGAAGAAGAGCGGAGAGCCGTTCGGAAGCTGTCGATTGACAATCCACTGAAACGGTTTCCTGTCGGTCTTCAGCTTCTCAAAAAGCCCGAGGTAGTAATCCGCCGATCTGGAATCCGGCGCGAAGCTGTAGCTCACCTGCGGCAGGAGAAGGTCGAAAGAGACCTCGGAGAGTCCGGCGTCGCGGAGCGTGTTTATCTCGACGCCGCTTATCAGGTTCAGCGTCTTGTTCTGATTTTTAATCTTTATCGTGATCTTCTCGGGGACGACCGGGACGCGCTCGTCTCCGAAGTACATTGAGTACATCAGTTATGCACCCCCTCAGCCGAAATGTCAAGCCGCTCGGCGAAGCTGTCTGCCCACGCGTTCATGATTCCGTCGACGTCCATGTCGTTCGAGATGTGGTTTTCGTTGTGCTGTTCGATGCGGATTTCAGCCGTCGTAAAGCGGTTGATGACCTCGCGCTCTGCAATGTCGCGGAGGTATTTCAGGTCCTCGGAGGAGATGTCGAGCGCGTCAGCCGTCGCGGCTGTGCTTTCGGCAATGTCCCCGGTGTTGTTCCAGATGCCTTCCATGTCGCGCTCGAAGTCAAGCGTATCGCCGAAACCGAAGCCGTTTTCGAGGTTCTGACCGAAGCTGTACCCGGCGTCCCACGCGCCGGAATAGGTCATGCGGTAGTTGATCGTCGGGGCTTCGCGGCTGAGAGTGATTGCCTTGTCGTTCTTGCCCCATTCGAGAACTTTGTCCTGTAGGTCGGAAAGTCCGCTCGTCCAGTCGGTGCCGAATATCGCGTCGATGATCTTCGTGACGACCTTGCCGAGCGAGAGAAACCAGCTTATGATGTTACCGAGCAGATTTTTGACGCCATCGCCGAAGCTGTCGAAACCGCCCTTGCAGACATTCAGGATGAATTCAATGAGTGGAATGAACGGTTCGACAAACATGGTCCAGGCAAGCTGTATTATCATGTTCAGCAGACCAATCACCGCGTTCAGGATAAACGCGAACGCCGTTGACAGCGCGCCACAGATGACTCCGACCGCCGAGATCGACGAGCCGGTGACTTTATTGATCAGCTTTACGACCAGGATGATAGCGGCGATGACCGCGAGTATTGCGATGACTATCCATGTTATCGGGCAGGCGAGAAGCGCACCGTTCATTAAGAATTGTGCCGCCGCGGCTAATTTCGTCGCTACCTGATATGCCACCACAGCGGCGACAACGCTGAACAGTATCGGCGCGATGACGTTCCAGTTCGCGGCGATGGCGTATCCGAGGTCGACCATAACGGAAGCAATCTGCAAAAGTCCGTCAAAAATGCCGATCAGTACTCCCGCGCCGCCGGCCACGCTGTTCAGAACGTTTTCTATCTGTCCCCAGTGGGCTTCTATCGTTGCGATGAGCTGCAACACGACAGGGTAGAGCTTCTGTCCCACCTCGTCCATGAGCGCGTTCCAGCGGTTTTGCAGCTGTATAACTTTGCCTTCGGGTGTGTTGCTCATAGTGTCATAGAGGTTCGCCCAGGACTCGTTTATGACCTCGTCGAGGACTAACGCTTTCTGCATATCCGTGCCGTTTTCGATGATCTCCTTCTGCGCGTCGGTCAGCTCAAAGCCCTTTTTGGCGAGACCGTCGAACGTTCCGTTCAGAGCCTTGCCGAGCTGTGTCGCGAGGTCGACCATCTGCGAGTCGTCGAGCGCGCCGCCGCCCGTCATACCGATGGCGTAGTTCGAGAGCGTTCCCATCATCGAGCTTATCGCCGCCGGGTCCTTCATGTAGGTCGCGAGCTCGGCGGCGCCGGCGAGCATATTGCCCTCGTCATAGATGCCGCGCGATTCGATACCCGAAGCGGTAGCTTTCAGTGCCGAATATGTGTCCGCGCCGCCGCCTGAATTGGCGAGAACCGCGCGGAGCTGTGTATCGCTGCGCATACCGTTGTTCGTCTCCGAGAGAGCGTTCTTCGCGAACCCGAAGAGCCCTCTGACTGCTTGTGCTCCGGCATAGATCGAAACGAGGCTCTTTATCCGGTCGCCCATTGAAGCCGCGCTGGTGGTTCCGCGCTCCATGTCGGAGTTGAGTTTCTGCTGTGCGGTGTCGGCGTCGCGGATGCTTTTCTCAATGGCGTCGAAAGCAGTCCCGGCTTTTGCCAGCTCCTCGCGCGCCGCCTTGATTGCCGCGACGTCGACCGCCTTCTTCGAAGCGCCCTGCATCGCCTCGAAGCTGTTCAGGACGAGCTCCATCGCGTGATGAATGCTCTTCAGCGGGCTCGTCACGCCGTCATAGAGCGCGATCGCCGTTTTGATGGTAGCCACAGCGAGAACCTCCTTTCATCGTTTTCGTTCAAGCTCCTGCCGCTTTTCCTTCTCCGCCTCGACCCGTACGTTGATAGCGGCGATGATGAACGCCCGCTCACGTCTCGGAAGCGACAGGAATTCGTGCGGCAGAATGTGTAATTCGTGAAGACAATAGTAAGCGATATTCGCTTCACTGTCGTCTTCCTTTATGAGTTTTTTGCGGCTTCAACCTCGTCGTCGAGGAGCGTGTCGAAGCCGCATATCTCCTGAACCTTCGCGACGCAGTCGACGTATTCGCCGGGCGTCAGCATGGTCTTTAAGAGGTCTTCGGCGCACTTCACGTGATAGCTGTTCTGAAGCTCGGCGTCGCTTAAGTTCGGGTAGACGATGCAGGCGACCGCGAGCTTTGCAAGGTAGAGATTGTAGTCTACCTCGTTCTGGAAGAGATTCTTTTTGCCCGGTGTCGGAACACGCTTCGTGCAGCTGCGTCTGATTTCCTCGTCGTGCGCGCCCGAGATAGGCTGTAATGTCCATTCGACCGGCTTGCCGTCGGCGACGAATCGCTTTGAGACTACGTGCTTTACAGATTCAGCCGGAATGGCGTTTTCGGAAAGAAATGCGGATAGATTCATGTTCTTTGCTCCTTTTTCGAAATTTTAACATATTGCGCTTGATTCTGCGTATAATGATGTGATAGAATGATATTGTACAAGATAACGTACAACAGGAGGTAAATAAAGATGCTTGCCGCTAACTATTCAAACGTCCGCGAAAATCTTAAAGACTATTGCGACCGCGTCGTCGACGACAACGAAACGGTCATCGTGACCAGGAAGAATGAGAAGAATGTTGTCATCATCAGCCTCGCCGAATGGAACGAGCTACAGAAGAGGATCCGTAATGCCGAATACCTCGCGGGTATTGACCGCTCGATCGCCGACTACAAAGCCGGACACGTAATCACGAAGACGCTCGACGAGCTGAAAGCGATGGAAGATGAGTAACATCTCGTTCACTCCGCGCGGGTGGGACGATTACACCTACTGGCAGACGCAGGACAAAAAGACGCTGAAACGCCTGAACGCTCTGCTCGAAGACATCGTCCGGAATAAGTTTACGGGACTCGGAAAGCCCGAGCCGCTGAAGCACCGCGACGGATGCTGGTCAAGGCGTATCGACGACGCGAACAGGATTGTCTATCAGGTAACCTCCACAGATGACATAGTTGTCTTTGCCTGCCGCGGACATTATGAAGATTAACGCGAAATCGAAAGGGACGGAAATCCGCCCCTTTTTTCTTATCTCATCCCGGCAAGCTCGGTGAACTCCTCGGGCATATCCCAGAAGTCGAACGTTCCCGAAAGGTCCTCTTCGAGAATGCCGTCGCCCGCCTGAAACTTCGCGAGCGTGAACTTCTCGCAGAGGCAGTCGTGCAGAATGATCGTCTGCCGACCGACCGCCGAGGTCGGGTCTTCGTTCGAGGTCTGAATCTCGAAGGTCGGCATGACTCCGGTCTTCTGATAGGTGTCGGCGATCTTGCGGAAGACCGATGTGTTGTAGTGAGCCTTGCCGCTCCACGTGCCTTTACCTCCGGTCGCCTTGTGCCCGAGTCCGACTCTGCCGAGAACCTTCACGTCGGTGATCGTCACGGCGTAGGACGATTCGAACTCGGTCATCGACATGAGATTATAACGATTGCCGTCAATCGTCACGTAGCAGTCGGCGAGACTGCCGCAGACAGCGTCTTTCGCGTTCATTGTGGTGTTCATTGCTTACCTCCTTATTCAACGTAGACGGTCATGTAGAGCTGCTCCATGGCGTTCACCGGGGTGACGCGGCTCGTCACAACGACCGACTTCTTGCTCTCGCCCGGAGCGACCGTCACGTTCTGCGGGTCGAAATCCTCAATCGCGCGGACAGACTCGAGCTGACGATGATGCGTCACGATGTCGTTCCAGAGCGAGACCCTGCCCGCGGCGTCGTTCGGCATCTTTCCGACGTACTTCTTGCCGAAGAGAACCGCGATGTCGTTCGCGATCTGATCGAGGACTCTGACAGTCTGATTCGACGCGAAATCCTCCGACTTCTCGTCGGTGAAGCTTATGAAGCTGTTGATGTCGGTCAGGACACAGACGTCATCGTCGACGCGGTGGAGCATGAACGAGCCTTCCTTGATTCCCGCTTCAAGCGCGGACTGCGTGTAATCGATGTCGACGTCGTACTCGCCATCGTAGGTCAAGTTCGTAGCCGACTTGTTGACCGCCGTTCCGGCAATAACTCCGGTGACCCACGGGATAAGGTCAGCCGACGTCTTGTTCGACGAAAGCCCATTCTTGACACTCACGACGCCCTCATGGTCGGCGAGCTTCGAGAAGCACACGACCTGAAATTTCTTGCCTACCTCATCACGCATACGCTTGACGAAGTTCACGAAAAGCGTCTTGACGCTGTCCGTGGTCGACGTACAGCCCATCGCGTTGAACGAATAGGACTCCGCCTGATCGAGATAGGTCTGATACGCCGTGTCGCCCACAGTGCCGTCTGTGCCGCCTGTGAATGGCGTTCCGGCAGTCGCGGCGAGGGTTGCCGAAGACTTCCACTCGACGAAATCGTTCGCCTTCAGACCGCTCATGGCGGCGACCGCCTTCTGGCTGTCGACGAGAGTCGTTCCGAGATAGGTCGAGACGTCGAAGAGCGGCTTCTGCTCGGTCGAGTTCTCGTTTGCCGTGATGACCGTCTTCAGCGAGTTTCCGCGCGCGCCCGAGTACTTCGCCGTCGCGTAGGTATTCGATGCCTTGACGCCCGAGCTGTTCAGGCGGAATAAATAGACCTTTCTCGCATGGAGGAAAATCTCGCGGATCGGCTTCAGCTCGTCCGCCTGATAGAGATAGCCGAAAATCTTCAGGCTGTTCTTCGCGAACTCCTCCTGAGTGACCGCGAAAATCTTAAGCTCCTCGCCCCAGTCGAGCGAGAGCGGAATCGTCGCGATGCCGCGCTCAGAGAGTGCCGCGCTTGCCTTCTTTGCCGAAACGAAATTGATATACGTTCCGGGGAGAATTTTGTTCTGAGAGGTGAAAATACCGCCTCCGAGTGCCATTTAACACCATTCCTTTCATTCTGTGCCGACCGATATGTCGGCGTCATTCATCTTTTCGTCGTCAGCCTCACGTCTGATTGTGTGGTCAAAGTCGACGAAGAAGTGCAGGATTCCGCCTTCAATCTGCCAGCTCTTGTTAGTTCCGTGAAGCAGATCGCCATCCGGCAGGGTGATGAACTCTAAGAGCCAGACGAGCTTTTCGGCGACCTCGCACATTTTCGCGTTGTCGCGCTCGTCCTCGGGGAAGAACATCACGTCAAGCGGATTCCGGCTCTGAAAGCGATTCCGCCCGAGCGGCGAGATGTCGGGCTTCAGGACAGAGACGAAGAAGCAAGGGAGTTTCAGCCCCTGCTTCACGTCGTTCTGATAGATTCTGTAGCCCTTGAATTCCCCGGCGAGCTTCTTCGAAACGCCTTTTACTATGTCATTTAACATTGAACGCCTCCTCGATAGCTTTGTCAAGCTCGGCTTCGAGCATCTTCGGCGCGAGCGCCATGAGTTCCTTCTCCGAGACCGTCAGCATGAACTTGCCCTTGACCCAGCTCGCGGACAGTGCCTTGCCGAGTGCCGGGACGTACCGCCCGGGAGTCTGGCGGTGACCGTACTCGACGTAGGACGCGTAGTAGAGGTCGTTGACGACCGTGATAATGTACTGTTCGCCCGACTTCGCGACCGGGAGAACCTGCCATGCGCGGCGGAGCGTTCCGCCTTGGTAGCCCTTCCAGATATTCTGCATGGTTTTAAGCTGTGCGCCCTCTTTGGTCAGAAATTCGCGCTCGCGTTGAGTTTTCACCTTATACTCGACAAAGCCGTTTCCGGCTCTCCGGCGAACCGTCCGGAATGAATCGACCTTGACCTTGACTGTCAGCTCTTTGCCCTCGAATCGGCTCATGTCGAAATCCGGCTTGACTCCGACCGGAGTCCGTCTCACGACCTTCGCGAGCAGAATCTGCGCGAGCTTTTCCGCCGCCTTCCGGCAGGTCTCGTCGAAATCGACCTCTTCGAATTTTTTAATCTTCTCTTCGAGCCGCTTTAATTCCCCGAAATCGCATTTGCCCCAGTTCACGCGAACCTCGCCGCCTTTTCGAGAAATATCTCCTGATGATCGTGAAAGACTCCCGGCTCGCCCGACGAGACGTACTCAAACGTGCGATTCAGATTGCCGCTGCGCCTGACGACAATCCTGCTCCCCGCGGGAATCTCAATGTCAGGCGTCAGGAAGAGTTTGACAACCTGCCCGGCGGTCGCGACCGGATCGCCCGACGCCTGAGTCAGCGTCCCGAAAGACAGCTTACAGGGCTGATCTTCGACGAGAAGCATCTCGGTGAAGTCGGTCAGCCCTGATTCGTCGGTCTTCTCGGCTCGCACATAGACCGCGCATCTGTCCGTCCAGAGCAATGACAATGCTTTTCTGACGCTCACCATACGAGCCTCCGGTATTTATAGACGTCGGCGTTCGGAATAGCCGTCAGCCACGCTAAAAGCTCGTCAAACCGCTCCTCCGGTGTCTTATTGCCGTCGGCGAACGTGACGCTCGTGTCGCCCTCCTGAATCGCCTTGACCGCCGCCGAATAGTCGAAGCCGTCGAGGTCGCCAGATGCTTTTCTGAGCTTCAAGTACTCACCCGCGACCATCCGGACGGCGGCTTGCGTCAGACCGTCCGGAATCGCGGAAAGATTCGTGAGGTTCTTGATTTTCTCGGTGACGTTCGCGATCAGGAAGACGATCAGCGGATTGTCAGGCGGGACAGCGAAGCCGAAAGCCGCGAGAAGAGCCGTTACCTGCTCGTTCATCACGATACCGTGATCTCATACCAGCCCTTGGTCTTGGGGCTGTCGCTCGCCCCGGGAGTGACCTTCAGGTAGCCGAGACCCGACTTCGTGTAGTAGTCCTTGCCCGCGGTGACCGAAGTGTCCTCGGACACTGCCGCGGTTCCGGTGAAGATCATGACCGCCTTCGTCTCGTTGGTCATCGCCGCGAAGTAGTACTTGCGGGTGAAGATCGAGTTCTTTCGGGTGTTGCCGTCGCGCTCCTGCTCGACCTCAGTGCCCTTCTTGTTGAAGAGCGTGACCGCCTTCTTGGTCGCGATGGTGATCTTGCCGACGTCGGCATCCTTCTTGGCGTAGATATTGATTCCGCCGACAGTTCCGACGTAGCCGTTCTTCGCAAACGCCTCGACGTATTTGAGATCGTCCTTCAGAGCCTTTCTGACCTTCGCCATGTCGGCGGGGTTGACGAAGCCGAAGATTCCGGCGTCCTCAAGGTTTTCAAGGTTCATCATAGCCGCCGCGTCAACGAAAGCGTCGAAGCCGAGCGAAGAAGTGACGAACGCCATCTTTGCCGACTTGTAAGCGGCGTAAATGTCGGCGTTCTCGGTGTTGAAGATGTCCGTGCCCGCGAAGCCCATGCCTGTCGTAACGATCATCGGGTCGGTCATTGCCTCCTCGTCGTAGTAGTCGAAGCGGTTCTGAGCGAGGAGAATCGTGTACTCCTTCTCGGTGAAGGACGCTTCAATCGACTTGGTGTTGCCCTGACCCTTGGTCAGCTTCTCAGTGCCGGAAGTCGCTTTGTAGACGTGAATCTTCCGGGTCATGCCTGCCGTTCCGGTGAGTCCGTTGTCGACGGTGCAGAACTGCTGAAGGTCGAGGTGCGATTTGTACTGGTCCTCAACCTCGTTGGAAAGGAAAAAGTTCGAATAAGTGGTGTTTGCCATAGTAATTATCCTCCGTATAATGTTTTGTAGTCATCGGGATGCTTCGTTGAGAACTCAAATCTCTCAGCGGGCGACATCGCGCGGAGCTTTTCAAGCGTCATGCCGGACGAGCCGTTGTCGCCCTTCTCGCCGGGCTTCGCGCCATTCATGCCGTATTTTCCGGGCTTCTCGAAGAGAAATCCGGTGTCCGCGCCATCGACAAGACGCTTTATCTCGGCGTCGAGTCCCTTGACGCTTCCGTCGTCGGCAAGCTCGGCTTTCGCGAGAAATTCAGCCATCAGCGCACGCGCCGCGGTGTTGTTCTTCGCGCCCGCTGATTTAAGCGCAAGTTCGACGGCGTTGCCGACCCTGAGCGACTTCATTTCGGCATCGTGTGCCTTCTTCTGCTTGTCGTTCTCGCCCTGAAGTGCGGTTATCTGAGCCTTGAGCGCGTCGATGTCTCCGGTCGACTTCTTGAGTGCTTCGAGCTGACCGTCGCGCTCCTTAATGGTATTACGAGCCGTCGCGAGTTCGGTGTTTATCTCGTTGAAGCGTGACTTCGGCACGAACGAGCCGTTCAGGCTCTCCATGATCTGATTCGCGACAGCCTCCGAGATTCCGAGTTTGATGAGTTCTTCCTTGTTCATGATGGTATCCTTTCTTTGATCACCTTTTTTACCGCGGGTGAGGACCGCGAAATCAAGTCCGACGCTTTCTGTTTACCGCCCATAAGCTCGAAAACGGCGATAAAAAAGCACTGTGCGAGAGTGTCGCATAGTGCTTGATTATTAAATTAACGCTTAGTCAGCGCGTTCTCGCCGCCCTCCGGTTTCCACAGTGTGAAATGATAAGCCTGATCGGCGACCTCAAAGCCGGTGTTCTGAATGCTGACCGCCAGCTTTTTGAAATCTTCGTAGGACTTCTTTTTCAGACTCCGCCTGAGGAGCATACTCATGAAGTGCATCGTATACTCGATATCGTCGACAAGCTTCATATAAGCCTTGTCGTTGACCGGGTCGACGAACTCAGGCTCAGGCGGCGAAAGCATCGGCGCGCCTTCCTTCGGCTTCCAGATTCCGAACAGCTTCTCAACGCCGCTCCGGTAGATGACGTAGAGCA
>OBAI01000611.1_pt1 | contig 36531 bp, 33 predicted proteins | sample 1517461 | NCBI WGS metagenome assembly OBAI01 (sample SAMN04571696, study PRJEB22368) | human gut metagenome | biome: human gut; material: stool | host: Homo sapiens | place: Luxembourg | collected 2012-06-29
GTGCCCAGTAGGCCGCCTTCGCCACTGGTGTTCCTCCCGATATCTACGCATTCCACCGCTACACCGGGAATTCCGCCTACCTCTGCACTACTCAAGAAAAACAGTTTTGAAAGCAGTTCATGGGTTGAGCCCATGGATTTCACTTCCAACTTGTCTTCCCGCCTGCGCTCCCTTTACACCCAGTAATTCCGGACAACGCTTGTGACCTACGTTTTACCGCGGCTGCTGGCACGTAGTTAGCCGTCACTTCCTTGTTGGGTACCGTCATTATCTTCCCCAACAACAGGAGTTTACAATCCGAAGACCTTCTTCCTCCACGCGGCGTCGCTGCATCAGGGTTTCCCCCATTGTGCAATATTCCCCACTGCTGCCTCCCGTAGGAGTCTGGGCCGTGTCTCAGTCCCAATGTGGCCGTTCAACCTCTCAGTCCGGCTACCGATCGTCGCCTTGGTGGGCCGTTACCTCACCAACTAGCTAATCGGACGCGAGGCCATCTCAAAGCGGATTGCTCCTTTTCCCTCTGGTCGATGCCGACCCGTGGGCTTATGCGGTATTAGCAGTCGTTTCCAACTGTTGTCCCCCTCTTTGAGGCAGGTTCCTCACGCGTTACTCACCCGTTCGCCACTCGCTCGAGAAAGCAAGCTCTCTCTCGCTCGTTCGACTTGCATGTGTTAGGCGCGCCGCCAGCGTTCGTCCTGAGCCAGGATCAAACTCTTTATAAATGATATTTATCACTTAAAAGTGTTAAATCTTGTTTCGCTCAGCACGCAATCGCTTGCGTCCTGTGTGAATTACTTTTGGAATTGTTTTAAGTGTTTTTCCAAACACATAAAGGTTCCTTACAAGTTTTTCGATATTGTTCAATTTTCAAGGTCCTGTAGCGCCTCAGCCTTTCGGCTGACGACCTGCTTATTCTACCACCGAAGTGGTTTTTTGTCAAGTCCTTTTTTCGAAGCTTTTGAACTTTTGCGAACTTGGAGCGCTTCCAACCTCTCAGCGTCAGCTGTTGTTTTCTGCGTCTATTGGTTCTTTTCAAGGGCTTCGTACTGGGCTTTCAGAAGTCGTTCTTTTCGCTCAGCGCTTGGCGCTCAAGTATAATACCACACCCCGGGGCACTTGTCAACACTTTTTGACATCTTTTTTCCAATTTCTTTGCGATTTCAGAAAACGTCTCTGTTTTTCTTCTATTATAATAGCCGCCTTTTCTTGACAAGGCGGCGGGTAGAGCGTATTATGGAGTCATTCCAGCATCCTGTATAAGGTAGCTATACTTATGATATAAAGGAGAAGTGCCATGTCCTGTGTCAACATCCGCGGCTGCTGCATCGGGGAGGGCCGCCCCAAGGTCATTCTGCCCATCGTGGAGCGCACCGAAGCCGCTATTCTGGAAAAGGCCGTGCAGTTTTCAACATTGCGTGCCGACTGTGTGGAATGGCGCGTTGACCTGTTTGACGGTGCAAAAGACCTCGGTGCCATTGCCCGCTGCGCGGCAAAGCTGCGGGTAGCACTGAAGGACAAGCTGTTTCTTGTCACCTTCCGCACAAAGGCCGAGGGCGGCAATGTGGAGCTGACGCATGAAGAATACCTTCGCTTTCTCCATACCGTTCTGGACACCGACTGCGCCGACCTGATCGATATTGAATTTTTCACCGCCGGTGCCGACCTGCCCAGGCTGGTGGAGCAGGCGCATTCCGCCGGGGTGGCGGTGGTCTGTTCCAGCCACGATTTTGCCAAGACCCCGCCCCGGGCAGAACTCGTCTCCCGCATGGTGCAGATGCAGCAGGCCGGAGCCGACCTGCCCAAGCTGGCCGTAATGCCCCGGTGCCGCACCGATGTACTGGAGCTGCTGGCCGCCACCGCTGAGATGGCAGACCTTCACCCGGAAACGCCGGTCGTCACCATGAGCATGGGAGCTTTGGGTGCGGTGAGCCGTCTGGCCGGGGAGGCTTTCGGCTCCGCCATGACCTTTGCCAACCCCGGGCAGGCCAGCGCCCCGGGACAGGTATCGCTGGATGTGGTAAATGCTGTGTTGGATGCACTGCATTTGTAACCAACAAATCGAAATTCAAGGAGGTTCTGTTATGCGCACGGAGAAGAGATCCCACCGATCTAGGATGGATCCTATTGTTGCTTTAGTTTTGATTTTCGCTGTACTAAAAGTAACAGGATTGATTTCGTGGTCATGGCTATGGGTACTCAGCCCGATTTGGATTACCCTTTTGATTTTCGCTGCTATTTTTTCTTCCATTTTGGTCGGTGGACGAATCGTTAAAGGAAAATGGTAACTTCCAGTTTGTCGCACATCCTGCCTAAAACATAAACCGGAACGATCTTCCCTTTTTCGGGTGGATCGTTCCGGTTTTTATGTTATATTGAAAATCGTTTTATGCCAGCTTAGCTTCCAGACGCTCACGGATGGCCTTGATAAAGCCCTCGCTGTCCACAGCGGTGGGGGTGATGCCCTCGGCCAGACCGCACAGGTCTTTCGTCATGATGCCGTCGTTCAGGGTCTGCAGGCTGGCGGCTTCCAGTGCCTCGCCAAACTTCACCAGCTCCGGCAGGCCGTCCAGTTCACCGCGCTTCTTGAACGCGCCAGACCACGCAAAGATGGTAGCCATGGGGTTAGTGGAGGTCTTTTCACCCTTCAGGTACTTATAGTAATGGCGGGTGACGGTGCCGTGGGCAGCTTCGAACTCATACTTGCCGTCCGGGCTGACCAGAACACTGGTCATCATAGCCAGCGAGCCAAAGGCGGTGGAGACCATATCGCTCATCACATCGCCATCGTAGTTCTTGCAGGCCCAGACAAAGCCGCCCTCGCTGCGGATGACGCGGGCCACGATGTCGTCAATGAGGCTGTAGAAGTAGGTGATGCCAGCGGCCTCGAACTTTTCCTTATACTCGGCGTCGTACACTTCCTGGAAGATATCCTTGAAGGTGTGGTCATATTTCTTGGAAATGGTATCCTTGGCACCAAACCACAGGTCCTGCTTCACGTCCAGTGCGTAGTTGAAGCAGCTGCGGGCAAAGCTGCGGATAGAGTCATCCTTGTTGTACTGGCCCTGCAGCACACCGGCACCCTCAAAATCAAACACGGTGGCACGCTGCTCAGAGCCATCGGCACCGGTGAACACCAGCTCGGCCTTGCCGGCACCCGGGATGCGGAACTCGGTGCACTTATACACATCGCCGTAGGCATGGCGGGCAATGGTGATGGGCTTTTTCCAGTTCTTGACCACCGGCTTGATGCTGTCGATCATGATGGGCGCACGGAACACGGTGCCGTCCAGCACGGCGCGGATGGTGCCGTTGGGGCTTTTCCACATCTCATGCAGCTTGTATTCATCCATGCGCTGGGCGTTGGGGGTGATGGTGGCACACTTGACCGAAACGCCGTACTTCTTGTTGGCAAGGGCGGCATCCATGGTCACCTTGTCGGCGGTGGCATCGCGGTTGGGCAGGCCCAGGTCGTAGTATTCGGTCTTGAGGTCCACAAACGGAAGGATCAGCTCGTCCTTGATCATCTTCCACAGAATGCGGGTCATCTCGTCGCCGTCCATCTCGACGAGCGGCGTGGTCATCTTGATCTTTTCCATAGCAGGGGTTCCCTTTCCTCTCTGATGTATATTTCCAGCCCCGCGCCGCCAAACGCCGCGCCGGAGCGGTTCGGCAGATTTTTTACTTGCGGTAGGCCGCCGCCAGCTTTTCGAGGGCAGGCAGACTGCGGCGCACCTTTTCAGTGTCGATGCAGTAAGCAAGGCGCACATAGCCCTTGACGCCAAAGGTGTCGCTGGGCACCAGCAGCAGGTCGAATTCCCGGGCTTTCATGCAGAAGGCGTTGGCGTCCTCCTCCAGAGCCTTCGGGAAGATGTAGAAGGTGCCGCCGGGGCGCTCCACCTCAAAGCCCAACTCGGTGAGCTTATCGTACAGCAGGTTCATGTTGGTCTCGTAAACGGACAGGTCGCTGGTGACCTCCTGGCAGCGGCCCACGGCACGCTGGATGATGCTGGGCGGGCAGTTGTGGCCGGTAAAGCGGGAGATCTGGGCCATCATATCCACAAGGATGTCCTCACCCTCACAGCCCGGGCGCACCGCCACATACCCCAGACGCTCACCGGGCAGGCTCAGGCTCTTGGAGTAAGAGAAGCAGGTCAGCGTGTGGGGGTAGAATGCCGCCGGGTAGGGCACGGTCTTGCCGTCAAAGGCGATATCGCGGTAAGGCTCATCGCTGACGAGGAAGATGTTGTGGCCGAAGGCCCTGCTCTTTTGGGTCAGGATGTCGGCCATGCGGGTGAGGGTCTCGGCCGAGTAGACCACACCGGTGGGATTGTTGGGGGTGTTGATGAGCACCGCCGTCACCTTCTCGGTGAGCATTGCTTCAAACGCGTCCAGATTGGGCTGGAAGGCCGGGGCCTGGGGCGGCACCACCTTCAGCTGTGCACCGGTGCCCGCCACATAGGGACCATACTCCGGGAAGTAGGGCGCAAAGGTGAGCACCTCGTCGCCGGGCTTGGTCACCGCCCGGATGGCGTGGGCAATGGCACCCGCCGCACCAGTGGTGGGGAAGATGTGCTTTTGCTCATAGGGCAGGCCAAAGGTCTTTGTCAGGTGTGCTGCCACATCGGTGCGGAAGCCCGGGTCGCCCTGACTGGGGCAGTAGCCGTGCAGGTTGACCGGTTCTTCATTGGCCAACAGGTCCTGCATGGCTTCTGTGAACTCAGCCGGGCAGGGCACGCTGGGGTTGCCCAGCGAGTAATCGAACACATTCTCATATCCGATCTCTGCGGCACGCTGTTTGCCGTACATGAAGGTCTCGCGGATGACGCTCTTATTGCCGAGCATCGCGCGGTAGGTCTCATTCAGCATAATACTTCCCCCTGAGAGTTTATTTGTGGGCAGCCGTATAGCTCTGCTCCACCTTGATGATGCAGCTATAGGCCGCATCCTGCTCTTTGATGAACTGTTCCAGCTGGCTCAGCAGCTCCACCTGATCGCCGGTGTAGCCCGCCGGGAGCACCAGATCGAACAGCACGTTCGTGTGGGTCTTGCCCGGCACGATGCGCAAATCGTGCAGCGAGAGCTCCGGGTCGAGCTGGCGCAGCTTTTCGGTCAGCCGGGCGCGCAGCACGCCCACAGCCGCATCCGAGGTGACGATGGGGTCATAGTGGATGGTGACCATCAGGCGGTCGTTTTTCATAAAATCACGCTCGATGTTGTCGATCAGGTCGTGGGCATCCAGCGGGTCCTGCTCGGCGGGCAGCTCCACATGGAGCGAGGCGAACTGATGGCCCGGACCGTAGTCGTGCACCATCAGATCGTGCATGCCCAGCACGCCGGGGTAGGAAAGCACCTTCTGCTCGATGTGGTCCACAAGGTCCTCGCTGGGGCTTTCGCCCAGCAGCGGGCTGAGGGTGTCCCGCACAAGACCCCAGCCGGAAACAAGGATGAACACCGCCACGGCAACACCCATCAGGCCGTCCAGAATATCCCAGCCGGTCACATGGCACAGGATGGTGGCAAAGAGCACCGCGCCGGTGCTCAGCACATCGTTGCGGCTGTCGGCAGCGGTGGCAATGAGGGTCTCGGACGCAATGATGCGGCCGATGGTGCGGTTGAAGCCGCTCATCCACAGCTTGACGAGGATGGACGCCGCCAGCACGGCTACCGTCAGTCCGCTGAAGACCACCGGCGTCGGGTGCAGCACCTTGACCACCGATTCCTTCAGCAGCGAAAAGCCGATGCCGAGGATGGTCACGCTGACTGCAAGCCCGGCCAGATATTCATACCGGGCATGGCCGAAGGGGTGTTCGGCGTCCGGGGCCTTGCTTGCCAGCCGGAAGCCCACCAGACTGACCACGTTGGACGAGGCATCCGAAAGGTTATTCAGGGCATCCGCCGTGATGGCGATGGAGCCGAACAGGGTGCCCACGGTCAGCTTGCCCAGGCACAGCAGCAGGTTGCACACCATGCCCACCACGCCGGCAAGGTTGCCGTAGGCGGCACGCACCTTGGGGTCCTGCGCATGGTCGGGCTGGCGGATGAACAGACGAATCAAGAATTGTGTCATAATCTCCTCCACGGGCAGCGCTGGACACCTGCATACCCTGTCACAGCTTATAGTATAGCATTTCGCTTTAGCGTTTTAAAGTATTTTCCGTAAACTTTTGGCCCGTATACAAAGACCCCGGCAGAGCGTGACGCCCTGCCGGGGGTTCTTATGGGAACGGTAAACCGGGATTCTCTTGTTCCTTACTTTTCAGAAGGCTTGCTCAGGTCCACGCTGCGGATGATCTTGCGCACCGGCAGGATGCTCTTGGCGTTCATGGACAGCTCGTCCACGCCCATGCGCAGGAAGGTCTCGGTGAGGGCAGTGTCTGCGCCCAGCTCGCCGCAGATACCCACCCAGATGCCGTGGCGGTGGCCCGCCTCGATGGTCATCTTGATGGCGCGCAGCACAGCGGGGTGATGGGGGTTGAAGAAGGGCTCCAGCTTTGCGTTCTGGCGGTCCAGCGCGCAGGTGTACTGGGTCAGGTCGTTGGTGCCGATGGAGAAGAAATCGCACTCGGCGGCCAGCTCGTCGGCGATGAGCACGGCGGCGGGGGTCTCGATCATGGTGCCCACTTCAATGTTCTGGCCCATCTTGACGCCCTCGGCGGCCAGCTCTGCACGGCACTCCTCCAGAACAGCCTTGGCGTCCTGCAGCTCCCGCAGGCTGGTGATCATGGGGAACATGATGCTCATGTTGCCGTAAGCGGAAGCGCGCAGCAGCGCGCGCAGCTGGGTCTTGAAGAAGTCCTTGCGGGTCAGGCAGATGCGGATGGCACGGTAGCCCAGGGCGGGGTTGTCCTCGTGGTCCAGCTTCATGTAGTCCACGGTCTTGTCCGCGCCGATGTCACAGGTGCGCACCACCACCTTGCGGGGTGCCAGGCTCTCCACCACCTGCTTGTAGGCTTCGAACTGGTAATCCTCGCTGGGGTAGTCCTTGCAGTTCAGGTAGACGAACTCGGTGCGGAACAGGCCCACGCCGCCGGCGTCGTTCTGCTGCACAGCGCCCACATCGCCCATGCCGCCGATGTTGGCAAACACATTGATGGTCTTGCCGTCCAGCGTGGTGTTGGGCTTGCCCTTCAGCTCCTGCAGCAGGGCCTGCTTTTTCTGGTCCTCCTGCTGGCGCTTTTTCAGGCTCTTGAGCAGGTCCGGGGTGGGGTCCACATACACACAGGCGTTGTAGCCGTCGATGACGGCCATCTTTCCGTCCCAGTCGTCCTGGATATCCTTGCACTGGATCAGGGCGGGGATGTTCATGCTGCGTGCCAGAATGGCGGTGTGGCTGTTGGAACTGCCCTCGCGGGTGATAAAGCCCAGCAGCAGGCTCTTGTCCATGCGCACCGTCTCGGAGGGGGCCAGATCCTCGGCTACCAGGATGCTGGGCTCGGTGCCCTGCAGGCTGGCATTGTCCACCCCCTGCAGAATATCCAGCATGGCCTGCGCAATGTCCAGCACATCGGCGCTGCGGGCCTGCAGATACGGGTCGTCCATGGCAGCGAAGACGGCTGCCTGGTTGTTGCCGGCGGTCTTGACGGCATATTCGGCGCACATCTTCTGCCCGTTGATGATCTCCTTGATGGCATCCACAAAGTCGTCGTCATCCAGCATCATGGCGTGGATGTTGAATACCTCGGCGATGTCCTCACCGGCTTCTGCCAGTGCCTTTTCATACAGTGCGGTCTGCTGCTCGATGGCCTTCTGCCGGGCAGCTTCAAAACGCTCCAGTTCTGCGGCGGTATCTGCCACAGGAGCGGTGGAAATAGCGGTATCTTTTTTCTTGTAGATCTTCAGCTTGCCAATGGCGATGCCATTGAGCACGCTCTTTCCGGTGCCTACCTGCATTGTGCACTCTCCTTCTTTCTCATCGGGACGTTTCGTCCCGTACCGTCCAAAAAAGCCCCCGCAGCTCAACCGCGAGGGCTTTCGTCATCACGCTGCCGATCAGACGTTCTCGGTCAGGAACTTCTGGATTGCTGCGGCTGCAGCTTCCTCGTCGTCGCCCTCGACCTTGACGGTGATGGTCTCGCCCTGCTTGACGCCCATGCCCATCAGAGCCATCAGCTTGCGCAGATCGCAGCTCTTGCCGTCCTTCTCGAGTGTGGCGCTGCTGGTAAAGCCCTTGACGGTCTTGACGAGCAGGCCGGCGGGACGTGCATGGATGCCGCAGGCATCCTTAACGGTATACTGGAATTCCTTCATAATCATTTTCTCCTTACTTGATCCCACGGGACGCCATTTTTTCGCGTCGATTGCGGCCGCGCCGCACCGTGAGTTGATACTTCTATTATAAACCCTGTCCCAAATTTTTTCACCATTTCATATTGCTAATTTTTTGCGCATTTTTTTGGTACAATTGAACATAAGAATGCGACAAAAATGCACAGGTTTCACTTTTATTTCCGATTGTGCGCAAATTTTAGGCATTTTGCTCTCCGGTTCGACGCAGTTTTTCGCCCGGTTCCCGGCAGTTCCGGCGCGCAGCAGGCGTTCCCGCGTCATTCCACCGGGTAGCCCTCGGCGTCCAGCGGCAGGTCTGCTGGGTCGATGGCTGCGGGCTGGGTGTCCGGCTCGCCGGAGGTCTGCTGGGCGTCCAGCTCCTCGTCATGGCGTTCGCCCCAATCGCCGCTGTAATCCTCGCCCGAGGTCTGCTGCGCCTGGCCGTCCAGCGTCTGGGCGTCCAGTTCTTCGTCGTGGCGCTCGCCCCAGTCGCCGCTGTAATCTTCACCGGAAGTCTGCTGGGCTTCGGCCTCGGCCATGGCGGCCTGCATATCCTTCAGCCCCACCACGACGCCGGAGGGCCGCTCCAGCAGGTAGGCCCCCACGGCCTTTTTCTTGTACACCAGCAGCACGCCGTAGCGGCTGGCGTCCCCATTGCTGGCCGCCGGGATCAGCGCCGTCCATTTCTCCACGGTCTTACCCTTGTAGCGGGCAAGGTCCATGCCGCTCTGCTGCACCACCCCGTTGAAGGCCGAAAAGCTGTCGTCCCACTTGCGGGGGATCTTGACCTTATCGGCGGTGATGGACGCGCCATCCACATCCAACCCGTAACCGGTGAACCAGGTCTGGATGTCCTGTGCGCTCTCGATCTTGTTCACGGACGCCGACGCCGTGACGGTGCGGCTGCTGATATAGCGCCCCAGCAGGGCGCTGCAGACCACCAGTGCGCAGCACATGGCCCCGAGACCCAGTTTTTTCAGGCTTGTTTTGTTCAATGTGACTACAAACATATCCCCATGCCTCCCCAGCCAGTTTTCTCTGAGAACAATTTATGGGGAATGTGCTTTGGATATGACAAAAGGCAGGCGTTTCGTGCCTGCCTTTGAATTGTTCAGTGTGCTTTTGTAAAATCTTCCGGGCTTACATTGCCGTGCTGGCGCAGCACGGTTTCCAGCACCTGCATCACGCCGTAGTCCCGGTGGGAGGGTGCCAGGAACGGCACTTTCGCCCGCAGCGGTTCGCTGCCATTCTCCATCAAAAAGCCGTACTTTGCGGTGGCGAGCATCTCGGCGTCATTGTAGGTATCGCCGAAGGCCATCATGCTTGCCGCCGGGATGCCCAAAAGCTTTCCCACCCTGGCCAGAGCTGCGCCCTTGTGCACACCGGGGTTCATCACGTCCACCCAGTTTTTGCCCGCCACGGCCACCGAGAATGCGCCGCCGTTGCCGGTGTGGAACGCACCATAGGTCGCATCAAAGGCTTCCTGCGCATTGTCGTGCGGCAAATAAATGGTGAACTTATCCGCTGCCGCTTCCACAGCGGTCAGGTCGTCCACATATTCCACCCGGGTGTAGAAGTTCTTGAACACGGCATCGTACTGTTCGTCCTGCTTTTCGGCATAGGCTGCCTGCAGCCCGCACAAAAGGCCCACATCTCCGGCCTGCTTTGTGCTGCGGGCAAGGCTGCGCCAGCCTGCGGCAGGCATCTCGGAGACGAACAGGTCCCTGCCCTTCCAGCGGGCCGCACCGCCGTTGTCGCCGATAAGGATGATCTCATCCAGCAGGTCCGGGAACATGGTCTCCAACGTATACAGCGGTCTGCCGCTGGCGGCGGCGAACAGGATGCCCTGCCCGGCCAGTGCGCGGATGGTGTCGGCAAACTTTGGCGGCAGCTGGCTGTGCTCGTCCAGCAGGGTGGCGTCCATGTCCGACGCGATCAGTCGAATGCGGTCCATAGGCTCCCTCTCTTACCCGATATAGCTGATGTTCACATCCAGGTCGCCCTTGTAGCCGGGCAGGCGCGCGGTGCAGGTGCCCTGCCACAAGGCGCAGTCGATGGGGCTGCTGGCCACGCCGTAGTGGGCGTTCCAGATGGTGTACTTGGTCAGGCTGCTCAGGTCCACCCGGTTGCGGTACCACAGGGTGGAGGCATAGACGCCGGGCTTGTAGCCGTTCGCCTTTACTTCCTCGCAGAAGGCCACGGCGCACTTGGTGCGGTCGGCCACGCCCAGGCCGTCGGCACGGCCGGAGCCGCCCGACGCACCGGAAGCCTCGGTGTCAAAGAAGATGGGGTAGTCCAGCTTGCGGCCGTTCAGCACATAGGCGCAGGCGAAGGCCTCCTCTTTGGCTTCCTCCTCGGTGGTGGCCTGGCTGAAGAAATAAACGCCCACCTTCAGGCCCGCGTTCTTCACGTTGGTGAAATGCTCCTCAAACATGGGGTCCAGCACCAGCGCACCGGAAGCGCCGTAGCCGCGGTAGCCGATGCGCACGATGACAAAGCTGACGCCCGCCTTCTTGATCTGCTCCCAGTCGATGTTCTTCTGGTATTTGGACACATCCACGCCGAAGGTCTTGCCCTTCTGCAGCACACCGTCGGCGTCAAAATAATAGAGCTTGTCGTCGATGCTCTGGATGCCGGTCACCGGCTCGTGGGTGGTGGAGCTGTAATAATAGGTCTTGCCGCCCGTGGTGCGCCAGCCGGAATACACCGGTTCGGCCTTGTCCAGCCAGCCGAACAAAAAGTTCACCAGCCAGGTCCAGAAGCCGTTCTCGCTGCCAAAATCAAGGCACTGGGCCTCGGCCTCGTTCAGCGCACCGGCGTCCAGTGCTTCGCTGATCTGTTCCGGCGTCAGCACCACGCTGTTTTCCGGCGTGTGCTGGTTCACGCTGTTCTCCTCGGCCTCGGTGGCCTGGGCGGGGGGTGCTTCCGGGTCCTCGGCGGCCAGCTCCGGGGTCTCGGGCTGCAGGGTGGGCCGGTCGGTCTCCTGCACTTCCTGCGTCTGCGCTGCCGCGGCAGTCTCCGGTTCTTCCGGCTGGGCCGCCAGCGCCAGCGGTGCCCCCAGCGAGAAGGTCAGTGCCAGCGCCAGCGCTGCCGCTGTGCCCCGGACCGTGCATTTTTTCCAGAACGTCTTTTTCATGCTGTGCTCCCAAACTTCATCTATTTCTCGGACGCCGCCCCGCAAAAAAGGACAGCATTTCATTTTTCAGTTGCGCTTCCAGTATACACCCACGGGCAAGGCCGCGTCAATTGCCGCGCACGGGGGCACGCTGTTTTCTTTGCGGCGCGCCCCGCACCCGAAAAATGCTCCAAAAGAAATACGTCCCGCGCCCGCAAATCATTGCACAAAGCCAAAAATTGCAGATATTTCCAGCAAAAATGCGGTTTTCGCTTGCTGTCTTGACAGGTGTATGGTATTATACATGACATGCAGTTTCTGCACAAAACGAACATCTCTGGAACAGAAAGGCAGTTTCTCATGTCAAATGTGAAAGATTTCTTAAAACGCAAGGATATCGTCATCACGCCGCAGCGCTACCTCATCGAGGCGCTGGGTGCCATGGCACAGGGCCTGTTTGCCAGCCTGCTGATCGGCACCATCATCAAGACGCTGGGCCAGCAGACCGGTCTGGACGTGCTGGTGGATCTGGGCGGCTACGCCACTGCCATGAGCGGCCCCGCCATGGCCTGCGCCATCGGCTGGGCGCTGCACTGCCCGCCGCTGGTGCTGTTCAGCCTGATCACCGTGGGCTACTCTGCCAACGCGCTGGGCGGCGCAGGCGGCCCGCTGGCGGTGCTGGTCATTGCCATCGTCGCGTCCGAGCTGGGCAAGGCGGTCAGCAAGGAGACCAAGGTGGACATTCTGGTCACCCCGCTGGTGACCATTTTTGCAGGCGTGGGCTTGTCCATGCTCATCGCCGCGCCCATTGGTGCCGCCGCCAGTCAGGTGGGCACCCTGATCATGTGGGCCACCGAGCAGGCCCCGCTGGTGATGGGCATTCTGGTGTCGGTGATCGTGGGCGTGGCGCTGACCCTGCCCATTTCCTCCGCCGCCATCTGCGCGGCGCTGGGCCTCACCGGCCTTGCGGGCGGTGCCGCCGTGGCGGGCTGCTGCGCCCAGATGATCGGCTTTGCGGTCATGAGCTATAAGGAAAACGGTGTGGGCGGCCTAGTCAGCCAGGGCCTTGGCACCAGCATGCTGCAGATGGGCAACATCGTCAAGAACCCCCGCATCTGGATCGCCCCCACCCTTGCCAGCGCCATCACCGGCCCGCTGGCTACCTGCCTGTTCCACTTTGAGATGAACGGCGCGGCCGTTTCCTCCGGCATGGGCACCTGCGGTCTGGTGGGCCAGATCGGCGTGTACACCGGCTGGGTCAACGACATCGCCGCCGGGACCAAAGCCGCCATCACCCCCATGGACTGGGCCGCCATGGTGCTGCTGTGCTTTGTTCTGCCCGCCGTGCTGAGCGTGGTGTTCTGTGAAGCAGAGCGCAAGCTGGGCTGGATCAAAGAGGGCGACCTGAAGCTGAACTAACCTTTCGTCATTTTGTCCAAAACCGGAGCCTGTGCGCCGCCTTCCGGGGCGGTGCGCGGGCTTTTTTGTTTGGTTTTTGCGGTGCGGGGCAGCGAAAATACGGCGAAACCCACCCACTTTTTCCATGCCTTGCACAAACTGCGCAAGTTTCTTTGTGAACTTTGACAAATTTCACCCTGCATCAGCATTTTTGTCACTTTTACTTCTTGAAATTTACCCCTCCCTCCCTATAATTAGGGCACAAATGACTTGTTCCCGGCAAAGCCGGGCGCACGCCATTGGAGAGTATACAGGCCGTTGGGGGCCTGCTAAAAGTGGAGGTAATTTCTTATGCGTGTAAAATCAAATAAGCTTGCCCTGCGGGTGCTTTCCACCGCCACGTTTCTGGCAATGGTGTCGTCCTGCGCCACCGCAGCATTTGCAGGCACGTATTACATGGAGGATGGCAGCATCAGCATCGTTGCCAAAACGGACGGCAACTACATCACGCAGGGTACTACCATCAACGATCAGAAGGACGCGGGCGAAACGGTCATCACGAACCACGACAGCGAAACCGCTTCTAAGAACACCGTCACCATCAAAGCGGAGGAGGATTGCACCGCCAATGTCACGCTGGACAACGTGAACATCGACGCCAGTGACACCGGCAAGGCCGCCATCCACACCGAGGGCAATGTGACGCTGGAGCTGGACGGCGACAACACCCTGACCGGCGGTACCGGACATGCGGGTCTGGAAAAGAACGACAATACCGGTAATGGCACCCTCATCATCAAAGACGATAAAAACGATGATGGCACTGAGAAAACAGAGGAGCAGAAAAAAGCTGAGACAGAAAGCGGCAAGGGTGCCGGTTCACTGACCGCCACCGGCGGCGCGGGCGGTGCCGGCATCGGCGGTGCAAGTTCCAGAAGCAGCAGCAACATCACCATCACCGGCGGCAACATCACTGCCACTGCCGGCAGCAACTCCGGCACTCGCCTCGTGTACTGCGGTGCCGGCATCGGCGGCGGTGGATTCGGCGAGGGCAACAACATCAAAATCACCGGCGGCACGGTGAACGCCACCGGCGGTGAGGGAAACGGCTTTTACCATTACGGCGGTGCCGGTATCGGCGGCGGTTATCAGCGCGGTGCCAACGATATCATCATCTCTGGCAATGACACCAAGGTCACTGCCACCGGTAAGGATGGCGGTGCCGGCATCGGCGGCGGTTTTGCCGGAACCGCCACCGACATCACCATCTCCGGCGGCACCGTGGACGCCACCGGCGGCTCCCATGGTGCAGGCATCGGCGGCGGCGGCAACAGCTACCAAAGTGCAGCCGGCAGCGCCAGCAACATCACCATCTCCGGCGACAAGACCCATGTCACTGCCACTGGCGGTCTCTGGGGTGCCGGCATCGGCGGCGGTGCGGGCGGCGGTGTCAAAAACAGCACTGCAGGCAACGCCAGCAACATTACCATCTCCGGCGGCACGGTCATCGCCACCGGCAACGGTTCGGCTGCCGGTATTGGCGGCGGTTCCGGTGTGGCATTTGTTAGGGTGCCCAAAGCCGGCAGCGCCACCAACATCACCATCTCCGGCGGCAATGTGACCGCCATCGGCGGCAAGGGGTTTGACTCCATAAGCGGCGGTGCCGGCATTGGCGGCGGCACGGACAGTCTGGGGCAAAGCAACGGCGGTGCCGGCAGCAACATCACCATCTCCGGCGGCACCGTGAACGCTGTGGGCGGCCGCAACAGTGCCGGCATCGGCGGCGGTGACGGTGCGGGCTGCAGCGGCATCACCATCTCCGGCGGCACGGTCACCGCAAGCAGTGAAGACGGCGCAGCCGGTATCGGCGGCGGACGCTGGGCCGGTGCAGGCACAGCAGACAGCGCCGGCGTGACCATCACAAACGGCACTGTAACTGCCAACGGCGGTGCAGGCGCAGCAGGCATCGGCGATGGTGCAAACAATGTTTCTGAGGTCGGCTCGGTCATTTCCATCACCGGCGGCACCGTGACTGCCAACGGCGGCGCAGGCGAAGCCGCAGGCATCGGCAACGGTGAAAACGACGCCAACGACGCCGCTGTGAACATCAGCGCCACCACCGCCAGACTTGACGTAACAGCGGTGACGCAGGGCAGCGATGAGGCCATCACCGGCGGCGACGACATGACCATGGCAGAGCTGAATAACCAGTTCAGCGGCGTGGTGCGGTTCTTCCGCGGCACGAACCACTACAACACCGTGCACAACGGCAAGTATGTGGGCATGGCCGACAACAACGCCGATGAACATCAGGAAACGGACGCCCACATCTGGGGCAGCACCGAGATCATCCGGCAGGCCACTCCCACCGAACAGGGCATCCTGCGCCACCACTGCGCGGTGGACGGCTGCAAGGGCTACTACGAGGAGTTCTTTGACTACGTTGCCCCCGCAGAGCCTGTGACCCCCGCGCCCACGGACCCGGACACCCCGGATGTGCCCGGCACTTCGGACAGCACCCCGGGCACCCCCGCACAGGGCACCCCGGCAGATGCGGCAACGGCAGACGCCGTCCCGGGCGCTGCAACGGCGGAAGAAGTCTCTGTGACGCCCTCCGGCGCACAGACTGTCACCGCCGCCGCCCTGCCCAAGACCGGTGTCAACTGGCTGGCAGCGGTGGGCAGCGCCATCAGCGGCATGGTCCTGCTGGCAGCGGGCTATGTGCTGGACCGCAAGAGCCGCAGACAGAACTAATTGCCATCCCCGCCTGCCGCGCGGTTCCGCAAGCAGCGCGGCAGGTTTCCCCTTCATAACAGGAACAGCGCCCCGGGACCGCAAGCCCGGGGCGCTGCTCTGTTTTTTATAACAATGGTTCGCCGTCCAGCACCGCCTGTGTGAGGGTGTCGCCCTCATAGACCAGCTTCAGCGAGAAATACGGCCGGTTCTCGTTCAGCAGCCGGAAGAAGATTTTGTCCCCTTCCCAGATGGGCAGGGCGGTCACCTGCTGCTTGGGCACCCATTCCAGCACCCCTTCCCGGCAGGCATCGCGCGGCACCATCTCGCCTTCCCAGCGGTCGGCGGTGTACAGGTGGATGAACTCGGTCATGCTGCCCAGCACAAAGGTCAGCAGCCCCCGGGCGCGGTAGCGGGTCAGGGTCAGGCCGGTCTCCTCCCGCACCTCGCGCACAAGGCACTCCTCCGGGCTTTCGAACCGCTCGAATTTGCCGCCCACGCCCACCCATTTGTCGTGGTTGTAGTCGTCCTGCTTTTTGATGCGGTGCAGCATCAGATAGGCGTCCTCCCGCTCCAGATAGCACAGCGTGGTGCTGAAAATGGGGTATTCCGGGTCCAGAAACGCTCCTAAGTTCATTGTGATCTCCTTTTTGTGTGTAACCCTCTCAGGCGAAAACCATGCTGCCGATCGTTACGGCTCTTTTTGTGAAAATGCAATTCCGGGCAGACCGCAGTCTGCCCGGAATTGCTTATTAAAAATAATTTTTCCTCTGAATATGCCCGGAGCATCGCGGCGGGCATTCTAAATCGTCAGGCTTTTCGGCCTGCGCGGCCCTTGCCCGCATTGTTCAGCTTGCGCACCAGGTCATTCTGGTGCTTGCGCTGCGAAGCCGTGGGCTGGGGGTCCCGTGCTTCCTCGGGGCGTTTGCCGGTCTGCACCGCGTCCGGGTCGATGCGCTCCAGCGTCCACTCCTGATTGCCGCCGGACACAAAGTTCCAGATCTGGGCCTGTGCACCGTTGGCGGTGTTCATGCCCACCAGATCAATGTATTTGTCCGCCAGCGCATTGCGGATGCGGGTGCGGCCATTGCGGGTGGGCTCCAGCTCCCAGCACTGGCTCATGCCGCTGGTGCGGCTCCACTGGTGCAGCCAGGTGCCTTCCACCACGCCGCCCAGGGCCAGGTCGATCATCTTGCCGGTAAAGCGGTTGCGGATGCGCCAGCGCCCGCCGCCTGCGTCCACGAACTGCCACTGCTGCCACGGGTGGCCTGCGTAGCTCCACAGCTGGATGGCGGCGCCGTTCTCCGTGTTGAAATTCTTTACTTCCAGCACCTTCCCGTTGGGGGCTTTGATGATGTAAAATTCGTTTTCCAGGATCAGGACCTGTGATGCCTTTGCCATAGAGCTCGACTCCTTTCCGCTATGGTAGCCCTATTATACCCGATTTGCGCAGCGGCAACAAGAATGCTTTTCCATAATCTTTTTGCGTTTTATTGTGCATTTTGACGTGTTTTTCGCAACTAAAACGTTTGCGTGCAACAGAAGTGTTTCACGCAAGGATTCCTTTGCACTCCACACCGTGTTGTGATACAATAAAGGCACACGTTTTAAGGGAGGGAATTGCTATGACCAACGAAACATTGGAAACCATCAAAAAACGCCGCAGCTGCCGCGCCTATAAGCCCGAGCAGATCACCGATGAAGAACTGAACGCCGTGCTGGAAGCCGGCACCTATGCCGCCAGCGCCATGGGCCGCCAGAGCGCAAAGATCGTGGTCGTGCAGGACGCTGCCGCCCGCGCCCAGCTCACCCGCATGAACGCCGCTGTCATGGGCAGGGACACCGACCCCATGTACGGCGCTCCCACCATTCTGGTGGTGCTGGCCGATGCTCACGCCGCAAATGCCGTACCCGACGGCAGCCTTGTCATGGGCAACCTGATGCTGGCTGCAGCTTCGCTGGGGCTGGGCAGCTGCTGGATCAACCGCGCTAAGGAGGAGTTTGACTCCGACGAGGGCAAGGCCCTGCTCCGGCAGTGGGGCATCGAGGGCGATTGGGTCGGCGTAGGCCACTGCATTCTGGGCTATCCCGCAGCAGACCCCAAGCCTGCCGCACCCCGCAAACCCGATTATATCGTAAAAGTCTAAGGAGAACTATGAAGCCTGATTACAAGCTGGTCGCCAAGGCCAAATATATCCACGCCACCGCCGACCTCGCCAGCGAGCTGTGGCACGAAGTTTACAAGCGCTATTACCCTGCAAAGCAGCTGGATACCCTTGTGGAGGAGCTGCAGAGCGCCGATGCCATTGAGGAGGACATCGACAACGATGTGAACTACTTCCTCGTGGTGCTGGGCGGCAAGACCATCGGCTACTTTGCCTGGAAGATGGAGAACACCTCCCTGCACCTGATGCACCTCTACCTCAAGCCCGAGTACCGCGGCAAGGCACTGGGCCGGGACATCGTGCTGTCCTGCGAGCGGCTGGCCCGGGGCGAGGGCAAGGGCCGCGTGTGGTGCACCGTCCACGCCAAGGCCCTGCCGGTGCAGCAGTTCTTCAAGGCGCTGCGCTACCGCAATCTGAAACCTGCCGAGCAGGAGACGGGCACCGTCCCCCGCGACGAACTGGTGTTTGAGCACACCCTGAGCTGATTTTGCCGCAAAACCCGCAAAAAGCTATTGAAATTTTTCTCCGTTTGTTCTACACTAATGTAGTGTAATAAAGTGCCTGCCTGTAGGCAGCATCTGCAAAAAGGAGAACGACATGGCAAAAGATCATCCCACCGGAAAATCCGGCCTGTATCAGGCATTTTTGCAGCTCAAGACCCCGGAACAGTGCTACCGCTTTTTGCAGGATGTGTGCAGCTATTCCGAGCTGAGCGCCATGGAGCAGCGCTACAACATCGCCGAAATGCTGGTGGACAAGCGCATCTACACCGAGATCATGGACAAGACCGGCGCGTCCAGTGCCATCATCAGCCGGGTCAGCCGGGTGCTGAGCGCCGACGACAGCGTGCTGCGCGCCCTGCTGGAGGCCGAAAAGCCTGCCGAGCCGGAGACCTGAACCATCACGCAAGCTGTGCCGCGTGCCGCCCGGAGCGGTATGCGGCCTTTTCATTCAACCGGGAAGACCGGAGTCCCCGCGTCAGCGGGGCCCTCTGGCCGCTTTCCCACATCAGGAGGTTTGATTAAAATGAGCAAAGCCGTAGTCTTTTTTGCCGAGGGCACCGAGGAGTGCGAGGCCCTGCTGGTGGTGGACCTGCTGCGCCGCGCCAAGGTGGACGTGACCATTGCCAGCGCCACCGGTAACCGCGCCATCACCAGCAGCCACAAAGTGCACATCACCGCCGACGCACTGGCTGAGGACATTGATTACTCCGACGTGGACATGGTGGTGCTGCCCGGCGGCATCCCCGGCACGCCGAACCTTGCCGCCAACAAGACCGTCACCGACACCTGCGTTTCCTTTGCCAAGAGCGGCAAGAAGGTGGCCGCCATCTGCGCCGCACCCAGCGTACTGGCACAGCTGGGCCTTCTGGAGGGCCGAAAAGCCACGGCCCACGCCGGTTTCCAGGATAAGCTGGCCGGTGCCGAAGTGCTGGACACCGAAGTCGTGGTAGACGGCAATATCACCACCAGCTACGGCCTGGGCGGTGCCATCCCCTTTGCACTGGAGCTGGTGCGCCAGCTGGCCGGGCAGGCCGAGGCTGACCGCATCCGCAGCGCCATCGCCTACCGCCACTAAAAGGAGGGAGCCGTCATGCGTTTTGTCACCTGTCTCACCCCGGACGGCGTGGAGGAACCCGCCGTCCTCTCGGCCGACGGCACCGCCGTCACCCCGCTGCGCTGGCTGGGCCTGCCCTGCGACACCCTGACCGAGGCCATCCCCCAGCTGACGCCCGCCGTGCGGGCCGGGCTGGCACTGGCGCTTTCCGCCATTCCGTCCGTGCCGCTGGACGCGGTGCAGCTGCAAAGCCCCATCCCCTGCCCTGCGCAGGATGTGGTGTGCCTGGGCATCAACTACATGGCCCACTCGGACGAAGCGGAAAAATACTCGGCCAGCGCCTTCTCGACGAAGCATCAGGACGCCATTTATTTTTCCAAGCGGGTTTCCCGTGCTGTGCCGGACGGCGGCTTCATTGAAGCCCACTCGGACCTTGTGCAGAAGCTGGACTACGAATGTGAGCTGGCCGTGGTGCTGGGCCGCGACGCCAAAGACGTGCCCGCCGGGCAGACGAAGGATTACGTCTTCGGCTACACCATCCTGAACGATGTCTCCGCCCGCGATGTGCAGACCGCCCACAAGCAGTGGTATTTCGGCAAGAGTCTGGACGGCTTCACGCCCATCGGCCCGTGCATCGTTACGGCGGACGAGTTCGACACCTACCCGCCGCGCCTGGGCATCCGCAGCTTTGTCAACGGTGAAAAGCGGCAGGATTCGAACACCGGCCTGCAGATCTTTGATATCGACCACGTTATCCACGAGCTGTCGCAGGGCATGACCCTGAAAGCCGGCACCATCATCGCCACCGGCACCCCGGCAGGCGTCGGCATGGGCATGGACCCGCCGCAGTTCTTAAAGCCCGGTGACACGGTGCGCTGCGAGATCGACGGCATCGGTGCTTTGACCAACACCGTGCGCTGAGCACTGGCATTTGTGCCAAAGTTCCGCCGCATTTTCCGTCCGTTTGCATGAAAAGCCGCTGCGGTACTGCTCTTTTACGGGCGGGTGTGGTATACTGAATGATATGAAATCTTGCGGCCAACGGCCGTCAAAAAAGGGGTAAATGAATCATGAAGGAATACGCATTCGGCATTGATCTGGGCGGTACCACCGCAAAGATCGGCCTGTTCAAGACCACCGGCGAGCTGCTGGAAAAATGGGAAGTGCCCACTGATACCTCCAACGCCGGAGAACACATTCTGGAAAACCTGGCTGCTGCCGTGCAGGGCAAGATGCAGGAAAAGGGCCTTTCCGCCGCGCAGGTGGAGGGCGTGGGCGTCGGCGTGCCCGGCCCCGTGCTGAACAGCCGCATCGTGCCCATCATCTGCGCGAACCTGGGCGGCTGGGGCAAGCGCAACGTTTCTGAGGAGCTGGGCGCTCTGCTGGGCGGCATCAAGGTGCTGGTGGGCAACGACGCCAACGTGGCTGCCCTGGGCGAGATCTGGATGGGCTGCGCCAAGGGCTGCAGCAGCGCGGTCATGGTCACGCTGGGCACCGGTGTCGGCGGCGGCGTCATCGTCAACGGCAAGGTCATCGACGGCTCCCACGGTGCCGGCGGCGAGATCGGCCACATCACCGTGAACCGCCACGAGACCGCTGCCTGCGGCTGCGGCAAGCACGGATGCCTGGAGCAGTACTCCAGCGCCACCGGCGTGGTCCGCTGCATGAAGAAGCTGCTGGACGAGAACCCGGACACTCCCTGCACCCTGCGCGGCACCGACTTTGAAGCCAAGGACGTATTTGACGCTGCCCGCAGCGGCGACGCCCTTGCTGCCCGCGAGGTGGACGAGATGACCGACACGCTGGGCATGGCGCTGGCCAACGTGGCCAACACCGTGGACCCGGAAATGTTCATGGTGGGCGGCGGCGTATCCCGCGCAGGCGACGTGCTGTTCACCCCGCTGCGTGAGCACTTCAAGACCTACGCCTTCAAGTCCTGCCATGAGACGCCCATCGTCGCCGCCACCCTCGGCAACGACGCCGGCATTTACGGCTCCGTCCGCCTGATCGTGGGCGAATAAGATGAATGAACCGATGGACAAAAGCTGGGTCACCCCATTGAATGACGAAGATCGGGAATATTTTGCCTATTTCCGCACCGTCTGCAAGCGCTACAACATCGACCCTTCCAGAGCCAATCGTCTGGAATACGATTTTGTAACGCGCGTGGCTGAAAGCGAATTTTATCTGCAGAAAGCTGCAACCTGATTTATTCTCCATACAAGAAGCGAGGCGCTGCCAATGGCAGCGCCTCGCTTCTTTATTTTGTGATAGCTGCCGTGCCCATTTCCCGGTCTTCCGGGTCATAGACCACCAGCACATCATCCTGCCCATCCACGGTTTTGGAGTACATCATCCCGTTCTTGATGTCCTGCAAGGTCTCCTCGTACAGGGCGATGGTCTCGTCGATTTTCTCCTGCGTCCAGACGAATTCCTCGCCGCCGTTCACAGAGCCCCTTTCCCCCAGCATACTCTGCAGCTGGACTTTTTCGTTGTCCAGCCATGCCTTGTATTCGTCATAGGTCCACCACTCGATGTCCTGCGTCGGGTAGAGCGCTTCCAATTCCGCGTCGGTCAGCGGGGTGAAGGTCTTGCCGTCGTCAAAGCTGTAGTAGGTTTTGCCGTCGTCCGGGTTCACATAGGACATCATGGTTTCTTCCTCGGTGACGGTATGCGATGCTTTTTGATTCATCTGCCGGTCTAATTCTTCTGTGCTTGCCGGTGCCGAGGTCGCAAAGGCCGTCGTGGTGCCCACAACGAGCGCACCTGCCAGCAGTACCGACACGATAGTCGTTTTTCCTGTTTTCATAATAGCCACGATCCTTTCTTCCATTGCATTGCTGCTGAAGCTGCTGCAAAGGGGAGCAAAACCGTTCCTGGTTTCTTCCATGCGGATGAGGGCGCGGGCGTAGTCGGCGCGGGCATCCCGGCCAAAGCGGTGCAGGACTGCTTCGTCGCAGGCCAGCTCGATGTCCCGGTTGGCAAGGGCATACAGCACCCACACAAAGGGGTTCGGCCAGTGCACGCACACCGCCGCCGTGAGCAGCAGCTTTGTCACCGCGTCGAACCGCCGGATGTGCACAAACTCGTGTTCCAGCACATACTGCAGGGTGGCTTCGTCCCGCCAGTCGGTTTTCTTCGGCAGCAGGATCACCGGGTGCCGCACACCGAAGGTGAGCGGCGAGGTGATGAACGCACACTGCCGGATGGTGATCTTTCGCCGCAGCAGATGCGCCTGCAGCCACTGCCGGGCAAACGGCTGCTCCACCGGGAAGGACATCTGGAATTTCTTCCAGCTTCTTCGGTAGGCTGCAGCGAAAAATGCAGCCAGAAGCAGCACGCCTGCCAGCCAGATAACCGCCCACACCGGCACCGCCTGCACAGCCGCCGGGTGCGGTGCAGCAGCTGCTTCGGCTGCCATGCCTGCCGTAAAATCACCCGGCAGGGTCGGGCCTGCCGCCGGGCGGTTTGTCCCGGTCACAGCCTGCGTGCCGCGCTGCACCAGCGCATAAACGCTGCCGCCGAAGGGCACGGAGAACGGCACCAGCAGCCGGGCCAGCGCCACCTGCCACAGCACCAGAAAAGTCCTCTTGGGCAGGCGTTCCAGCAGCAGCGCCCGCAGCACCGTGATGACAACGATCATCACCGCGCCGGACACGCTCATTTGCCAAAGGCTCATACAAACTCCCTCATTCCAGTTCGTCCACGATCTGCTTCAGCTTGCGGATCTGCTCTGCCGAAATTTTGTTGCTGCCCAGAAGGGCTGCAAACAGCTTGTCGGCAGAGCCGTCGTAGACCTTGTTGATGAGCTCCTCGGTTTCGGCCTCCTGCACAGCGGCTTTCGGGATGAGCGCATGGCACACAAACCCCGGCTCACTGCGCCGGATCGCGCCCTTGTTGATGCACCGCTTGATGAGCGTGTAGGTGGTGTTCACGTTCCAGCCCAGCTCCTCGGTCAGCTTGCGGGCGATCTCCCGGGCAGGGGTGTCCCCTTTTCCCCAGAGAACGTCCATCACTTTCAATTCTGCGTCAAACAGTTTGACTTCCATGGTTCAGGTCTCCTTGGTTTGGATTTGCCCCGCCGTCATAAGACGGGTGTCGTAGCTACGCCTTGATACTACCACAGTCTTATTGCATTGTCAATACTACTCCAGTCTTATTCTTGAAAATAAAAATGCTGCGCAGCTCTGGCGGCTCCGCAGCAGGAGGTTCACTTCTTGAATGCAATGCTGTCTTTCTCGGTAATGGGCCGCAGCACCCTGCAGGGGTTGCCTGCGGCTACCACACCGGCGGGGATGTCTTTCGTCACGACGCTTCCCGCGCCAATGGTGGTGCCTGCGCCGATGGTCACACCGGGCAGGATGGTCACATCGCCGCCCAGCCAGACGTTATCCTCCAGCGTGATGGGCTTTGTGTTTTCCAGGCCCTTGTTGCGCTCCTCCGGCAGCAGCGGGTGGATGGCGGTGTACATGCCGCAGTTCGGCCCAATGAAGCAGTGTTTACCGATGGTAATCTTCGCGCAGTCCATCAGGTAGGCCCCGTGGTTGATGTAGGTACCTTCGCCGATGCTGCAGTTATAGCCGTAGTCGGTGTAGAAGTGCGGCAGAATGACCACATCTTCGCCCATGCCGGGCAGCAGCTTGTGCAGCAGCTCCGCCCGCTTTGCCTTTTCAGACGGGCGGGTCTGGTTGAACGCGGTATAAAGTTCCTCGGCCTTTTCCCGCTCGGCGCAAATTTCCGGGGCGTAGTTGGCGTCGTACCAAAGGCCCGCTTCCCATTTTTCGCGTTCGGTCATGTTCAGTTCCTCCGTTTACAGCGTATCTTCCCCGGGCAGCTGGTTCCACAGGCGGTAATAGACGCCCTGCTTTGCCAGCAGCTCGTCGTGGGTGCCCGCTTCCACGATGCCTTCCTCGCCCAGCACCAAGATGCGGTCGTAATCCTTGATGGTGGTCAGGCGGTGGGCGATGGTCAGAGTGGTGCGGCCATGGGCCAGCTTTTCAAGGCTCTGGCCCACCAGGATCTCGCTTTCGTTGTCCAGCGCGCTGGTGGCTTCGTCCAGAATGAGGATGGGCGGGTTCTTGAGGAACACCCGCGCAATGGCGATACGCTGCTTCTGGCCGCCGGAGAGCTTGACGCCGCGCTCACCCACATAGGTGTCAAAGCCGTCCTTCAGGGCCAGAATGAACCGCTCGGCACCGGCCAGGCGGGCGGCTTCGATGATTTCCTCCCGGGTGGCACCGGGCTTGCCGTAGGCAATGTTCTGGGCCACCGTGCCGCTGAACAGGTACACGTCCTGCTGCACGATGCCGATGTCGTTGCGCAGGCTGCGGAGGGTGACATGGCGGATGTCCTGCCCGTCAATCAAAATTTTGCCGCTGGTCACCTCATAGAAGCGCGGGATGAGGTTGCACAGGGTGGTCTTGCCGCCGCCGGAAGGGCCGACGAGGGCCAGCCGTTCGCCCGCCCGGATATCCAGACTGACGTTGTGCAGCACCTTATTGTGGTCGTCCGGGTACTCGAAGCTGACGTTCTCGAACCGAATGGCACCGGGGCCGGGCTGCAGCGGCACAGCGTCCGGCGCGTCGTCGATGGTGACGGGGGTGTCCATGATCTCGGCAAAGCGCTCGATGCCGGTCATGCCGCGTTGGAACTGCTCGGCGAACTCCACGATGCGGCGGATGGTTGCAATGAGGGTGGTGACGTACAGCATATAGGCCACCATGTCACCGGCAGTAATTTTGCCGTACACCAGCGAAAGGCCGCCCGCCAGAATGACCACCAGATACATCAGGCCGTCGAACAGGCGGGTGGAGGTGTTGAACGCGCCCATGGCGTAGTAGCTCAGGGTCTTGATCTGCTCAAAATCCTTGTTGCCCTGCAGGAACTTTTCGCGTTCCTCGTCCTCAGCGGCAAAGGCTTTTACCACGCCCTGCCCCAGCAGGCTGTCCTCGATGGTGGAGTTCAGCTCGCCGATCTGCACCCGCTGCTGGCGGAACCGCGCCCGCAGACGGCCGTTCAGGTACACCGACACCACGCCCATCAGCGGCACGCAGGCGAACACGGCCAGCGTCAGCGGCACGCTGGCCTGACACAGGATGACGAAGGACACCACGATCTTGATGGCCGCGATGAAGAATTCCTCCGGGCAGTGGTGGGCAAACTCGGTCACATCGAACAAATCGTTGGTGATGCGGCCCATGATGGTGCCCACCTTGGTATTGTTGTAGTAGGTATGGTCCAGCCGCAGCAGATGGTCAAAGGCATCCCGGCGCATATCGGTCTCGATGTGCACACCCATGATGTGGCCGATGCTGGACATATAATACTGGGCCGCGCCGTCGATGAGACGCAGCACAAAGTACACTGCCGCCAGCCGCAGCACGATCTGTGCCGTCAGGGTGATGCCCACGCCCATGGCGGCGTTGGTGATGGTGCTCATGATCTTGGGCAGCACGATGTCGCACAGGGTGGTCAGTGCCGCGCAGAACAGATCGAGGAACAGCGTTTTCTTATATTTTGCCAGATACGGCAAAAACCGCCGGATGAGCGCGCCGCTGCTGGTGTGGTGCGCGCCGGGGTCGGTGATGGTCGTTTTTTGCTTGGACATGATACCTCCTGTTGGACACCCTCATCCGTCCGCTCGCTCTGCTCGCGTCCACCTTCCCCCGTCTGGGGGAAGGCTTTTCGGAAACTGCTGCGCGCAGGAAGGCTTCCCCCGGTCGGGGGAAGCTGTCTGCGAAGCAGACTGATGAGGGCGCATTTTACACTTTCTTACTGTAATCCCGCTCGCCGTAGATGGCGGTGCCGATGCGCACAAGGGTGGCACCTTCGCGGATGGCGTTTTCAAAGTCGCCGCTCATGCCCATGGAGAGGGTCTCCATCTGCACGTTCTGATAGCCGCGCTCCCCGGCCTGCACGAACAGCTTGTACACCTCAGCGAGGTACCGGCGGTTCTGGGCATCGTCGTCGTTCACGGGCGGGATGGCCATCAGGCCCTTCACCCGGATGTGCTCCTCGGCGGCAGCGGCATCCAGCAGCGGCCAGAGGGCTTCCGGTGCCACGCCGGTCTTCGACTCCTCGCCGCCGATGTTCACTTCCAGCAGCACGTTCTGCACGATGCCCGCCTTGGCGGCTTCCTTCTCGATGGCATTCAGCAGATGCTCGCTGTCCACGCTCTGGATCAGGCTGGCACGGCCCAGCACCTTCTTGATCTTATTGGTCTGCAGATGGCCGATGAAGTGGCTGGGCTTGCCGCAGTAAGCGCCCGCGTCAAAGTTTGCGCACAGCTCCTGCACATGGTTCTCGCCGAACACATCAATGGGCAAAGCGGCGCTGGCGGCTACCGTTACGGCCGTGCGGGTCTTGCAGGCGGCGCACAGCTGCACCGCTGCGGGGTCACGGCCCGCTTCCCGGGCGGCTGCGGCCATCTTTTCGCGGATCTCCGCCACCGCTTCCTTCATCTGTTCCAGTGTCTTTTCCGCCATCTTTCTCAGTCCTCCTCGGTATACTTGGCGCGCTCGCCGCCGATGAGCTTCGGGCGGGTGCGGGCACACAGGATATTCGCTTCGCCAATTTTGGAAAGGCTCAGCCGCACCGGCACGGCCACCCGCTTGAGGTGCATGCCGATGAGGGTGCCGCCGATGTCGATGCCCGCGTGGGCGCGGATTTCTTCCACGGCCACCGGCTCTTTGAAGTTTTTCCAGCAGGTGGTGGCCCAGCTGCCGCCCGCATGAGGCCGGGGCACCACACACACTTCCTCCCAGCCGTATTTCTCGGCGGCTTCGCGCTCGAGGATAATGGCACGGTTCAAATGCTCACAGCACTGCGCTGCCAGCCAGATGCCCTGTTCCGCCAGCACCGGCGCAATGCCTGCATATACGGCCTGCGCGGCTTCCAGGCTGGAATCCTTACCGATGTGGCCGCCCACGATCTCACTGGACGAGCAGCCCACCACGAACACGTCACCTTTTTTCAGGTTTGCCTGGGCCAGCAGTTCGGTCACGGCCTGCCGGGCCTCGGTCTCGATTTGCTGTTTGAATGCTTCGGTCATTTCAAAACACTCCTTTTATACTCTTGCCTGCAGCAGGCGTGCAGAGCCCACTGCACCAAAATACACTTTGCTGCCCACCGGGCACGCCGCCGCGCAGCTGTTCATTGCCCGGCCGGTGATGGTGCGCTTCCACGCCCCGGTGGCCGGGTCCACCACAGCGGCGCAGGGCGCATCCGCCGTCATGCGGAACAGCTTCTGCTGCAGGTTCTGGCCTGCACGCAGGGCCACCCCGCGCAGGAAGGTGCTGTCGGCATTCTGTTCCAGCCAGCCGCTGCGGCTCCAGCGGAAGCTGATGTACAGCGCACCGTCTTCGTCCAGCGCCAGCGCACCGGGGTAGCCCGGCAGGCTGTCGGCGGCGCTCCCGCAGTCTCTGCCGCCCGCCGTCAGCTCCCGGGCGTCGGCGTCCACGCTCCACACGCAGCGGCTGCCGAGGTCCGAGACGTAGAGCGTTTCACCGTCGGCCGAGAGGGCCAGGCCGGAGGCCCCGGCCACGCCGCCCAGCACCCGCTGCACGGAACGGTCTGCCGGGTCGTAGACGTACACCCAGCCGGTGCCGGTGTGGGCCAGCAGCTCGGTGCGCAGGGCGCTTTCCAGCCCGTTATCCACCGGTTCATCTCCCACCACGGCAAAGTACACCTTGCCGTCCGGGCCCACTTCCACGGCCGAGATGGCTCCCAGCGGTGCACCGTCGATCTGGGTGACCACCTGTTCCACCGCGGCACCCCAGTTATCGTGGACGGCACGGCACAGCGCCCCGCCGGAGGTGGTCACCACGGTGAGCCACAGGTCGCCGTTCTGGTCAAAATCGAAGCCGGTCAGCTCACCCTCCACCGAGAGAATGGCCGCATAGTGGCCGCCGTCGGTGCGCACAAGGTCGCTCGTGCGCTTTTTCAGCGCCGCACCGTTGTAGGCCGCCGCGTACACAAGGCCGTCCTGTTCGCGGATGCAGTCCACGCCCTGGTACTCGCCCAGGTCCCAGCTGTCCTTGCTGTCGGTGGAAAGCGCGGTCTGCGCCGCGCCGGGGTCCTGCCGGGTCTCGGGCGCTTTGTAGCGCTGCGGCGGCGTGTCGATGGGCCGCAGCACCAGCGCATACACCAGTGCCAGCAGGATGCACACCCCAAACACGGTGCTGGCCGTGCGGAACCGCTTGAGCAGCGCGTCCCGCTCGGCGGCGGCCTGGGCGGCATATTCGGCCCGGCGGCGGGCAGCCTGAGCGCTGGCGCGGTTGGCGCGGCGCATCCAGCGGTCCACAAAGAGCGCCACCTGCGGGCCGACGGTCAGCGACGCAATGGCAAGGATGAGCAAAAATTCAACAAGTCCGATTCGCATAGGGCTTTTCCCTTTATCTTCCAAAAGCTTCGGGCAGTGCGCTGCCCCTTATCGTTTCAGTATAGCATTCCCTGCCCGGCAGTGCAAGCGCCGGGCTTTTCTTCGCGCAAAATGCCCTGTGCACCCAGGCTTTTGTGTGGTATACTGAGAGCAGGAGACTGCTTTTTGCAAAGCATTCATGCAAACTTCACAGCTTTTTCCCATTCTTGCAGTATTATAAAACCGTGAAAATAGACGAATCTGAGGAAGGGGTCTGTCCTATGGCAAAAATCCTGATCGTTGACGATGAGCCGCGCATCCGCGAGCTGATCAGCGAACATTTACAATATTCCGGTTATGTGTGTGCAGAAGCAGGCGACGGCACCGCCGCGCTGGCCCAGCTTTCCGGCGGGGCCTTCGATCTGGTCATCCTGGACCTGATGATGCCCTTCATGGACGGCATGACCTGCCTGCGGGAGATGCGCGCCCGCCACATCAACACCCCCGTCATCATCCTCACCGCCCGCGGCGAGGAATACGATAAGCTGGCGGGCCTGGAGAGCGGTGCCGACGACTATGTGGTCAAGCCCTTCTCCCCCCGCGAGCTGGTGGCCCGCGTGAAGGCCGTGCTGAACCGCACCATGCCCAAGCCCGCTGCCGCCGACAACATCATGACCTTCGGCGAGCTGACCATCGACACCGCCAGCCACACGGTGCGGGTCTCCGGCGAGGATGTGGCCCTGACGCCCAAGGAGTTTGACCTGCTGGTGTTCCTGGCGTCCAACAAGGGCATCGCCCTCAGCCGCGAGAAAATTCTGCAGAAGGTGTGGAACTACGACTACTTTGGCGAGGACCGCACCGTGGACACCCACGTCAAGATGCTGCGCGGCCATCTGGGCAAGTGCCGCGGTTACATCGCCACCGTGTGGGGCATCGGCTACAAGTTTGACCCGGACGCAGTACGCGGCTAAAAGGAGAACACATCCATGCGGCATCATCGTTCTCTCGGCATCCGCGGCCAGCTGATGTGGTTTTTGTGCTGCATCTGCCTGTTTTTGCTGGGGCTGTTCTGGTTCCTTTCCACCCAGCTGCTGGAGCCGCTGTACACCAAGCACATCGAGTCCCAGCTGACCACGCAGGCAGAGAGCATCGCCTCGGAGCTGGACAAGGCCCTCGCCGACGGCGAAACGCTCTCGTCCTGGTCCTTCGGGCGGCTCTATGTCAACGGGTCCTTCTTTGACAAGCTGGCCGCCCAGCTGTACGCCAGCGGCAACCTGAACAGCTTTTGTGTGGACATCTCGGATTCCACCATGCGCACCATCTACAAGATCGAGAACCAGTCCTACTGCAACCTGCACGAAACGCTGCTGTCGGACGCTTCCAACAATGATATGATCGTCTCCACCGCCGTGGCCATGCGCAAAAAATGCCGCACCACCGGCGGCTTTGTGCAGACGCTGAACCCGCCCCGGCTGTCCGGCTCGGCCCAGCTGCTGGTGGGGCGCAACACCTCCGGCGGCGAGTATACTGTGCTGGTCACCACCAGTCTGGTGCATGTGGCCGAGGCCGGCAATGTGCTCAGCACCGTGCTGCCCATGACGGCGGCGCTGATCTTCATTATGGCACTTTCGGCCGCGTGGCTGTTCAGCGCGTGGTTCACCAAGCCCCTGCGCCAGCTTTCCAGTGCCGCGCGCCAGATGGCCCTGGGCAATTACGCCGTGCAGGTGGACAGCAGCCGCCGGGATGAGCTGGGCGACCTTGCCCAGGACTTCAACCACATGGCGTCCGAGGTGCAGCACGCAGCCCAGATGCAGCGGGATCTGCTGGCCAATGTCTCTCACGACCTGCGCACCCCGCTGACCCTCATCAAGGGCTACGCCGAGACGGTGCGCGACATCACCGGCGACGACAAGGCCCACCGCGATGAGCAGATGAACATCATCGTGGACGAGGCCGACCGCCTGACCGCACTGGTTTCCAGCGTGATGGAGCTGAGCAAGGTGACCAGCGGTGCGGACAAGTGCGAGCGGGTGCACTTTGACATGGGCCAGCTGTGCGACGAGGTGAGCGAGCGCTACGACGCCATCTGCGCCCAGAACGGCTGGCAGCTCAAGCTGGAACTGCCGGACGAGGAGCTGCCCGTCTACGCTGACCCGGACATGATGCAGCGCGCTTTGCATAATCTGCTGGGCAACGCCATGCACCACATCGGCAAGGATGGCATCTTCATCCTGCGGGCACAGCGCTGCACCGAGGGTGTGCGTGTGGAAGTGGAAGACCACGGCCCCGGCATCTCGGCCGACGACCTGCCCTACATCTTCGACCGGTATTACCGCTCCCGCTCCGACTCCGGCAAGCAGGGCACCGGTCTCGGTCTTTCCATCACCAAAGCCATCTTCCAACAGCACGGCTTCCGCTTCGGCGTGCAGAGCGCCATCGGCATGGGCACCACCTTCTGGTTCATCATGAACGACCTGCCCGCCAACGAGAAAAAGGCCGCACAGGAATAAATGATCCACAAAAGCCGAAACGACTGCAGTCGTTCCGGCTTTTGCTTTTCCACATCTATTTCTCGTGAAAAAGCAGCTCGGAAAAATCCGTGGATTTTTTCGAGCTGCAAATTATAAAAATAATGCTTCCGCCGTTCATGACCAAAGCGCACGCGGCGGCCATTCAAAATTGTTTACGAATTGGAATCCGTCGCGCGGTAAATCCCAAATGTATTGTCCGGTGCAGGCATCTCCACCCGGGAAGCCCGGTCGTTCACCTTCCACATCATCCAGCCCATGCCCACGAGCACCAGCAGGATGATGAGCCATTTGACAGAATTCGGCAGCTTTTTCATAGATATCCCTTATACATTCCTTTATCTTTTTCGCAATTATTCCGGTCTGCAGAGTTTCCGTGCCCGTTTGAGCAGGTCTGCGGCCTGGGCGCTGTCCAGCTGCTTCACCCAGCCGCCGCGCGCTGCCGCGCCCGCACCGGTGCTGCCCGCCTCGGCAAAGCAGGCAAGGTCCGAATCGGTGCGGCTCTGCCAGGGCGAAAAGCCTTCCGGCGCAATGTGGGCCCCCAGGCGGCAGTCCAGCACGGCCGTCTTTCCGGTGGGCCGCCACGGCCTGCCCAGAAAAACGGTGCCCGCCGGGCAGCCGTCCGAGACGAAATCGCAGTCCCAGAACACAAAGCCCAGCCCTTCGGCGGAGCCGGAGGGGGCCGTGACGTAGCTGGCCGGGAGATGGTTGTTCACGGTGCGGATGGTGCACTGCTCAAACAGCGCGTCCGCCCCGCCAAAGATGAAGTCGATATCGCCCGCGATCTCGCAGTGCTGGTAATACTGGGCCGTGGGGCGGCGGGGCGCAAGGCCGCGCGGGCCGAGGAAGCCGTCCTTCTCGCGCTCTTTCTCCGGCAAAGGCGCACAGAACAGTGTATCCTGATTGCCCAGCAGCCGCACATTCTGAAACGCTGCATGGGCGCTGTCCACATAGGCCGCTACCGCCTGCCCCACCTCGGCACCGGGGCCGGCGTCGTTCTCGATCGTCAAATCTTCCACCCGCAGGCGTTCCCCGCTGAAAAATGCGGTGTAGCTGCGGAAGGTGTGGGTGGGCCTGCCGTCCGGGTGCGGCAGTCTGCCGCCGTCCCCCCACACGATGCAGGTCTTATCCGGGCCTGCGCCGATCAATGTAATATCCTGCTTTTCGCAGACCAGCTTTTCCCGGTAAACGCCCGGCCCGATGCGGATGACCGCCGCGCAGGCGTAGGGCACGGCCAGCACCGCCTCGGACACCGAGGCAAAATCGCCGCTGCCATCGGCCGCCACTGTAATGTTGAGCATTTTTACCGCCTCCTGTTCCTGCATTCATATCTACATAGTATACCCTCCCTCCGATCGAAAATCAACGAAAAACAGGACATCAGCCGCATTTTTCCAGCCGCAGCACCGCCGCCGTGATGTCGTCGGGCCGGCCGGTCTTCTGCGCCCGGGCGCGGGCCGTCTCCACCAGCGTCTTTGCCAGCTTGTCCGGCGCTTCACCGGCGGCCGCCGAAAGCTCCAGCTGCTTTGCCACCCAGCCGGGGCCGTCCACCAGCAGCCCGTCCGACACCAGCACCGCGTAGTCCCCGGCGGTCAGGTGCACCACCCGGCTCTGGCCGTTCACGCCGCCCAGGATGCCCACCGGCAGGCTGGCGTCCCCCACGGCCCGCACCCGCCCGCCGTGCACCAGAAAGCCCGGGGCCGCCCCGGCCTTGAACAGCCGTGCCGTGCCGGTGTAGAGGTCCACGCTGATGAGGTCCAGCGTCGCGCCGCTCTCGTCCTCACTCTTGAGGGCCAGCGCCACGTTGACGAGCCGCGCCGCCAGCTCGGCGGTAAAGCCCGCCTTCAAAAGTCGCGCAGTGAGTTCGGCGGCAAGGTTGCCGTCCACGGCAGCAGGCCGCCCGGTGCCCATGCCGTCGCACAGGATCATCTGCGCCGCCGCCGGGCTGCAGAACTGCTGTACCGCATCGCCGGAGATGCTGCCCCGCGCCGCCGCGCCCGCCATGCCGAACACCGCCCGCAGAGCCGGTTTTTCGCTGAACAGCAGGGTGGTCAGCCCCTTGCAGGAGAGCACCTGCGGCGTTTCCAACGTGCGGCGGCAGATGCGGCCCACCTCTCCGGCCAGTGCGTCCAGCTCCTGGGCCGAGAACCGGGTGCGCGGCAGGGTGACGGCTGCATGGGTGCGGCCCAGGTCGTCCAGCGTGACGGCGCACTCCTGCGGCGGGGAACCCAGCGCGGTGAACAGGTCCGCCACCCGGCCGGATTTGTAGGGTTCCGGGTCGCCCGGGCGGCCCAGCTGTTCGCCCAGCACACCCAGCGCTTCGGCCACAGCGCTGTACTGCTCGGTGAGGGCGGTGCGCATGGCTTCGGCGTGGATGCGGGCCTCCTTGCGGCTGCGGTAGAGCGCGAAGGACCGCCCCGCCGCCGCGCACAGCGCCGCCGGGTGGATGCACCGGGACAATTGCCCGGGCAATTGGGCAGTTTCCAGCCCGCCGTTTTCCAGCAGCGGGCGCAGGGCCTCCATGCCCTCCATGGTGGCGGCATACTCCTGCTTCCAGCAGGTCTCCCGCCGCCCGCAGTTAAAACAAAGAGTATCATGGGTGTTATCAATTACCCAGTGGAAATCCTCCTGCCGGTGCGGCAGGGCGTCGTAGACATCGTTGACCGTCTCGGCCAGCGAAGAAAGGCTCTGGGCCACCTGTTCCAGCCGGGTGGCGGCGGCGCTGAACCGGGGCCGGTCCATGGGTGCAGGCGCGGCTTTTTCTTCCGGTTCCGGGGCCAGCCACCCGGCCGGCAGCGCCGACACCACCGCCAGTGCCCCGCAGACGCTGAACAGGTATTGAAAGGCATTCCCGGGCGGTTGGACACAGAGCGCCCCGGTGACACAGCCGCCTGCATAGGCGGCCACCGTCTCGATGCGCTGGCCCGGGGCCAGCACCGCCGCTGCCGCCGTCGCACAGGAAAGGCCCGCCGCTGCCGGGGCAAGGGCCGGTTCGGCCCCGCAGAGGGCGGCACCCAGCACTGCGCAGGCCGCCAGCGCGGCTTTTGCCTGCCCCTTGCAGCACAGATACAGCTCCAGCGCGGCGCATACCGCCACCCCGGGCCAGAGCTTCCACAGCTGTACACTGCCGAGGGCTGCCGCCGCGGCAGCGCCCACGAGAAGCATCCCGGCCCCGGGCTGTTCCGGCGCGAACCGCCGCAGGCATAACCCCATGGCCGCCGCCAGCAGGGCATCTGCTGCGCTGTAGAACACCAGCTCTGCCCCGCCATTGCCGCCGAGGGCAAAGCACAGCGCCACGCCCACCAGCGTGCCGCAGCCTGCCAGCGCAGTCACGGCCAGCTTTTTGGCACCCATCCACCGTACGGCCACGGCGGCACCCAGCGCACACAGCAGGCAGATGCTGCGCAGCGAAAGCGCCCCAAAGCTGTGCAGCAGCACCCCCAGCGCCGCACCTGCCGCGCAGGGCGCAAAGCAGTCCTCGGCAAAGCCCAGCACAAACCCAAGGCCAAAGGGCATCAGTGCCCCGTACAGCACGGCCCAGCCGCCCGCAAAGCCCACGGCCACCGCCGCCAGTCTGCGCGCCGCAGGCCGCAGTTCGGCCCGCAGTGTCCGCGGCGTAAACCGTGCCCGGCCTCCGTTCACCGATAAAAGCCCCATCCGCTCTGTCATCTTTACTCCCTGCTTTCCGGCGGGGCATTCTGTGGTTCTGTTCCCCGCGCTTTCTGCATATACTGTAGCGCGGGGCAGCGGCGTTTTTTGGCGCGGTGCGCAGAACCCCCGCAAACCGGCCCAAAGACGCAAAAAAGCCCTGCAGCGTTCAAAAACGCCGCAGAGCTTTGTGTTATTTTGCAAAAAATCAGCCGTTCAGCTTTTCAATGGCCGCTTTGACGCGGGCGAGGGTCTTCTCGCGGCCCATCATGCAGGCGAGGTCGGTGCCGCCGCCGGGGGTGCGCTGCTTGCCGGAGAGGGCAATGCCCAGCGGGTAGAGCAGCCAGCCGTTCTTCTTGCCCAGTTCTTCGGCCTTGGCCTTGCAGGCATCGAACACGGCGTCACGATTATCAAAGTCTGCATTTTCCAGCACAGGCAGCAGGGCTTCCAGCGCTTCCTTCGCAGTTTCAGGCGTGGTCTTCTGCTTCTTGTTGGCATACAGGCTCACGTCGTAGTCCGGCATGGCGTCAAAGAAATCCAGCTGTTCGGGAATTTCACCCAGCACTTCGCAGCGGGGCTGCAGGTTCGCGCACAGCAGCGCCTTGTTGATGGGGGTGTGCACGGCCTGGTCGATCCAGGGTTCCGCCTTCTTCTGGAACTCCTCGGGAGACAGGCGGCGGATATACTCCGCGTTGATGGCCCGCAGCTTGAGGGGATCGAAGATGGCCGGGGACTTGGAGATGCCGTCCGGAGACCAGATCTTGACCAGTTCCGGCAGGGAGAAGATCTCCTGCTCGGCATACTCGCCCTTGGGGCTCCAGCCCAGCAGGCAGATGTAGTTCAGCACGGCCTCGGTCAGGTAGCCCTTTGCCACCAGATCCTGATAGCTGGCATCGCCGTTGCGCTTCGAGAGCTTGTTCTGGGCGTCCTTCATGACCGGCGGGCAGTGGATATAGGTGGGGATGTCCCAGCCAAAGGCCTGATACAGCAGGTTGTACTTGGGGGTGGAGGACAGATACTCGCTGCCGCGGATCACGTGGGTGATGCCCATGAGGTGGTCGTCCACCACGTTGGCGAAGTTATAGGTGGGCATACCGTCGGTCTTGATGAGGATCTGGTCGTCCATCTCGCTGTTGTTCACCTCGATGTGGCCGTACACCACATCGTCAAAGCCGGTCACGCCCTCTTTGGGGATCTTCTGGCGGATGACATAGGGCTCGCCTGCTGCCAGACGCTTTTCCACTTCCTCCTTGGGCAGGTTGCGGCAGCATCCGTCATAGTGGGTCATCTCACCGTTGGCGCGCTGCTCGGCGTGCAGGGCTTCCAGACGCTCCTCGGTGCAGAAGCAATAATATGCCTTACCCTCGGCCACCAGCTGCTCGGCATACTGTTTGAACATGCCCATGCGCTCGCTCTGCACATAGGGGCCCACGGGGCCGCCGATGTCCGGGCCTTCGTCCCACAGCAGGCCGGTCTCCCGCAGGGTGTTGTAAATGACATCCACTGCGCCCTCGACGTAGCGGCCCTGGTCGGTATCCTCGATGCGCAGGATGAAGGTGCCATCCTCGTGCTTTGCCATCAGGTAGGTGTACAGGGCAGTGCGCAGGTTGCCAACGTGCATATAACCCGTGGGCGACGGCGCAAAACGGGTGCGGACTTTATTGCTCGGCATAGAAAAACGCTCCTTTATTCTCATGCAAAAAATTTGCGGATAGCTATGTTTTATTGTACTTATTCTGCGCAGTTTTGTCAATGCGGGATAAT
>OBAI01000613.1_pt1 | contig 36431 bp, 32 predicted proteins | sample 1517461 | NCBI WGS metagenome assembly OBAI01 (sample SAMN04571696, study PRJEB22368) | human gut metagenome | biome: human gut; material: stool | host: Homo sapiens | place: Luxembourg | collected 2012-06-29
GGTAGAGCACTTGACTTTTAATCAAGTTGTCCGGGGTTCGAATCCCCGATGCTTCACTTTAAAACTTCTGTGAGAATATCACAGAAGTTTTTTTGTGTTTTTTTAACCCTAACATCATTTTATGGAATTACTATAGAGAAATAAAAAAGTTCTAAAGTTTTATGCTTTTTCATATATTATTAGTACCTGATACCATTAACCGTAGGAAGTGCGCAGTCTTAACGGTGGACAGGCTGTTTGAAGTCAGTAGATGTAATGCAGAACAGGAGGAGTTTTTATGAAGAGTCCTTTAAAGAATCTGAAAAAATATTTTCAGTTAATCATGACTGCTCTTATTTGCTTTGTAATGGGAGTCATTGAAGACAAGAAAAGAATCTGCATAAAAGATACAGATTCTAAAAAAGACAGAACTGTTTTGCGTCCGGATGATAAAAAGAACAACAGAAAAAATAAAATCATTTACTGGAATGAACCACGAATCCAGAATAGAATAAATAGAGCTGTATATTTTAATACGGGGTAATGAAGCCCCGTATGCAGAAACTATCGCAGTCCTCTCAATTAATGAATTTGAGACAGTTCAGCAGGATTTTATGTTCTGATGAGCAGGATCAATATGTATTATTTACGAGAATTGCTATATAACAGAAGTGTTATAAATAATATACATACAGATAAATATATATGTATATACTAAAAAGAAGAAGTTTATAATGATGGTCTGATATGAGAAAGTCTTTTTTCCCTGGAACAACGGGAATCTTTGCTCTGTTTTTTGTTCCCTATATAGTTACAATTATTTTTAATGGTGCCAACACTACATTGATCAATAAAAAATTTAATGTGGAAATGCTTCTGCCGGTGATCGTTTCATCGCAGATTGAAGACAAATATGAACTTGAGACTATAAAAGCACAAACAATCATAGCAAGATCAAATTTTTACCGGACAATGAAAGAGGAGAAAAATCTGGCAATAACTTTATGTCAGATAAAGGAAGAGATGGAGGGGAAATCCCTGGCTTGTGTAATTTTACAGAATAAGTACGAAAAAGCAGTAACAGAAACAGAAGGAAAAGTCATTGTATGGAATAAAGAATTAAAGTTAGTTCCCTATCATGAATTAAGTGCAGGACAGACAAGAGATGGAATGGAAGTTTTCCACAACGAAGATGATTCGTATCTCAGATCCGTACACAGTCTTGTGGATAAAAATGCAAAAGATTATTTGAATAGTGTATACATAAATAAAAATGTCCTTCCGGAAAGAATTGAAATAAAATCCAGGGACAGTGCCGGTTATGTTACAGAAATTCTGGCTGACGGGAAAGTGTTGGAAGGCGAGGCATTCAGAAAAGGAATGGGACTCACGTCCTCAAATTTTACAATTCAGAAGTCTGGAAAGGAAATACGATTTTTATGTAGAGGAAAAGGTCATGGATTAGGATTCTCACAATATGGAGGGAATGAGATGGCAAAGGAGTCTGCGAATGCAAAAGAGATCTTACAATATTATTTTCCTGAGATGGATGTGCTGAACATAAAATCTGTAAATTGCTGAATAGATACGAATATTCTGGACACCCTATAGATATGAAGATGAAAACAGAGGTGAAAGGAATATGATGAATAACAAAGTGACAAGAATCATTGCCAATTCCGTTGGACTGGCCGCTGTAGCAGCATTGGGAATTACAGTTTATCAGTTAGGTACCTCCCCGGTCAAAGAGAAAACTCCTGAAGAAAAAACAGAAAATGTCGGTGAAAGTACACAGGATACGGAAGAACAATTGAGTGAAGATGCAGGAACGAATCATGTGGAGTCAGAAAATCAGTGGATATCCGATGACGGGGAAGATTTGGATGATACAAAGGTTACATTCCAAAAACAAGGAATGTATGGGGAAACAGCTCAGAATACTGTGGATAATAATGAATCAGATAATACTGCAGATGTGGATAAGACTGACAATGCTGTAAATTCTCAGCAAGCAGAAGAATCATCAGTAAATGCAAATATGAAATCCCAGACGATATCAGAAGATCAGGCAGATGAAGCAACAGATGTTTCGGCATCGGCCCTGAATCTTGCGACAGTAAATTTTTCGGAAGATACATTAATGGAGTGGCCGGTGAATGGAAATGTTCTCCTTGATTACAGTATGGATCAGACTACTTATTTTCCGACGCTTGATCAGTATAAATTGAGTCCGGCTATTGCTGTCGGTGCAGTAGAGGGAGCACCTGTGGTAGCTGCTGTTAATGGCAAGGTTTATTCTATAGAGCAGAATGCGCAGACGGGTACTACACTGACAATGGAACTTGGAAATGGATATCAGGCTGTTTATGGACAGCTTACAGATCTGACAGTGTCAGAAGGAGATACAATTAAAAAGGGAACGACGATAGGATATATTGCACAGCCTACAAAATATTACAGCACAGAAGGAACCAATCTTTATTTTGCAATGAAAAAGGATGGAGAACCAATAGATCCGATTGAATATCTTCCATAATGAAATAGAAGAAAAAAACAGGGTTGCCGTAAATCGGCAGCCCTTAATTTGGTATAGGGCCGAGACAGTAACGTATAAACAGTACTTTGATATTTGCAACAGAAATGATATGTGTAGTATAATACAAAATATGTAGTGATTCAGCAGTTAACAATTCGTGGATATCAGGTTAGGGGCACACTAGCATCATAAAATACTGCTGGTTATAAAAATACTTTCGGAAATTATACAGACAGCATGAAAGAGGAGCTTTTTATATGAATATTAATGAGATTGCCAAACTGGCAGGGGTCTCCAGAGCTACCGTATCCAGGTATCTGAACAATGGTTATGTCAGTGAGGAAAAGAAAAAAAATATCAGCAGAGTTATTGAAGAAACCGGGTATCAGCCTTCTTCACAGGCGCAGAGGCTGCGTACTAAGAAGACAAAACTGGTCGGAGTAATTCTGCCAAAGATAGATTCCAATACGATCAGCCGGGAAGTTGCCGGAATCAGTGACATACTTACCAAAAAAGGATATCAGCTGATACTGGCAAATACAAATAACAGTGTTGAAGAAGAATTGAAATATCTTTCGCTGTTTAGGGATAATCAGGTCGATGGTGTTATTTTTATTGCTACCATATTGACAAAACAGCACAGGGAAATGATGAAGGGATTTAAAGTTCCGATTGTTTTACTTGGACAACAGCTGGATGGTTATCCATGTATTTTTCAGGACGATTATAAGGCTGCTGTAAATCTTACTGAACAGATGGTGAAGACAGGAAAGAAGTTTGGATATATTACAGTTACGGATAAAGATGAGGCAGTTGGCAGGCAACGAAAATCAGGTGTGGAGAAGGTTCTTGGAGAAAATCAGATCACATTGGAAAGTGGATGTGTAAAATGCGGAAATTTCACATTAGAGTCAGGATATGAGAAAGCGAAAGAACTTTTTACGGAGCATCCCGATGTAGATACATTGATCTGTGCAACAGATACCATGGCAGTTGGAGCGGCAAATTGGCTGAAGGAGAACGGATATCAGATTCCTCAACAGGTTCAGATTGCCGGAATGGGAGACAGTTTTCTGGGAAAGATCATAGAACCAAAGCTGACTACTGTACATTTTTTTTACAAGACAAGTGGAATGGAATCAGCAAAAGTGCTGGTAGATTTGATAGAATCTAAGGAAACATCATCTGTACATAAAGAAATAAAAATGGGATGTAAGGTGGTACTCAGAGAGTCTCACCGAAATATATGACTGAACATGAAAGAGGAACTCTGAGGCAATCATCAGAGTTCTTTTTTTCCGGATAATTGGATTTACATATATTAATTTACATATTATTAAAGGGAGTGTTTTGGAAATAATATATAAAAAATGTATATAATATTTGTGATATGTTACATATTTACAAATAAAAAACGCCCAGATATAATAGCATATATGAGAACGATTTCATAAAAGTACATACAATCCATAGGAAATACATATTGGTGATCAGATAAGAAATATCGTGAGAGTGCAAGAGATCTGCTGAGTTATAATCAGATATCAGAGTAAATTTGGAATGGTATAAGATGATATTAAGGTTAAAAGGTATTTTTATAAGATTAACAAGTGAAATTTGTTGAATATGTGAGAATTTCAAAGTGTACATTTATATGAGAACGATTCCATAAAAGGAGGATATTATGGATTACAGAAAAACAGCACAGGAGATATATGACCATATCGGTAAAAAAGAAAATATTATTTCCGCAGCTCATTGTGCCACACGTCTTCGCCTGGTTATCAGTGATAATTCAAAGGCTGATAAGGAATATATTGAGAACATTGAAGGTGTAAAAGGTGTTTTCTTTGCGCAGGGACAGATGCAGATCATTCTGGGAACAGGTGTAGTTAATAAAGTATATGATGAGTTCATCCGGATTGCAGGAGTTTCTGAGAGCAGTAAAGAAGAGCTGAAAAAAGTTGCGGCTTCCAGGGCAAATCCGGTGCAGAGACTGATCAAGACACTTGGAGATATTTTTGTGCCGATTATTCCTGCAATTGTTGCAAGCGGTTTCCTGATGGGAATTATGGAAGCACTGAACTTCATGGTAAACAATGGATTTTTGAATATTGATACTAGCGGTTCTATTTATACATTTGCACAGCTTTTCAGTAATACGGCATATACGTTCCTGCCAATCCTCATCGCATACAGCGGTGCTAAAGTGTTTGGTGCAAACCCGTATCTGGGTGCAGTTATCGGTATGATCATGATTCATCCGAATCTCCAGAATGCATGGACAGTTGCCACAGAAGGTGTTAAAGCAACTCAGAAAGTATGGTTTGGACTTTACTCTATTGATATGGTCGGATATCAGGGGCATGTAATTCCGGTTATCATTGCAGTATGGGTACTGGCTCAGATTGAGAAGAGACTTCACAAAGTAGTGCCGGCAATGTTTGATCTGTTTGTTACTCCGCTTGTAAGTGTCTTTGTAACAGGATATCTGACATTATCCATTATCGGACCTATCTTTGTTACTGTTGAGAACGGACTTCTGAATGGGATTCAGTGGCTGATCGCATTGCCATTTGGTATCGGAAGTTTTATTATGGGTGCGTTTTATGCACCGACGGTGGTTGCCGGTGTTCACCATATGTACACAATCATTGATCTTGGACAGTTGTCTAAATTTGGAGTTACTTACTGGCTGCCTCTTGCTTCTGCAGCGAATATTGCACAGGGTGGAGCCACTCTTGCAGTAGCACTTAAGACAAAGGATCAGAAGATTAAATCAATGGCAGTTCCGTCTGCATTAAGTGCCTGTATGGGAATTACTGAACCTGCGATCTTTGGTGTTAACCTTCGCTTTGGAAAACCATTTGTGATGGGATGTATTGGTGGTGCATTTGGTGCACTGTTTGCATCTGTTACAGGACTGGGGGCTACGGGAACTGGCGTAACCGGTATCTTTGGAATTCTTCTTTGTCTGAATAATCCGGTTTCTTATATTCTTATGTTTGTGATTGCATTTGGTGCTGCCTTTGTACTTACCTGGTTGTTTGGATATAAGGACACTAATGTTTCTGAAAAGACAGAAAGTGTTGAAGCTGTGGGAGATAAATCAACAACAGAAAAAAGCAATGCAGATGATTCTGTGCTTTATAGTGTATCAGAAGGAACTGCGATTTTGCTTTCCCAGGTAAATGACGCTACATTTGCTTCGGAAGTACTTGGAAAAGGAATTGCCGTAATTCCATCGAAGGGTGAAGTTGTTGCTCCATGTGATGCTGTGGTTGAGACTGTTTTTGATACAAAGCATGCAGTTGGTTTAAGTACGGAAAGTGGTATGGAGCTTCTGATCCATATCGGGATCAATACAGTGGAATTGAATGGAAAATATTTTACATCTCATGTAAAGAATGGAGATCACGTAAAGAAAGGCCAGCTTCTGGTTTCCTTTGATATGGAGAAAGTTAAGGCAGCAGGATACGATGTGACGACTCCTCTTATTGTAACGAATTCGGATGATTATAAAGATGTGAAAATTCTGTCGGAAGATTCGGTAACACCATCAGATAAAGTATTGGAGATTGTGAAATGAGTACGCTAACTAAAGTTCTTGAAAGAAATATAAAAGTAATTGAAAAGAACGCAGATCTGACAGAAGGAAGATTCCGGCTTGGACATCATCTGATGCCGCCGGTCGGATGGCTCAATGATCCGAATGGACTATGCTGGTATAAAGGCAGATATCATGTGTTTTTTCAATACGCTCCCTTTGATGTGGAAGGCGGACTGAAATTCTGGGGACATTATACAAGCGAAGATCTGGTAGACTGGAAATACGAAGGGACAGCTCTTTATCCGGATTCTCCTTATGACTGTCATGGTGTCTATTCCGGATCTGCATTGGCAGAGAGTGAAAAACTTCATTTGTTTTTCACCGGGAATGTAAAGATTGACGGTGATTATGATTATATTAATGAAGGACGTGAGACCAGTACGCTTCATGTAGAAAGTGAGGACGGAATTCATTTCGGAGATAAAGAAGAGATAATTTCTTTTGAAAAATATCCGGAAGAGTTTACCTGTCATATCAGAGACCCGAAAGTCTGGAAAGAAAACGACAGGTATTTTATGGTTCTTGGCGGACGTCTTAAGGGAGATAAAGGTGCAGTTCTGGTTTATGAATCAGAAAATCTGAAAGAATGGAAATTTAAACATATAATAACCACACCGGAAGCTTTTGGCTATATGTGGGAATGCCCGGATTATTTCGAACTGGACGGGAAGAAATTTCTGTCTGTATCACCACAGGGCTTGAAGAGGGAAGAATTTCGTTTTCAGAATATCTATCAGTCGGGCTATTTTCCGGTAAAAGAGGATGGCTCTGTAGATGAAAGAGACTTTCGTGAGTGGGATATGGGATTTGACTTTTATGCTCCACAGACCTTTACAGATAACAGCGGAAGGCGACTTCTGATAGGATGGATGGGAATGCCGGATGCAGAGGAGGAATATACCAATAAAACCATTGATGAAGGCTGGCAGCATTGTCTTACCGTACCGCGGGAACTGAGGGTAAAGGATGGAAAAATATTCCAGTATCCGGCAAAAGAACTGGAGAGACTCCGAAAAGAGAAAACAATTCTTGATGATGAAAAATCAATTGTTGAGGTTCGTGTAGAAGTAAATGAAGGTTTTGATCTGTTAATTGAAGATATTGCAGTGACAGACAGAAGTTTTCAGATCAGTATGGGCGGACAGATGCTCTTTAAATATGAAAATGAAATTGCGGAGATTGGATTTTCTGAAATTGCGGGTGCAGGAAGAAATAAGCGGAAAGCGAAAGTCAGTGAACTGAACAATATCCGGATTCTTGCAGATACTTCTGCAGTGGAACTTTATCTGAATGATGGAGAGATTGTATTCTCAACCAGATATTATCCGGATCGTGAAGATCTGCAGCTAAAGGTAAAAGGCGGAAAATTCAGGGGAAATCTCTGGAATCTTCGAAAAATGATATTCACAAAATAAGAAAATAAACGTATAATAAAGCAGGTGGGAAAGAAAATCCGCAGTCGGTTTCCCTGCCTGCTTTTTTGACATATTGGTATTTCTGGTGCTGAGAGATCTGGCTGTCAGAAAGAATATGTGTCCGGATGATATACGTGTTTTAAACCGACTGTTTATTATAGAAACAGGGACGACCGCAAAAGATAGCAGTTGTCCTTTACATAAATTATAAAAAATTTCAAATAATGCAATTCCAGACAATAAGACAGTTGCTTGATTATAATATATGACTGTCGGGTGATTATGATGAATTATACTTACATTGTTAAATGTGCAGATGGGACTCTTTATACAGGGTGGACAAACTGTCTACAAAAACGTATGAAAGCACACAACGAGGGAAAGAACGGCGCGAAATATACAAGGACCAAAAGACCGGTTACACTTGTATATTATGAAGGATTTTCAACAAAAGAAGAAGCGATGAGACGTGAATATGAGATTAAACAATTTACCAGAAATAAAAAACTGGAGTTGCTGAGCTTCTGAACCCGTCAGATAAGGAGAATAAGAGAAAATGAAAAAGATGACAAAATGGCTTGCAGTATGTGCAGTATGTGTGATGGGCAGTGTCCCGGCCATGGCAGCAGAAGTACCGGATGTTACTGTAACACCGATCCCGATTGAAACACCGGCTCCGGATGTAACACCAATCGAGACACCTGCACCAACACCCATACCGGAGGTGAAAAATGGCTGGTATGAGTATGGAACAAAAAATAAGAAATATTTTAAAGATGGATAGTATCTTACAGGAATGCGTAAAATCCATGGTGGAGTTTATTATTTCAGTCCCAAAGGATTTATGAAAACCGGATGGATCAAATACAATAACAAGAAATATTATTTTGGTTCCAATGGAATACGTTACAGTGGCGTTAAGAAAATCAGCGGAAAATATTACTATTTCAGTGACAAGGGTGTTCTGAGAACGAAAACAGTTAAAGTTGGAAATACAATTTATTATTGTACAGAAAAGGGAATTCTGGAAGCCTGGAAAAAAGGAAATACGATTTATTATCCAAATGGAAAGAAAATGAATTCCACCAAAGCGTATGAGTATGAGACTTTGCAGAGAGCAAAGGATGTTGTCAGCAAGATCACAAAACCGAGTATGTCAAAAAGTGAGAAATTTGAAACCTGTTTCAGATGGGTAATGTATCAGCATTATTACGATACCAGAAGAATATTTTATAATCAGACTGCATGGCCTGCGTTATATGCAAACGATTATCTGATACTGAGCGGAAAAGGCGGGGACTGTTTCTCAGATGCCTGTTCGTTTGCCTATCTTGCAAAGGCTCTTGGATATAAGAATGTTTATGTCTGCGTAGATACAACGGCAACTGACGGAAGCGGTCATTGCTGGGCTGAAATCGGAGGCAGAGTATATGATCCGCTGTTCGCAGAGGCGAAGAGCTATTATGGATATTTTGGCGTGGGATATGGATCCTATGGATTGTATCCGGAAAGAAGAGTAGCTGTGTAATATAAAAGCTTTCCTGCAGGGATTATGCTGCAGCAGAGAAAATTGTATTGTTAAGGGGTTGTAGCACCGGAAAAAATCCGGTGCTGCAACCCCTTGTTTTGTTTATTGGCAAATTGACGGTTATACAGGTAGTGGAGCAACAAAAAAGTACATGACAATGAAATGGCAGGCACTTCCAAGCATAACGAAGATGTGAAAGATCTCATGGGAACCAAAATTCTTATGTCTGGAATTAAAAAGCGGAACTTTTAATGCATAGATCACACCACCGATGGTATAAATGATTCCGCCTGCAAGAAGCCAGTCAAATCCTGCACGTGGGAGTGCATGGAAGATTGGAACAAATGCTAGTACACACAGCCAACCCATGGCGATATACAGTACAGAGGACAACCATTTGGGACAGGTAATCCAACAGCCCTTTAAGATAATGCCGAGGACTGCAATACTCCATACCAGCGCGCACAGAATATATCCAATGCGGTTATGAAGAACAATCAGGCATACAGGAGTATAGCTTCCGGCGATCATCACAAAAATCATCATGTGATCCATTTTTCGCAGCCGTCGATTGACCTTCTCTGTAGAATCTACAGAATGGTAAATGGTACTGGCTGCATAGAGCAGAACCATGGTAAGGATAAAAATACTTAAAGCAACAATATGGAGCACATCATAAGAACGCGCTGCCTTGATAATAAGAGGAACTGCTCCGACTGCAGCGAGAAGAAGGGCAATACCATGAGTGATTGCACTTCCGGGATCTTTTAATTTAAATTTCATAAAAACGCCTCCATTCATTCAGATAAACATAATGAAAACAATATAACATAGTTTTAAAAACTACATATCAAGTATATAAATACTATAGCACAAAAAAACAAAAAATCAAGGGCTTATTTTGGGAATCAAAGAAATGTTTGTCCGGCAATGCAAATGAGTTACAGGGTTGCGAAGATGAGGAAAACAGTTGAATCTATATGATAAATCTCCTATAATACAAGTAAAGTAAGTGGTAAAGGAGACAGTTCCATGGGAAAAACCATAACGATATGTTTTACAAATAATAAGGGTGGAAGTGGAAAAACCACAACCTGTTCAAACCTTGGAGCGGCGATGGCTCAGGCAGGGAAAAAGGTTCTTCTGATCGATGGAGATATGCAGTTAAATCTTTCTCTTGCCTTTTTTCCGGAGCACTGGGTGCTGGAGCAGGCGAAAGGAGAGAAGAATCTGTATTGCGCAATCGGAAAACAGGAAGAGCTCAGCGGTTATGTGGTACATACTCCCTACGAAAATCTGGATCTGATACCATCATCTACATTGATGAGTTCTATAGAATATGAACTTTTTACAAAATGGCAGAGAGAATTTATCCTGCGAAAATGCATTCAGAAGATAAAGGATGCAGGAAATTATGACTATATTCTGATTGATGCACCTCCTACGCTGGGTGGTTGGGTGATGAATATCCTTTGTGCATCAGACCGGGTAATTATTCCTGTTGAGGCAAGTCCATGGGGAATGTTCGGACTTGCGAATATGTTTGAATTTCTTAATGAAGTAAAGCAGATTACTCCGGAACTGGAAGTTGCCGGAATTGCAGTGACAAAGGTAGATACAAGAAAGAGTTATTATAAACAGACAATGGAAACACTGCATGAACTTGAGGATATTCATGTATTTGAGCAGATCATCAGAGTGGACAGCTCTGTAGAATGGTCACAGGATAACAGTATTCCGGTTGTGGAATATAAAAAATCAAGCAGAAGTGCCAGGGAATATACGAGATTGGCAGAGGAGGTCATGGAATTATGTCAGTAGGCAGGGAGAGTATTCGGCGTGCAGCAAATGCAGGTGCCGGGAAAACCGTAAAGAAGCCCGTTGTATCCACAAAAGAGGCAGAGAAACCGGAAACAATATCTGTTACAGAAGAAAAGAAAAAAACAGCAAAAGGTTCTGTTCATATTAATGAGGAACTGCCGGTATATCTTCTTTAAAAGTTACTTGTAAGTGCTTGAGTATTTTGTTATTTTATAGAATATAATCAAGTGGTTGCGCAAAAAGTGGGGTATTTTATGGAAACAGAAGAAAAGAAGATATATACAATAGAAGATATCGCCCGGGAGCTTGGGGTAAGTAAGACTACGGTATCACGTGCTATTTCAGGAAAGGGAAGAATCAGTCAGGCTACAAGAGACAGAGTACGGGCATTTATAAAAGAACATGATTACAGACCCAATGTTGTGGCAAAGGGGTTGGCACAGCGTAAAACTTATAATATTGCACTGCTGATGCCGAAGGATTATGTTGCCACAGAGTTTCTTTTTTTTAAAGACTGTATGAATGGAATCTGTGAGATGGCTTCCTCCTATGAGTATGATATTATTATTTCTATGATTGATGGAGCAGATGTATCGCAGATACAGAGACTGGAGGCAAATCGAAAAGTCGATGGGATCATTGTAAGCAGAGCAGTGGTAAGTTCCAAGGTACAGAAATATCTGAAGAACTGTAAGGAACCATATATATTGATCGGCCCATCTTCAGATCCGGAAGTTCCGTTTGTAGATAACAAGAACCAGGAAGCCGGAAAAGAACTGACAAGTATTATGTTGATGAAAGGTTTTCGGAATCTGGCACTTCTGGGTGGAAATCAGTCCTACAATGTTACCGGAAGCAGATATCAGGGTTTTCTGGAAGCACATGAGGAAATGGGAGTTTCTGTTAACGAAAATCTGATCTTCATGGATACGGATAATCAGGCAGCAGTATCTGATGCTGTGAAGAGACTGCTTGAAGAAGGCGCGGATGGTATTGTCTGTATGGATGATGTGATCTGCAGCATGTGTCTGAGCAGTCTGAGGGAAAAGAAAATATCGGTTCCTGCAGAAATAAAAATAGCCAGTATGTATGACAGTAAGAATCTGGAATATAATAATCCACCGATTACCAGTATACGCTTTGATACGGTAAGACTGGGAAAGATGGCATGTGCGAAATTACTGAACATCCTGGGAGAGAAGCCACTGGAGGATACAGTGCCTCTGAACTACCAGGTAGTGTTGCGGGAGTCGACACAGTAGTATATGGATGTAAAATCCGATCAGATTATAGAAATTGAAAATGAATGGCAGGATTAGAAAGTTCTCTGTATTTATTGTAAGGATCAATAAGCAGAGAACTTTTTGTGTATAAAAAAATCGGTTGAAATTCTCTGGACAATCTGATTTTATCAAAATGAAAACGGTTGCACAAATCAAGTATATCATTGTATGAAAAAACGAAAAAATCAAACTGAATTGTGCAATATGACAAAAAAAGAGTTTTGAAATTAGATAATAATGGCTAATTGACTTTATAAATATAAAGGAATATACTAAAAATATGAACAAACGGTTGCGCAAACAAAACTGAGGGCGTTTATTACGCAAATCGGATGCGGGCTGTTTAGGCATAACCATCAAAAACAGGAGGAAGAGAAAATGAGAAAAAATGTAAAAAAGGTGATTGCACCGTTACTGGCAGCAGCTATGGCACTTTCCTGCACAGTATGTGTAAGTGCAGCAGAGGATGAGACAATTAAACTGACTGTATGGGGAGCTGAAGAAGACCAGAATTTATTAAAAGAACTGACAGATAAATTCCAGGAGAAGTATGCAGATCAGAAATTTGATATTCAGATTGGCGTAGAATCTGAGTCTACTGCAAAAGATACTATTCTGACAGACGTAGAGGCTGGTGCAGATGTATATGCATTCGCAGATGATCAGCTTCCGGATCTTGTAAAAGCAGGAGCACTTCTGAAACTTGATGATTATGCAGAAGCACTTCAGCTTGCAGATACAACACTTGATGATGTAAAAGCTGCAAACGTTGAAGGCGCTATTGATGCAGCAACAATTGATGGCAGTCTGTATGCATTTCCAAGAGCAGCTGACAACGGATATTTTCTTTACTATGATTCATCTGTAATTTCCGAGGAAGATGCAGCAAGCTGGGACAGCCTTCTTGAAGCAGCTGATAAGGCCGGAAAGAAAGTTGGTATGACACTTGCTTCCGGATGGTACAATGCTTCTTTCTTCTATGGAGCAGGATTTACAACAGGACTTAATGATGACGGAACAACAACTATGGACTGGAACGGAACAAGTGCTGATGGATATACAGGTGTTGATGTAGTAAAAGGAATGCTTGATATTACATCTAATCCGGCATTTATGGCAGTTGCTGATGGTGATATGTCTAATCAGCTTGCATCCGGTAATCTGGCAGCATGCGTTTCCGGTACATGGGATGCAATCACAGCAAAGGAGATATTTGGTGACGGATATGCAGCAACAAAGCTTCCTACATTCACAGTTGGTGACAAACAGGTTCAGCAGGGATCTGTTGCCGGTTACAAATATGTTGGTGTAAACGGCTATTCTGAGAATTCCGGATGGGCAGTTCTTCTTGCTGAGTACCTTACAAATGAAGAATCCCAGCAGATGTTCTTTGATCAGAGAGAAAGCGGTCCTTCAAACAAGAATGTAGCAGCATCTGATTCTGTTCAGGAAAATGTAGCACTTGCAGCACTTGCAGCTCAGTCTGAATATGCACAGGCTCAGAAGGTTGGCGGAAAATATTGGGATCCTGCAAAGACATTCGGAGAACTGATTGCACAGGGAACATTATCTGCGGATGATGATAATGCAATCCAGGAAGCACTTGATAATCTGGTAGAGGGTGCTGCTGCTTCTGTAGAATAATTGTAAAATAAAAAAATTATATAACAGATTTTAAAAAATGGCCCATATGCATAACGGCATGTGAGCTGTTTTAAGGAAACGGCAGATGCTGTCTGAGAAAAGATAGTAACAAAAATGAAATGACGAGGAGGAGAGATATGGCAGCACAGGACAATAATTCTGCTGCAGCGGCAGTGAGTGGATTCTTTAAATCCATCGGTGGATTTTTTGCTGACTTTGGTACTGCTGTAGTGAAAGGTGATGCCTTTGTAAAGCTGTCCCTGATCTGGATGGGCGCAGGCTATGCAAAGCGTAAACAGTATGTGAAAGCAGTACTGATGACATTGCTGGAGATCGCAGTGATCGTTTTTTCAGTGAAATTTGCAATGCAGTATGTACCAAAATTCAGTACCCTTGGTACTGTAAAGATGGAAAAAGTCTTTAACATGAAAACAATGAAAAGTGAATTTAATGATTATGATAATTCCTTTACGATCCTGTTGTTTTCATTGTTCAGCTTTGTTGTATGGTTTGCGGCAGCTGTTGTGTGGTTTAAGAACGTGATCAATGCTTATACACTTCAGAAAATGGAAGAAGCGGGAAAGCATATCAATACTTTTAAAGAAGATCTCAGATCACTGACAGAAGAGAAGTTTCATATTACATTACTGACACTTCCGGTACTTGGAGTTGTGATTTTCACATTAATCCCAATCTTACTTCTGATCTTTGTAGCATTTACAAATTATGATCAGCAGCATATGCCTCCTACTGAGTTGTTCTCATGGGTAGGTTTCAGTAACTTTATCAGTTTGTTTGGCGGCGGCGGTCTTACATCTACGTTCGGATATGCATTTGTGCGGGTTCTGGGATGGACACTTGTATGGGCTTTCTTCGCAACATTTACAACTTATATCGGAGGTATCCTGCTTTCACTGCTTCTTAACAGCAAGAAGACAAGACTGTCGAAGATGTGGCGTACTTTATTTATCGTAACGATTGCAGTCCCGCAGTTTGTATCACTTCTGCTGGTGCGTAATTTCTTCTCCAATGGTGGTATCGTCAACACAATCTGTCACAGCATTGGACTGACCGGATTCTTAAGAAGCATAGGACTTGTGTCCACAAGCTATATTCCGTTTCTTTCTGCTCCGGGCTGGGCACATGTAATGATCATTCTCATTAATATCTGGATTGGTGTTCCGTATCAGATGCTGATTGCAACAGGTGTTCTGATGAACCTTCCTTCTGACCAGCTTGAGAGTGCAAGAGTAGACGGTGCAACAAACTTCCAGATATTCAGAAAGATTACAATGCCATATCTGCTCTTTGTAACAGGACCTGCTCTGATCACAGACTTTGTAAAAAATATTAATAACTTTAATGTTATTTATCTGCTCACACAGGATGTTTATACAACAACTAATCAGGCAATGGCAAGCTCACAGGCAAAAGAGGTTGACCTTCTGGTTACCTGGCTGTTCCGTCTGACTCAGGATTACTACAACTATAAGATGGCATCAGCAATCGGTATTATCGTGTTTATTATCTGTGCAGTATTCACCCTGGTTGCATTTAACAGGATGATCAAGGGAGATAAGGAGGGAACATATCAATAATGAAAAAGATGAAAGACAGTCGTACTTCTTCTATAGTATTACATAATTTATTGATCGCAGTGCTGGCATTTATCTGGCTGATCCCGATCATCTGGCTGTTATGTACTTCCTTCAGTGCATATTCAGGAATGAATACCAGTACATTTTTTCCGAAGGAATGGAGCATCAGCAATTACATGAAGCTGTTTCATTCAGATTCTGTATCTCAGTTTCCGCAGTGGTTTCTGAATACATTTATCATTGCATGCTTTACATGTGTGATTTCCACTATGTTCGTACTGATGGTTGCATATGCAACATCTGTTATGAGATTCAAGATGAGAAAACCGCTGATGAACATGGCAGTTATCCTGAATCTGTTTCCTGGTATGCTGGCAATGATTGCAGTTTACTTCACACTGAAATCTTTTAATCTGACAAACAGCTATGCCGGTCTGATCATGGTTTACTCTGCTTCTTCAGGTCTTGGTTATTTGATTGCGAAAGGATTCTTTGATACAGTTCCGAGAGCACTCTGCGAGGCTGCCAGAATTGATGGATGCAGTGAGGCAAGAATCTTCTTCCAGATGGTTCTGCCCATGAGCCGCCCGATTGTTGTTTATACAGTTATCAGCAGTTTCCTGGTGCCATGGATGGATTTCGTATATGCAAAGATGATCCTGAATGCCGGTATTTCTTCCAAATATACAGTTGCCATTGGTCTGTACAAGATGCTGGATAAGAGCCTTATCAATTCTTATTTTACTCAGTTCTGCGCAGGTGGTGTACTGGTATCCATACCGATTTCTATTCTGTTTATGATCATGCAGAAATTCTATGTGGAAGGAATTACAGGCGGTGCTGTAAAAGGTTGATATTATGAATATGACAACGGGAAGAAGAGGAATCGTTTGGAAAACTCCGGATATCACAGCTGATGGGCTGAAGATGTTTGCATGTATCACTATGCTGATCCAGACAGTTGGAATTGCCATTATTGAAAAAGGCCTGATCCATTTAGACCAGTATACTCAGGAGAGTCTGAACCAGGCGATGTCTCAGGATTCCCGTTTGATGACACTTGCGGGAGTCGGATCCATTATGCAGCTTATAGGCGGGATGGCGATTCCCGTATTTGCGTTTCTGCTGGTAGAGGGATTTCGTAATACATCGGATTATAAGAAGTATCTGATCATGATGGCTGTTACTGCACTGGTCAGTGAGATTCCATATGATCTGGCAATCTGCGGAAAAGTATGGGACTTTTCCAGTCAGAACGCAATGATCACGATGTGTATCTGCCTGATTATGCTGAAATGCTTAGATCTGTTTAAAGAAACTTCCGGATTTACAGGTGGTATGTTAAAGGTACTGATCCTGATCGCAGCTATTGTCTGGGTGAGCATTTTCCGGGCAGAGTATGGACTTTGTATTGTTCTGCTTGTGTTTGTGTTCTATGTGTTTGAGACAAGAAATGTGCTGAAAACAGTGCTGGGATGTATTATCAGTCTGATGTATGTGACCGGACCGATTGCGTTCTATGGAATCTGGTGCTGCACTGGAGAGAGAAAGGATTACATCAATAAATATGTCTATTATGCTTTTTATCCTTTGCATTTGCTGGTGCTTGGAGTAATTGCAAACTATATCCTGTAAGAAGAATGAAATCAAATCCCGTCTGCTTTGACTGAGAAAAGTAATAAGCAGCGAGAATAGTGTGTTTTGAAATTGGATAGAGTATTAAATATGATAGTGAAAAAGAAAACGACTGAGAATAGAGAATTAAGAGAAATGTTTTTAAATGATTAATAATATTGATATTAGTGATTAAATGTGTTGAAATATGCTCATGGAGGTATTGCTATGAACACATCGAATATCACTAATTATAAACCAAAAGATTTTGCTGAATTATTAGGTGTCTCTGTGAAAACATTACAGCGTTGGGACAGGGAAGGAACGCTAAAAGCAAATCGAACTCCAACTGACAGGCGTTATTATACTTACAACCAATATCTTCAATTTAAAGGCATAGATACAGAGAATGACACTCGACAGGTTGTTATTTATGCAAGAGTTTCTATAAGAAATCAAAAGGATGATTTACAGAATCAGGTATCGTTTTCACGTCAATTCTGTAATGCAAGAGGAATGATTGTAGACCAATGTATTGAAGAGTATGGCAGTGGTTTAAACTATAACCGCAAAAAGTGGAATCAGCTGTTAGATGAAGTAATGGAACAAAAAATTAAAACCATCATAGTTACACATAAAGACAGATTTATCAGATTTGGATATGACTGGTTTGAAAAATTCTGTATGAAGTTCAACACAACTATGGTGATAGTGAACAATGAAGAACTATCACCGCAAGAAGAACTTGTACAGGATATTGTATCTATACTTCATGTTTTTTCCTGCAGATTGTACGGATTTCGTAAGTATAAAAAACAAATAGAAAGGGATGAAGAGATTGCTAAAGAGCTTCAAGACGGAAATCAATCCAACTGAAGAACAGAAAGCCAGGATCCGCAGGACGATAGGCACTTGCCGATATGTCTATAACTTCTACCTTGGTCACAACAAAGCCCTGCATGATAATGGTGAAAAGTTTATGACTGGTAAGAGCTTTAGTCTATGGCTTAACAACGAATACATTCCAGATAATCCTGACAAAACATGGATCAGGGAAGTGTATTCAAAAGCCGTAAAAAAGTCTATCGAAGATGGATGTACTGCTTTTACAAGATTTTTTAAACATCAGAGTGATTTTCCTAAATTTAAAAAGAAAGGTAAATCTGATGTGAAAATGTATTTCGTCAGAAATAACCCAAAGGATTGTCAATGCGAAAGGCACAGACTTAAGATCCCAACTCTGGGCTGGGTCCGTATCAAAGAAAAAGGATATATCCCAACAACAAAGGATGGATATATGATCAGAAGTGGTACAGTGTCTGTTAAGGCTGGCAGATTTTATGTTTCTGTTCTTGTAGAGATCCCTGATGTCAATATCGACAATAACTCAAACGAGGGAATCGGTATAGACCTTGGACTAAAAGATCTTGCCATTGTCTCAAATGGAAAGACATACAGGAACATCAACAAATCGGCAGGATTAAAGAAACTTGAAAAACAACTGATCCGGGAACAGAGAAGTCTTTCCCGAAAGTATGAAAATTTAAAGAAAGGAGAGTCCACTCAAAGAGCAAATATACAGAAACAAAGGCTTAAGGTACAAAAACTTCATCATAAAATGGATAATATCCGTACGGATTACATTAACAAGACAATCGCTGAGATAGTGAAAACCAAACCGTCTTACATAACGATTGAAGATTTAAATGTAAAAGGAATGATGAAAAACAGGTGTCTTTCAAAAGCTGTTGCATCTCAGAAGTTTTATGAATTTAGAACAAGGCTTAAAGCCAAGTGTGATGAAAACGGCATTGAATTAAGGGTAGCAGATAGATTTTATCCGTCTTCAAAGACCTGTCACCATTGTGGTTCTGTCAGGAAAAACTTAAAGCTTTCAGATAGAATTTACAGATGTGAATGTGGCTATGTTGCAGACAGGGATCTCAATGCGGCACTTAATTTAAAAGATGCTAAAACTTACAGGATTGCATGATTAAAAGCAAATGTAAGTATGTACCGAAGGCTATTTCGGGAATTAACGACTGTGGAGTGTACAAAAACCTGTGAGTAGCGTATTGCCTGCAATCGTCAAAACATACACAATGAAGCAGTAAGAAGTATTCGTAAGGACTTCAATTTCTCGATGTGTTTGGGTATATTTAAACACATTTGGAGTGGCAGAACAAGTATGGACTTTAGAACAGATAAACTGCTCCATGGCGGTGATTACAACCCGGAACAGTGGTTAAAGAGGCCGGATATTCTGGCAAAAGATATTGATATGCTGGAGGAGTCTGGCTGTAATGTAGTAAGCCTTGGGATTTTTTCCTGGTCTACACTGGAACCGGAAGAAGGTGTATTTCATTTTGAATGGCTGCAGGAAATCATTGATAAGCTTTATAAAAGAGGAATTTCTACAATTCTGGCTACACCGTCAGGTGCAAGACCCAAATGGATGGCAGACAAGTATCCGGAGGTACTTCGTGTAGATGAAACACGCCACAGAGCCTTATTTGGATTCAGACATAATCATTGTTATACTTCTCCTGTTTACAGAGAGAAGGTACATATTATTAACAAAAAGCTGGCACAGGAGGTTGCCACACATCCGGGTGTGATCCTGTGGCATATTTCCAATGAGTATGGCGGAGAATGTCATTGTCCGCTGTGCCAGGAAGCATTTCGTAACTGGCTGAAAGAGAAATATCAGACTATTGAAAATCTGAATGATAAGTGGTGCACCACTTTCTGGAGTCATACTTATAACAGCTTTGACCAGATCGAGAGTCCGTCTAAGATTGGTGAGACACAGCTTCATGCACTGAATCTGGACTGGAAACGATTTGTTACTCATCAGACAGCGAATTTCATTCATCATGAGATTGCAGCATTGAGAGAGGGAGGAAGCACACTTCCGACTACTGCTAATCTGATGCATTATTTTGGCGGTTTAGATTATTTTAAGATTGCAAAAGAGATTGATGTGGTTTCCTGGGATACTTATCCGACATGGCATAAAGAAGCAGTGATCGATACAGCTTATGACAATGGTATGTGCCATGATCTGATGCGTTCTCTGAAAGGAAAGCCGTTCTTCCAGATGGAATCCTGCCCGACTTCTACAAACTGGCAGAGTGTGAGCAAATTAAAGAAACCGGGAATGCTTTTTGCACAGTCCATGCAGGCAATTGCACATGGCGGAGAAGGTGCTCTCTATTTCCAGATTCGCCAGAGCAGAGGTGCTTCTGAGAAGTTCCACGGAGCAGTGATCGATCATTACGGTGGAAATGATACAAGAGTGTTTAAAGAAGTTTCCAGGGTTGGAGAAGTTCTGAAAGAGTTAAAAGAACTGGCAGGAACAACTGTGAACAGCTCGGTTGCCATGCTTTATGACTGGGACAGCCAGTGGGCAATGGAGGACAGCCAGGGACCCAGAAATAAAGGGCTTCATTATCTGGAAGCAATGCTGAAATTCTACAGAGGTTTCCGTAAGCAAGGCGTGAATGTGGATGTGATCGATATGACCTGTGAACTGGATAAATATAAAGTACTGGCTCTTCCAATGGTTTATATGTTCAAGGAAGGTTTTGCCAAAAAGGTTCGTGCGTTCGTGGAAAACGGCGGTACATTGATCACAAGTTACTGGTCCGGAATTGCAGATGATACAGACAGGTGTTATCTGGAAGGAACACCACATGGACTGATGGATGTACTGGGAATCAGAAGCACAGAAATTGACGGCCTTTATGACTGGGAAGAAAATTCTTTTGTTCCTGTGGCTGGCAATGAACTTGGACTGGATAAGACTTATACATGTAAATATCTGTGCGACCTTGTGGAGCTTCGCGGAGCACGTACTTTAATGACCTACGGAAGTGATTTCTATGAAGGCTATTCCTGCCTGACAGTGAATGAATATGGCAAAGGTAAGGCATGGTATGTGGCAGCAGATGCTGATAAAGAATTCTATGGAGACTTCCTTGAAAAAGTGCTCAAAGACAGCGGCGTTTCCTGCGGAATCAAAGAAGAAATCCCGGATGCACTGGAGATCACAGTGAGAGAGAATGAAAATGAGAAATATTATATTTATCAGAATTTCGGAACAGAAGCTGTAAGCATTCCCGTACCGGAAGGCGAGATCAGCTGGATTTATGGCAATGGCAGTGATAAACTTAAAGTTTATGGTCTTGTAGTTGCGAAGGTTATCGTGTAAAATAAATAACGATGGATGAGGAAATCCCTTCACTTTAAGCAGAGATTGAGACTGCCTGGTGAAGGGATTCTTTTTTACTCAGGTTTAACCGGGAAAATGATACAAAAAGTTTTTAATTGTATCAGGAAAGGTATAGAAATATGATTTCAAAAACTCAGATCAGATATATGGCAAATTCTTCATCATACAGTAAAGGTGCAGAACTTTATGCAACAGGAAAAGTTTTGGATATGGATGTAAAAAATATGGGTGCGTCTGATGAAATTGTTGCATCTGTAAAAGGCAGTGGAAGAAATATCTATGAAGTAGATGTATCAATCGATACAGAGAATGATGAAGTTGATACCTGCTATTGTGAATGTCGGGCATATGCAGAATATGGTGGACTTTGTAAACATTGTGTAGCGGTTCTTCTGCAATATAATGATTATGAAAATGATATGGATAGTTATGATTACGGACAATCTGTAGAAAAAATTGTAAAAGGTGGTCTGACCCATACGATCAGAAAAGGAGTGCAGATGCATACCACGCCGGAATTGGCTTCATTATTGCAGAAGCAGGCAGTTGCGAAGTCTCTTCCACTGATTCAGGGAAGCACTTATGGAAAAGTAAGGCTGGAACCATATTTTAATTTTGACGGAAGAACATTTACAGTAGAATTTAAAATAGGAATTAATAAAATGTACGTACTGAAGGATGCATTTTCCTTTGATGTTCATATAGCAAATCAGGATGATTATAAATATGGGAAAAATCTTCAGTTTGTCCATACAATAGAATCCTTTGCCGAGGAATCCAGACCGCTTGCGAAATTTATCTGTAAATGGGCAGACAACAACAGGCAATTTCACAGATCCTCTTCCTATTATGGATACTATATGGGAACTCTGGAAAAGGTAAGGCATCTGGAGCTGTCAGGAAATGAACTGGCAGAATTTTTGCTTTTGATGGAAGGAAAGACATTGCAGGGAGAATCCATAGGAACCAGAAACACAACCTGGGAAATAACCAGAGAACATCTTCCGAGAAAAATGACCATAACAGGTGCAAAGCAGGGAATTGAACTGAAGGTAAGCAAATTTACGTGTGCGGCAAATACGGAACAGTATAAAATTTGCTTTTATGATAAAAAGATTTATATTGAGAATGTAGAAGAGCTTTTACCTGTTAAGGATTTTCTGGACAGTTTGTCTTTGATCCCCGGTGAGAAAGCGTTTATAGAAAATAAAGATGTACCGGCATTCTGTCAGGAACTTTTACCGGTGATCCAGAAGTTTTTTAAATGCAGAATGGTTGAATTTCATCCGGAAAATTATGGAATGGTTAAACCGGAGTTTCGATTTTATCTGGATGCACCGCAGGAAAATATGGTTACATGTAAGGCGACTGTTAAGTATGGAGACAGGGAATTTTCTTTATATACAACGGACGATATTGCAGCAAGGGATATGAATAGAGAAACAGTTGTCAGAAATGTGATTCATAAATATTCGAATGCTTTTAATCCATTTGAACAGTGTGCGGTAATTGCGGATGATGAAGAGATGGAATATGAATTTCTGACAGAAGGAATTCAGGCACTGCAGGCAGTGGGAGAAGTATTTATTTCTGATGCGCTGAGACGGATTGAAGTCCGGAATTCGCCAAAGGTTACAGTAGGTGTTTCCCTGAGTGGAAATCTGCTGGAGCTGAGTATGACAGCAGGAGATATTTCAAAGGAAGAACTGATTGACATTCTTTCCAGATATAATAAGAAGAAAAAGTTCTATCGTCTGAAAAACGGAGCTTTTGTAAATGCAGCAGACTCGGGTCTGGATACAGTGGAAGAACTCAGGGCAGGGCTTCAGCTGACGGATAAGCAGATGAAGCAGGATAAGATTGAAGTACAGAAGTACCGTGCGTTGTATTTGGATGCACAGTTGAAAGAGAATCCGGTTGTTTCGGCAGTAAAGGATAAATCTTTTAAGTCGCTGGTAAGAAATATGAAGACCATTGAGGATAATGATTTTGAGGTGCCGGAGAGCCTGGATAAAGTTCTGCGGGAGTATCAGAAACGGGGATTTCTGTGGATTAAGACATTGAATTATAATGGATTCGGCGGAATACTTGCAGATGATATGGGACTTGGAAAAACGTTGCAGGTGATTGCATTTCTACTGTCAGAATTTCTGGAAAGAAGGAATACTGTTGTTGAAAATATAGCAGTAAAAGAAACTGCAATGTTAAATATGCAGAGTGAAATTGAGACAGTGGAACAGGCGTGCAAGGCAGCAGAGGCGCAGAAAGCTGATGGAAAGAAGGCAGATGGACAAACTGGAAAGCTGCAAAGAAATACATTAATTATAGCTCCTGCATCATTGGTATATAACTGGAGCAGTGAAATTCAACGTTTTGCACCGGAGCTTACAGCAAAGATGGTGACAGGGACTGCAGCAGAGAGAAGACAGATCCTGGCAGAAGCAGATTCTGAGGATATTCTTCTGACTTCCTATGATTTGCTGAAAAGGGATATCAGCGAATATGAAGGATATAAGTTCAGATGTGAGATTATTGATGAAGCTCAGTATATCAAGAATGCAAACACTCAGGCTGCGAAAGCAGTAAAAGAGGTTCAGGCAGACTTCAGGCTGGCTCTTACAGGAACTCCGGTGGAAAACCGCCTGAGTGAATTGTGGAGTATATTTGATTATCTGATGCCCGGTTTCCTTTACAGTTATAAGAAGTTCAGGGAAGAAGTTGAAATTCCGGCAGTTCAGAATTCAGATGAAGATGCAATGAAACGTCTGCAGAAAATGATCCGGCCGTTTGTACTCCGAAGATTGAAGAAGGAAGTGCTTACAGATCTGCCGGATAAGCTGGAAGAGAATATGTTTGTACAGCTAACAGGAGAGCAGCAGAAGCTTTATGATGCACATGTGAAACGGATGATGCTGATGCTGGATAAGCAGTCCGAAGAAGAATTTAAGACCTCAAAGATTACAATTCTGGCAGAGCTGACAAAATTGCGCCAGATCTGTTGTGATCCGTCTCTTATTTTTGCAGATTATAAAGCTGATTCTGCAAAAGTGGATATGTGCCTGAATATGATCAGTAATGCAGTGGAGAGCGGACATAAGATTCTGTTGTTTTCGCAGTTTACGACAATGCTTGACCATCTTGCGAAGCGCCTTGAAGAGGAGAAGATCAGTTACTATATGCTGACTGGTTCTACAAGTAAGGAGAAGCGTGCACAGATGGTAGAGAACTTTAACACAGATAACACACAGGTATTCTGTATTTCTCTGAAGGCAGGAGGAACCGGTCTGAATCTGACGGCAGCAGATATTGTAATCCATTTTGACCCATGGTGGAATCTGGCAGTGCAGAATCAGGCAACGGACAGAGCACACAGAATTGGTCAGAAGAATGTAGTGAATGTATACAAGCTGATCGTGAAGGATACGATTGAAGAAAATATTTTGAAACTGCAGGAAAAGAAACGTGAACTGGCAGATCAGATCCTGGAGGGCGAAGGGCTTAACGGAGGCAGCTTCACAAAAGAGGAACTGATGGAATTACTTTCCGGGAAATAACCGCTTGATTGCAGTTAAATGGCATTTTTTGTAAATACAGAAATGTATATTCTCCCTGTTTTTCCACATAATAACCATACAACACATGATATGGAAACTGAAGGGTACAAAGACAGTAAACTTCGATAAAAGGAAAAACAGGAGGAAGAAAAGTGCATGAAAGCGACAGGAATTGTTCGGCGCATAGATGATCTGGGGCGTGTGGTCATTCCTAAGGAGATCAGAAAAACGCTGCGGATAAAAGAGGGGACACCACTGGAGATTTTTACTGACCGGGAGGGGGAGATTATTCTGAAAAAGTATTCCCCTATCGGAGAACTGAATGTTTTTGCAAAGGAATATGCAGAGGCGCTGGCGCAGTCAAGCGGGATGGTAGCGTGTATCACAGATCACGATCAGGTAGTGGCTGCTGCGGGACAGGGAAGCAGGGAATATATGGGAAAACCTATCAGCAAAGCTCTGGAAGATGCAATTACGGAGAGAAGCTCTGTGTTTGCCAACGGAAATGACAGAGGCAGGATACCTGTGACTCAGGAACAGAGAGAACCTTTGTATTCCCAGATCATGCAGCCTATTATCAGTGCAGGAGATACAGTAGGTTCGGTTCTTTTACTGGGAAAGAATGAAAGAGATGTGATGGGTGAATCAGAGAAGATGCTCATCAGAACAGCAAGCGGATTTCTGGGAAGACAGATGGAACAGTAAAATTAATAGAATCTTCAGCAGCTTATAGTGGCGGCTGAGGATTCTTTTTTGTATAATAAGAAGCAGTTATGATTTTCTGGAATTGTTATAGTAATAAAATTGTTATGGCAATGAGAGTTGGAAAGGAGACATATTATATGGCTGCAATATATCTGGCACCGTTTTATCTGTTGGTATGCGTGTATATCCTGCTTCGCAGCCTGCACTGGTTTCAGGTACTGCATACGGTTTTTCGGAATGTGTGGGTGTGCAGGGGGATTGGACTTGTATATTTATTTGTAGTGTTTAGTATACTGATCGCATTTATGGCACCTGCATCAGGATTCAGGAGATTTATGAAGCTTCTGAGTAATTACTGGCTCGGTGTTTTGATGTATACACTTATGACTCTGGGAATCGCGGATGGATTGAGACTGTTACTGAAATATCCTCTTAGAAATTTTGCCTTTCCGGGGAGAGAATTGCTTTTCAGTAATATGGGAACTGCTGTTGTGGGAGCTGTCTGTGCGGTGATCATTTCAACAGTCAGTATTTACGGAGTGCTCAGTGCCGGAAATATACATACAACGAAGTACAATATTTCTGTTGATAAAAAGGCAGGAAATATGAAGGAATTAAATGTGGTTCTGATCGCAGATCTTCATCTGGGATATAATATTGGATGCAAGCAGATGGAGCAGATGACAGAGAAGATCAATGAGCAGAATCCGGATTTGGTGGTAGTGGCAGGAGATATTTTTGACAATGAATATGAGGCACTGGATGATCCGGAAAAACTGGCAGAGATATTGAGAGGAATTCGGTCGAAGTATGGTGTGTATGCATGTTACGGAAATCATGATATTCAGGAAAAGATCCTGGCAGGCTTCACCTTTGGCAGTAAGGAAAAGAAAGAGAGTACCCCGGAGATGGATGAGTTTCTGGAGAAAGCGGGGATTACGCTTCTGAGAGATGAGTATGTGCTCATTGATGATTCTTTTTATCTGTATGGAAGACCGGATTATGAGCGTCCGGGACGGGGATTGATAAACGAAAGACTCCGCAGGAAATCACAGAGGGTATGGATGTGTCACTGCCAGTGTTGGTTATCGATCATGAGCCGAGAGAACTTCAGGAACTGGCGGATACAGGTGTGGACGTAGATCTCTGCGGACATACCCATGACGGACAGGTATTTCCGGGAAATATTGTGATCAGATTCTTCTGGGAAAATCCCTGTGGTTATCTGAAAAAAGGAAATATGCATAATATCGTTACATCCGGTGTAGGGCTTTTTGGACCGAATATGAGAGTTGGGACTAAAAGCGAAATTTGTGATGTCAGCATATGTTTTAACTGAATCAAGTAAGTCCCCGGCTTCAACTGCCTGTTGATTTTTGCGGTTGGAGCCGGGGACTTGTCTGTTTTGTTACTCTTAATCTGAGTTTATGCTCAGTCGAGAGCTTTCTCACTCATTTCTTCCAGAAGATCTTTTTTCAGATCCCAGAGTTTCTGAGAAAGGTCTACATATACTTTCTGAGGATTTACGAAACGTCTGGATTCATCCCAGAGAGTATTCTGCTCTTTCTGGCAGTATTCGCGAAGTTCCATAACAGATGGAGATTCATAGACCCGTTTACCTTCTCTGATGACAGGAACGAGAAGTTCGCGTACTTCATAGGTTCCGCCGAGAACTTTTGTCTTTTTCCAGGTATCGATTGGATCAAAGAGAACCATGTTCTGGTCTGCATCAAGCTTTTCATCAGCAAGGCAGATAAGATCTGCCCTGATTTTTCCGGTTTTCTTATTATAGAGACGATATACGGTTTTATTTCCAGGGTTGGTTACTTTCTCTGTGTTTTCGGAAAGCTTGATCTTAGGTGTAAATTCGGTACTGTCTGCATCTTTGACAGCAGCAAGTTTGTATACACCGCCGAATGCAGGATTATCGTTGGCGGTGATCAGCCGTGTTCCGACACCCCAGGAATTAATCTTGGCATCCTGAGCCTTCAGGCTCTCAATGAGATATTCGTCCAGATCGCTGGAAGCGGAAATAACTGCATCGTCAAATCCGGCAGCAGCAAGCATCTTATATGCTTCTTTGGAAAGGTAGGCAAGATCACCACTGTCGATACGGATACCGTATTTGGTAAGCGGAATACCTTCTTCGCGCATTTCCTCAAATACACGAATTGCATTTGGAACACCGGATTTCAGGACATCATAGGTATCTACCAGTAAGGTGCAGGCATTGGGATAAAGTTTGGCATAGGTTTTGAATGCGGTATATTCATCCGGGAAGCTCATGATCCAGCTGTGTGCGTGAGTTCCAAGGACCGGTACGTCGAACATTTTGCCTGTGAGAACACAGGAAGTACCGGCACATCCACCGATGACTGCGGCACGTGCGCCAAAGATACCTGCATCCGGTCCCTGGGCACGACGCAGACCAAATTCCATGATCGCATCACCTTTTGCAGCATAGCAAACACGGGCTGCTTTGGTAGCAATGAGGCTCTGGTGATTGATGATATTCAGGATTGCTGTCTCTACAAGCTGAGCTTCCATGATAGGTGCTACAACTTTGACAAGCGGTTCTCTTGGGAAGACAACTGTTCCCTCAGGAATTGCATAGATATCACCTGTAAAACGGAAGTTGCTTAAATATTCAAGGAAGTCCTCTTCAAAAATATTCAGGCTTCTGAGGTATTCGATATCTTCATCTGTGAATTTAAGATTCTCAATATATTCAATCATCTGTTCCAGTCCGGCAGTGATGGCAAATGCACCTCCGCATGGATTGGTACGGTAAAACATATCGAAGATAACAGTCTGGTTCGTTGGGTTCTTAAAATAGCCCTGCATCATAGTAAGCTCATAAAGGTCTGTGAGCAGAGTAAGATTATTAGCTCTCATATATAGCTCTCCTTTTTGGTTAATAATAATATCTCATTATGAGAACAAAATTATTATTAAAATTTCCTCGTAAAAATATTTCCTGCTGTTTTAGAGTTCTGCGAAAGACATTATTATAAACAGCAATAAGTTTTTATTGATTATAGCATAATTTCACTCTGAGTACATAAAAAAAGTCCCGGAAATAGGCGGTATTTTCATGTTTTTGAAGAAAAATAAAAAAAATTAAAAAAATTTCAAAAAAGGGGTTGCATTTTCCGGAAGACTATTATATAATACCAATTGTCGCGAACGAAGTAGCGAAAACAAAACATAAAGGGCTATCGCCAAACGGTAAGGCAACGGACTCTGACTCCGTCAGTTCAAGGTTCGAATCCTTGTAGCCCTGCTAAATGAGACATCTCGGTATGAGGTGTCTTTTTTTTGTGTGACTTGAAGGAGTGTGGGTCTTTTTCCTTTTTTATTGAAAAATTTTGTAACCTATGTATAATTTTTTCGACTTATATAATAAGAAGATGATATCCTGCAGGAATAATCATATCTTATTGAAACAATAAAAGGAGAAATGCGGTGGAGGATATAAAAATTATCGAGTTGTTTTTTAACAGAGATGAAACGGCAATTCAGGAGTTAAGCAATAAGTATTCGGGTTATTGTTATAAAATTGTATGGAATCTTTTAAATAATCATGAGGATGTGGAAGAATGTTTAAATGATACGTGGCTTGCTGCGTGGGAATATATACCACCCAGGAGGCCGTCTGTATTATCTGCATATGTTGGAAAAATTGCACGAGGATTTGCAATTGATTGTTTTCGTAAAAAGCAGGCTGCGAAGCGCATGGATGGGCATGTTGCTGACGTTTGTGGTGAAATGGATGAATTAAGCTTTTCTTATGTAGTGGATGAAAAAATCGCGGAAAAAGAACTGATAAAAATCATAGAAAATTTTCTGAGAAAACTGTCAGATTCAGACAGGGATATTTTTATCAGGCGTTATTGGTATCTGGATTCCATAAAGGATATTGCGAAAAGACATGGCGTATCCCAAGGGTGTATTAAAACAAATTTATGCCGTAATCGAAAAAAACTATATCGTATTTTGAAACGTGAGGTGTTGATATGAAAAAATACTTAGACTTTTCACAAGAGTTTGGAAAGGTTGATGAAGAACTGATAGCAGAAGCAGGAAAACCATGGACAATAAAGAGAGGCGATATTTTCAGGCTGTACAGGCGAAAAATCGGTCAGGCAGCAGCAATCCTTTTGGCTTTTATCACAGTGGCTGGTAATTCGCATGTTCAGGCGGCAGTTAAAGAATTTACTACAAAAATAGGAGAGCTGATGGGATTTTCCAAAGATTTGTCTGCCTATACAGAAGTGATAAATCAGGTACAGACAAAGAGTGGGATATCATTAACAATCAACGAAGTAATTTTGGATAATTATAGTTTGATTGTATCAGTAAAACCTGACTATGAAGAAAAAAAGAAAGAATCTCTATATTTATGGATTAATGATGAAAAAACATTGATTAATGGTAAGCGATATCAGAGTTTTAGCAGCACGACAGGGCTAATGGATTTGGACTCTTATACAAAATATGAGATGGATACAGAAATGGTTCTGATGCAGGAGTATGATGGTGTGGAACTGCCAGCTGGAGAAACAGAGATACATCTTGTTTTGGATGTGGGAAGTAGCGCGCCAATTTCTGAGAAAAATCGTTCTGAGAATATTACGGAGTTTGTTTATGACTTTACTATTACAGCAGAGCAATTAAAAGAGCAGACGATACGAAAGAAAATGAATATGGAAATTTCAAGTGGAGATGGAGGTAATCTGATTTTAAAGGAACTTGCGATGAACGATTTACATTCCAGGATTACGGCACTTGGGGTGACTCCGGATGATAAATGGCTTAATGAATATGAATTGAAACTGAAAGGCACAGATAGTTTTGGCAATCCAGTGAGTTTTGAAGGTGCAGGATTTGGACCGGAAAATGAATTGAGGTTCGAAACCAGTGTTTTTGGTGACTATGAAGAAGGCGATGTAGTTGATGAGGATAACTTCCAGATGTCGCTGCCAGACAAAAACTGTCAATATCTCGATTTACAATTGTATCAGAGAAAAATCCGGTGGGATTTACAATCAGCAGAACAACTGGATGATGAATATTATGTACAGGAAAAAACTGATTCTGACGAGATATATTCAAAAGAAAATAATTATGGATGGGAACCGGTTGGGGAGAAGTTTCGAATCCAAATAGATGAAGATTTAGATATTGCTGATAAAATTATTGGTGGTGCTGGTGAACCAACATATATAGATCTTAAGTAACCATTCAGCAGTCTATTATCTTGCAAGGATGCTGAACAGTTACTAAAAGATAGGTAGTGTAAAATAGTTTGTATTTTTTATGGCAGTTGCAAAGGAACAAATTCGACAGATCATCTCAGAAAACAACAGTAATAGCGTTGCAGATATATACACGCTTCTGAAAGAAAGTTTCAAGGATATCTTGCAGGAGCTGATATTGGATCACATAAAAATTCAGCAAATATTTTTGTCACAGGTGAAACTATGGAAAAAATGGGGATTTTTAGTTGTAAGGAGCTTATCTGGTAATTGAGAAAAGTATATCCATGGTAAAAAATCGAAATAAAGAATCTGATGAAGAAAACAACTATGTATCTCTGGAAGGTAGTACTAAGAATCAAAAGGCAAGAACGATAGAACTGAATAAAGAAGCAAAATATGAGTTAAACCAGATAGGGATAAAAATAGATATGTAGGGGCAGGAGTACAGATTTACTCCTGCTTTCGCCTTTATTCAGGCGGTTTGACATGTAGTACGCTGCATATATTCCCGCTCCATTTCCCGCATTTCCTCGTCTGTGGGAATATCCACAATCCCGACATAGGAATAGTAAATGTCGATTTGTTGTGTCCGTTTCCCGTCCTTTTTCTCACGCTCATGGATTATGATTTTATCCACAAATGCGTTTAGGATTTCGGGCGTGAGTTCGTCAATGCGGGTATATTTCTTTGTGACGGCTATCAACTTTGATACATTGGTGGTTTCCATGTCGGCTTCGCTGACTTCGGCTGTTAAGGATTCGATTTCCTGTTTTAGCTGTTCCTGCTCCGCTTCGTATCCGTCTGACAGCTTGTAAAAGCGTTCGTCATTCAGCTTTCCGTTGACATTGTCCTCGTAGATTTTTCGGAACAGGCGGTCAAGCTCTTTTATCCGCTTTTCGTCCTTTTCTATCTGCTTTTGCTTGGCAGACAGTTCAAACCTGCGTTCCGCAAGGGTCGTGTCTATCTGCTGTTTGACAAATACACGCTCAAACTGCTGCAAATAGGACAGGAAATGCTGAAGCTGTTTTAATACCAACCGATACAGGGCTTCCTCTCGGATATAGTGCTGCGTACAGTTCTGTGTGCGGCTTGTCCGCTTGTACTGGGAACAGCGGAAATGCGTGTATCCATTGGCGGTGGCAAGGCTTAGCTTTGCCCCGCAGTCGGCGCAATAAAGCAACCCAGAAAACATACTTGTAATCCCACTTTTGGTCGGTCTGCGTTTGTTTTCCCGTATCATCTGCACCTTATCCCACACTTCCCTGTCAATAATCGGCGTATGGGCGTTCTCGATATATGCCCGCATTTCCTTTGCGGTTGGGATACGCTTCCTGCTCTTAAAGCCCAAACGGGTGGATTTGAAGCTCTCCGTACAGCCGATATACGCCACATTTTCCAGAATTGCAGCTACGGCTGACGGCTCCCAACAATAAGGATTTTCCGAAACCCTTGATACACCAATACCCTTTGACGCTTTGTAGGCTGACGGGGTAAGCACCTTGTCCTCCCACAAGATTGTGGCAATGGCTGACATTCCGTTTCCCTGCATACAGAGGGAAAATATCCTGCGGACAACCGCCGCCGCTTCCTCGTCCACAAGCCATCGGGTGTTGTCATCAGGATTGCGTAAATACCCGTAAGGCGGCGCACCCAGATGTTCGCCCGCAAGCCCCTTCGCTTTCTTGACTTCCTTTACCTTTTTGCTCGTGCTTTTGGGATACCACTCGTTAAAAAGGTTGGTAAAGGCGGCAAATTCGTTGCTCTCAAGGCTGCCCGTGTCCACATTGTCCATAATGGCGATAAAACGCACCCCTGCTTCGGGATAAATGATTTCGGAGTATGAGCCGACCTCGATATAGTTCCTGCCAAAGCGGGAGAGGTCTTTTACAATGACCGTTTTTACAAGCCCTTTGTCAATATCCTCCGACATTTTCTTAAAAGAGGGGCGGTCAAAATTCGTACCCGTATAGCCATCGTCCACATAGTAGGTGGGATTTGGAAACCCGTGTTCCTTAGCGTACCTGAATAGATATTCTTTTTGATTTACGATACTGTTGCTCTCGCCTTCCCGTCCATCGTCCTGACTCAGACGACAGTACAAGGCGGTGATTTCTTCCTGCTGTCTTTGCAATGCTTTCTCCTTTCCGACAGCAGACACGATATTATGAAGTGTAGATACAGTATACCACGCCTGCGGTCAAACTTCAACGCTTTAAAGCGATAATCTTCCCGATATTCCTTAATCTTCATCATAACCCTCGGAATCAAAACCGTAATCTGCTGTGTCCCGCATGAACATCCTGCTGAGAAGCCCAAGCAAGTCCCGCCCGTCCTTTCGGAAATGGGCGTTGACGGTGTATTCCGTGCCGCCGATTTTCTCGGTAAAGCTCATCTGTTCTGGGACACGGACAAGGGGAGTGACGTTTTGGACGGACGGCAGAGGGGAATATACTTTATCGGGATTTACCATAGGGGCGTCCCTGTATTCCGCCATAATTGCCTGTATTTCTTCTTCGGACTTTCTGCTCATCGCAATGATTCCTCCCTCCTGCGGTCTGCCCTGCTTGGCTGTTCCTGCTGATATGACCTCTGATTTTCTATTGTATCGTGGATTTGGTTCAAACAGTCATCAATGTGGGCAGAGCGTTTTTCGATAGCAGCAGCGTATTTTAGCCGCTTTCTCAAATCCGTTATCTGTTCCGTCACTCCGTTTTTTTCTTCTCGGAGCGTTTCTTTCTCGGCGGGTGAAGCACGGCGTATCCTGTTCTGCAAGTGCCGCCGATGGTCGGTAAGCCTGTCCATTTCCCTCTGATTCTTCTCCCTGTCGGCGTGCAAATCGAAGAGGGTGGAGATGCCATGCTCCGACATATAGCGCACCTGTGCGGTAATCTCGTCCAGTTTCCGAAGCTCCTCTTTCATCAAAGGACTTGTCGGCTTGTAGTCCGTGCCTTTGGGAAATATCCCCAACTGATAGCACCAGTAGTAATACAACGCTAAAATTCCCGTGGTTTTCTGTCTTGGTTTCCATGCCTTTTTATATTCCTCTGGCATATGGGGAGAGTAGGAAATCCTCGCTTTATAGTTCCCGTACCTTGCCTTTGTGCCTAAATGTGAGCGGATAAAATCGGGCGTTAAGCGTTCATCAAGCGTATCTAATCTTGTGAAATGCTTATACTGCGGCAGCTTCATTTTCCAATGCCCGCCCGAAAAATCCACCTCGTAGCCTTTGTCAGCAAGGTATTTCATCATGTGCGGAATATCCCGACTGCCGCTGATTGCCTCCGCCAAATCTTCCAGATAGACATTGTAGCGTGTCGGCTTGCCACTCTTTTCATCCAGATACAGCGGTCTTGAAGGGGCTTTCTTCGGGTGTTCAATTACTGACAGTCCGTACTCTCGGCATAAGCGGTCTGATACCTCACGCAGTCTTTTCTGCTCCGATTTTGAGTAATTATACTTGCTCCCGTCCAGATAGGAAACAGAGTTGAAGCAGAAATGGTTGTGCAGATGTCCCCTGTCAAGATGGGTGGCAACGATTATCTGGTACTTATCGCCCCACATCTCCCTTGCTAATTTCAAGCCGATTTCGTGGCATTGTTCGGGCGTTACCTCGTCTGGCTTGAAGCTCTGATAGCCGTGCCAAGCAATATATCCGCCCGTCTTCTGGTACTGCTTTTTCGTCAGAATCATCTGCTGTAACGCTGTTTCTTTTAAACAGTTGATGGCGGAAACATACCCGCCGTTATCCGTTTTCTGTGGATTTTTCACATAAGAAAATACATCAAAGAAGTCCTGCATCCCCTTATTCGGCACGGTCTTTTCTGGGTTTTCCACATAAGAAATTAAGTCTTTTAACCGTCCTTCGATGTGCCAGAGGCTCGTTGCCGCCATATCAGACCGCCCCTTTCCCTGCATATTTCTCCATATCAAGCGGTTGCGGCATGGTAAATCTCTGCTGTAAATCCATCACTAACTGCTCAATCTCCTTACAGATTTCAGCGGCGGAAGGGAAGTAGGGGATACACTTTTTAAATGCGGCGTGTACCCCGTAAAGCGTGTTCAACAGTTCCCAAAATTCTTTCTCTGGCTGTGGCTGCGGTGCGTTTCCCCTGCATAACTGACGCATAAATTCTGCTGCAGACAGACCGCAGGCGGATGAATACTGCTTTAATTTTTCATGTTCTTCCGCTGTCAGTCGGAAGGTAATCGGAACATTCCGCACGTTCTTTTCTGGTTTTTCTCTGCCCATTTTTCTTAATCCTCCATTCTTATTTTTTCTTTTATCGGGGTAGCTAGGGGTTGTCCCCTAAGTTAGTCCACACGCCTTTAGGCTGTGGATTGGATTGTGGCTGACACAATCCGATGCTCGCTATCTCTGTGGACAACTCCGCAGAGCATTTTTCTGTGTAGCGGCTTTCTTAATGCCTGCCTTTACCCTCCGAAAAGGAAATCCTATGTCCTTTCCACCTCCGTTCTGGATTTGATTGCCTTTGACTTTTGGATAAATGAAAAAGCCGCCACACTGCATCACGAACGACAAGAGGATTCCCTCCCGCTCTGATTCGCAATGCTATGTAGCGGCTTTGAAATTCAAAACCCATGTCAGCCTTGCCGATTGGCTGACATTTCAATTTTATATCTATGTGCTTATTTAATTTTCAATCTTCCAATTTCCCCATTGGTATTTTAGAATACCATAGCGGCAATATGGCTGTCAAGATTTTGCACAAACTTTTTAGTATTCCCTATGGACAGGGATTTTATTCACTTATTCTAAAATTGGGCGGGAGAATTTTATCCCCCACCCAATAGCCCATAAGAAAACGGGCTGTATTAGATGCCTATAAAATCTTCCGCAACTTTTTTCTAAGATGGTCTAACCGTGCATAGATAGCACCCGTCGTTAAATGCACAAGCGGGGCAATCTCTTTTGTGGAATAGCCCTGCATTTTCAGCAGAACGATTTGCAGAGTACGCCTGTCCACCGTAAGCAATGCCTGATACAGATTTTCATCCTCGATTTCATCTAATAAATCCGTAACGGTCTTTATCTCGGATGATTGCTCTTTGTCTGCCATTCCCTCAAGGTATTCCCCAAAATCGCTTGTCCAATGGTAAAACCGCCTGTTGGAATTAAAGTCTGCCCTGTCGTCTATACGGATTTGTTCAATGGTAGTTTCATCAACTCCATGTTCCCGCAACACTTTTTCCTCGGCTTCTTTCCAGATACGCCACTTCCTGTCCTCTCGTCCGTGGTTATATGCCATTCTTTTTTCCTCCAATCCGAATTTTTGAAATATAAAAATCCAGATTGAAAGGCGGGGAGCGGCAATGCACATCAGTAACAGCCCTGCGTTGTATTCCTACAAAAAACGACAAAAGAAAAACCGCAAAGGCTCTGTGACCTCTACGGTTATGGGAAATACTAATTCTGTTGTATGGAGATTGTACTTCTGCTTTCATGGTGAGAAGTACCGTTGCACTGGCAGGGATTTTTTTAACTGGTTTCCTGTCGTTTTTTGATATGCTATGTATAGATAAACTTTGCTTTATATAAGCAGATGGACAACCGCCCGAAAAAAGGAACATAAAAACCCTCCAAATTTAAAAACAAATTCAGAGGGTAATTTAGGGTATAACAAAATAACC